>CEUD01013717.1_pt1 | contig 310536 bp, 389 predicted proteins | sample 356481 | NCBI WGS metagenome assembly CEUD01 (sample SAMEA2623314, study PRJEB7988) | marine metagenome | isolation source: saline water (ENVO:00002010), including | reverse complement strand
CGATGTATTGTATTATAAAGAAAACGGGTCACTACCGACTGAACCTGATGGAGTCCAGACGTCAGGATTCGGTCACAGCGACTGGCAGGCAGGCGACGGACTTGTCACGCACGATTACTACACCGGATTAGACTGGCTTAAAATGCCGGCAACCGTTGGTAAATCTATCCCGGACGTAGAAGCATTACTTGCGACTACATATTCTGGCTGGCGTATAGCAAACAACTGGGAAGTCATATCATTTTTTAATAACATAATAGTGCATGCTGATCCTGAATTTACTAACTTAGGTGACCCAGCGCCCGGCGCTCCCGCTGTGAACAACGATGTAACCGTAGTAGTAGCCACAGCACTTAGAGAGTGGATCGGTTCACCTGATGGCAGTGTTGCGTACGGCTGGTGGTACGAATACGCATCTGATCAACCGTCGGTAACAGACGGTATAGGCGGTGGCGGCGTATGGTCTAATACATCATTATACGACTGGCGTTACGACGCATCTGAACAACGGGCGGCCACCGGTGTATTCTTAGTAAGAAACGGTACGAAACCTACATATGTAGACCAAACACCGCCGTTCCCGCGCGGCAACTTTAATGCAAGTAACTTCTATACTGATCCGGTAACTGGGCTTAAATGGCTTCGCTTGAATTACACAATTGCTGTGACTATCGATGAAGCAACAAGCGATCCGAAATATGCAGGCTTGCGACTAGTAACACCAGAAGAAGTTGAAGAACTGCTTTTTAATTTCTTTGGTAGGTCCTTTGTGATTTCAAATGGCACTCCGTCTGGATCACTTAGTGTGGAAGAACGAGAAAATTGGCAAGACACGTTTGGTGTCACTGGTGCTAGCAGAGGTTTAGGTGAATCTTACGGCGCATGGCTTGACGAGAACGGTATAATTAGGCTAACGGGCACACTAAATCTAAACGATATATATCACGGATATGACACGGGCTCAGATACATCTACCGCGCGTGGCCAAGACGGCGTATTCTTAGTACAAGAATAATATAAGGAACTATTATGCCAATTAGATTTAGAGGTCCGGTAAGACCACATAAGCTAAAATCACCAGATCCAATCAATATGCCCGTAGTGAGGAATGACAAAGTGCCAAGAATTAAATCAGAAGTATTATATTACAAAGAAAACGGGTCACTACCGACTGAACCAGATGGGGATCAGACGTCGGGCTTCGGTCACAGCGACTGGCAGGCAGGCGATGGCTTGGTCACCAGCGACTATTACACCGGATTAGACTGGCTTAAAATGCCAGCTACTATTACCAAGTCTATCCCGGACGTAGAAGCATTACTTGCGACTGAATACAGTGGATGGCGAGTAGCAAATAACTGGGAAGTAATCACTTTCTTTAACAACATTATCCTGGATACTGACCAGACTTTTACTGATTTTTTGTTTGACCCCACTCCTGGCCTCAGCGCATATAGCAAAGCTGTGCCTCCAGACGTTAGGGAAGCCTTTAAAGAGTACATAGGATACGTTAGTAGAGCAGCCTACGGCTGGTGGTACGAATACGCATCTGATCAACCGTCGGTAACAGACGGTACAGGCTCTGGCGGCTTATGGCCTGACGGCACAGTTTATGATTGGCGCCACGCTGAATCTGAACAGCACTCAAATTACGGGGTTTTCTTAGTAAGAAATGGCACGAAACCTACTTATATAGATCAAACACCGCCGTTCCCACGCGGCAATTTTAATCCAAGTAACTTCTATACCGATCCGGTTACAGGACTTAAATGGCTTCGCTTGATTTACACTGACGCTGTGCCTATCAATACAGCAACAAGTGATCCGAAATATGCTGGGTTGCGTTTAGCAACACCGGAAGAAGTTGAAGAACTGCTTTTTAATTTCTTTGGTAGATCCTTTGAAATTACAAATAGAGCCCCGGCTGGACCACTTAGTGTAGAAGAACTACAAAACTGGCACGACACGTTTGGTATTACCGGCGGTTCTGAGCCTGACAGTAAGTCTTACGGAACATGGGTTGACGATGACGGCACGGTTAGGTTTTCAGGTGCTCGTGGCAATAACGTTAATATGTATCATGGATATATAGTGGGTTCCAATAAATCCGGAGCGCGTGATCAAGACGGTGTGTTCTTGGTACAAGAATAACCAAAGTTAAAACGGTCAAATGACCCTGTTTTGATACGTTAAAATACATGAGTTGCTAAATAATAGCGACTTTAGGAAATAAAGTATGCTAGCAAGACAAGCTAGCAAGTGATTGATCAATTACTTAAACAAGGAGTAAAAATGTCTGATATTATTAATTATAGCATTAAGGGTGTTGGCTCTAGTTTACAGCTTGGCAAAGGCGGCGGTAAACTAGGATTTGACACAGCCAATGGTACCTTTAAGGCTACAGCGAAAGATGGTTCTACACTGTCTCGTGTACAAGTTGCAACACCGGTAAACGCATCTGACGCAACGACTAAAGAGTATGTAGACAGCCTTTCTGCTGGTCTTGACCCTAAAGGCTCAGTGCGTGTTGCGACTACTGCTGACCTTGGCGCAACTTACGACGCATCAGCTGGTGCTAACTCTACTGGTGGCTTTACTGCTGCTCCTAATGTAGTAGACGGCGAAACTCTTGTAGACGGTGATCGTGTTCTTGTTAAGAACCAAACTGACACTCTACAAAATGGTATCTACGAAGTAGTTACAGCGGGTACTGGCGCTGACGGCGTATGGCAACGTGCATTGGACCAAGACGGTTCACCTGCTGCTGAAGTTTCAGCCGGTAACTTCGTATTCGTAGAACAAGGTGCCGCTGGCGCAACTACTGGTTGGGTGGTTCAAGGTTCTGGTCTTATTGATCTTAACACTGATGCAATTGTTTGGGTTCAGTTCTCTGAAGCTGGCCAAATCAATACTGACACTGGTATTAGCCTAACCGGCAACACTGTTGAACTAGACTACACTGTTGGTCTTGCGTCTGCTGTGGCTGCTGAAGCTGACGAAATCGCAATTTACGACGCGTCAACTGGCACAATGGCTAAGACTACTATCGCAAGCATGATCAACTCGCTTGACGTAGTTAAAGGCATCAGCGCAGATGGTTTCGTTGCACGCACTGCTGACGACACTTATGCATCTCGTACTTTCCAATCAGGTGACGGCCTAGTATGGACTAACGCAGACGGCATCGCTGGCGACCCAACTCTTTCTTTTGACTTTGCTTCACTTGCTGCGGTAACTGCACCGGCTGACGGTTCACAAGAAGTTATCGTTAACAACGGCGGTACAATTGAAAAGATCTCTTTCAACCAACTATTGGCCGACAAAGACCTAGTAAGCGCGACTGCTGACGGCATTCTAGTTCGCACAGCGGCTGGTACTTATGCATCTCGTACACTAGAAGCATCTAGTGCTGCTGATGAAGCTGGTATCGTAATCGCTAACGGCGACGGCGTATCTGGTAACATGACTGTTGGTCTTGACATTAATGGCTTAACTGCTGCGGCAGAAGCTCTTGATGTACTAGACGAAGTTGTGTTCTTTAACGCTTCAACTGGCGCAAACGAAAAAGTAACTCTTGACACGCTTGGTACTTATATCGGCGACAACTACACGTCTGCTAACTCTATTGAAGAAGGCGATACAAGTGTAGCAGTATCTGATTCAGGAACTGGCGCGATCACTATTACTGTTGATGGCGTACAAGCAGGTGTTTGGGATGCATCTGGCCTACAAGCTAACCAAATTATTGCATCTAACCTTGCTGAAGGTCGTGTAGTATTTGCAGGCGCTAACGGCCAACTAGTTGACGACGCAGCCTTTACGTTCGACTCTGCTACTGGTGCACTTTCTTCTACAGTTGTTAAAGGTGACACTGTTGAAGCTGCTAACTTAACCTCTGGTCGCCTAGTACTTGCTGGCGCTAATGGACAACTTGTTGACGACGCGGCACTGGCGTTTTCTGCAGGCGTACTAACAGTAACTGGCGCTGGTGATTTCTCTGGTAACCTTGACGTAGGCGGCGACGCTGATGTTGTTGGTAACCTATCAGTTGGCGGCACATTCTCTGCGGCTGGTCTTGCTGACTCTACTCTTACAGTAGATGGTGGTCTAGTATTCACTGACGCAAGTGGTGATTTCGACCAAAGCGCTGGCGTAATTTACGACTCAGTAAATGACAAAGTTGACATCGACGCTGCTGGCGGCCTAGATGTTGCAGACATCAACATCTCTGGAAACACTATTACTACACTAGGCGCGGACCAAGACTTAGTTCTTCTTCCTAACGGCTCTGGCGAAGTAATTATTGGTTCTGGCGGCGCGGGTGCAATTACTGCCGACACTGGTGAGTCTCTTGTAATTGAGGCTGGTGAAAACACCGGTAACCAAAACGCTGGTGATGTTGTAATCTCTGGTGGTGCTGCTGAAGACGGCCAAGCTGGTGATGTTGAACTACGTGGTGGTTCTGCTTCTGGCACAGGTACCAACGGTACTGTTAAGCTAATTGACGCGAACGGCAACCTTGTTGCTGAAGTTGCTAACTCTCCTGCAGGCGCGGTAAACAACCTTGAGTTTGTTGCTGGTGCTGCTGGCGTTGCTCCTGTATTACGCGCAACTGGTTCTGACACTGATGTTGGTCTTACTCTTGCTACTAAGGGTACTGGTCTAATCGACATCGCTAACGACTCTGCTGACGTTGCTGCTGACATCCGTACTTCTGGTACTGATACAACGCTTGTAACCAAAGCATACGTTGACGAAGAAATTGCTGGTAACGTAGTACCTGGATCTATTGCTTCACTAAGTGCGGCTGTTGATCTAACTGCGGCGGGCACTGTGTCACTTGGTACTATCCCTGCAGGATCTACTGTTATGCGCGTTAGCTTCAAAGTTAACAGCATCGCTGATACTGCTGCTGAAGTATTGTTCGACGACAGCTCTGCTGTGGTGTACATGTCAGCTGACGAAAACGATCCTGAAGTACAAGGTGTGTTCGAAACTACTCCTCTTGTTACTGTGGGTGGCTCTGACGTTACTGCTCAGTTCACTGTTACTCCGAATGGCGCGACAGAAGGTGCAGGTGTGGTTGTAGTTGAATACCGCAACTCATAATCCTAGTTGAATAGCTAAGATGAAAAAAGCCGCTTTCGAGCGGCTTTTTTGTTGGCTGAAATAAGTGACAGTTTTTAGTAGCCGATGTTCGCTATAGTAACAGCTCGTTTAATTGCGCGTTCTGGCATCATTAAACGTTGGTTAAAACCTTTCATATCACCGTGCGGTTCGACTGATATTGTACCCGTTGACGCGTACAAGTTGACAGTTCGCACTTTGCCTTTCAGTTTATAGTGACGTCGTTTTGAGTCACACGAACGTACTTCAACATCAGGGCATTCGGCTTTGATCATTTCACGTAGCTTGAACCCATGTATTTCGGCCCAAGCTTGACGAAGTTCTTGCGGTATATTTGGCGATGGCATATCAAGACTCCTTGCAGCACTAAAAGGCAGTGCTGCGGATTTCGTTAGCGTGACTGATTATCGGGGCGTATTCTTTAACAAAATCGTCAACTGATTTGACACCCCACTCTTCGATGAACTCAACATAATCTTTGTCGTCCCAGCACTCTACACAAGAATCATAACCTTCTTCGTAGTGTGCTAAACAAAACGCTTTGATATCTGCTAGTAACTGTGTCATAATTTCAACCTTTTTAATAAATCAACTTACATAATCTATTATAGATGAAACAATGACAGCCGCAAGACTTTTTCAAAAAGAATTTCTGTTTGATTAAGTTAGGTGCAAGTACAGCATATGATAAAACTTAGGAGCGCCGTTAGAGCTCAACATAGTGTCGAAGTTTTCTTTGCTAGCGTGAATGCTGTGGCGCGGAAACTTCTTTTTGTGATGTTCTACGAGCTCCTTACGAGCAGAATTGTCGCCCTGTTGGCATCTCTTGTACACTGCTAAAATGGCTGGATTAGTTTTTTTCATATTCATTCCTTCGTATATCAGGTATGAAAAAGCCTACTATAAAAGTAGGCTTTTGTAAATTATTAATTACTTCGCTTTAACAAGCATCGGACGATCAATTTTGCCTTTCGCCCAATCACGAAGCTGTTTACGTAGGTTGTGCTTTTGGATATAGTCACGAGCTTTTTTATCAGCATCAGCACGCGTCTTAGCACCGCCGATCATTAGTGAAAGAACTGCTTTGTTGTCGTCAGCAACCTTAAGGTGTATTGGGTTACCGCGAGTGCCTTTCTTCCACACAAAAGTCATTTTGTGTTGCGCACCGTCTTGGTTAACGTGAGTGTAGTCATAACCATTAGCAGTACGAACAGCGTTAAAAGTAGTTTTTACGTTAGTGTTTGCGTTTGTCATAATGTCTTACCTTATAAAATCAAAAAATCAAAAGTTTGTTTAGTGGGTTACTTATTTAACCTACATTATCTATTATAGGTCTTTTTGACAGGTGCGCAAGTGTTTTTGGAAAAAAAATTAAAAAAGTTTTCAGTTTCTAACAGGTTCTTGTTTTGAAAAAGGTTTTCCAATAAAAAAGTTTGCAAAAAAATTTACCGGTGCTAATGTGTTACTATAGGCAACCCATCAAGGTAGTAAAATATGCAAACTGTGAGGCACCTGCCAACAACCATAGGGCAAGTATTTGACGATGTTGCATACGGATTATGCATAGATGACACAAGTGATCCGCGCAGCGACATGGAGTATATAGCACGCGAATTCGGGACAGACGGTAACGAGATACTAATAACGGAAGTTCGCACACTGTCGCAGGCAGCACATGCGTTGAAAGTAAACATGCGCACCAACGGCAGCTATGACGCGCCCGTATCAGAGCGGATAAAAAGCATTGCGCGGCAAGTGACGTATAAACGTAAAGGTCCAGCTGATAAAAGAACCCCCGGCAATTATATCCGGGAGTATGTAGAGCCCCTGTCGGAGCTCTGTAGCGTATTGGATAGCGGAACTACTGGCTAACAGTAACTTTTTTAAAGCCAACAAATTCGGTTATGTAGTAGTTGCCGTTTACGATAAACACAGTACCTGAGCTCGGCGTTTCCATATTGTTGAACTCGTGCTCTTCACCGTCAATCACGACTTTGCGCTTTGGTAAAATTGGATGAACTGTTTTGCCGTAGTTGCTTAAGTCTTGAGTTTTGGCCATTGCGTCATTCAGCATGGCTTCTTCTTCGCGCTCTTCAACAACTACGTCAGCAACGTGCGTATATGCGTTGATGTTTTCTGGCTTCCAACGCTCAGAACCGTCAAAGCCCATATCACGTTTAAGCATGAATTCTGGGACAAACTCACCAGCGTTTACTTTGTCGTACATTTCATCGCTAAGTTGGATTTGTAAAACTTTAATAGTAGTTGTGTTCATATTTTTATACCTTTGTTTGTCTGCGTAGTGCATTATTGCCTACATCGTTATAATAGCAAAATGATACTCAAACACAATACCTATTTGAAAATAATTTCAATTTATTTCAGGTAACAAAAAAGCGCCCGTAGGCGCTTTTGTTTCAAAAACTTTTATTACGCTAGTAAGTACGGCGCTGCCATCCATACAACAATGAATGTACATACTAACGCAGCAAGCGCCCACTTGATGGTAGACTTTGTTTCGTTTGACATGCCTTTCTCTTCTTTTTGGTACATGTTGATATAATCACGTTGCATAAGTATTTACTCTTGTTTGTCTATGTCGTTGTTAATATTAGTTTCATATTCAAACTTGTCAAGAAGTTTTACAACTAAATAAGCTTAAACAACGGACGGTACAATCTCTTTTACTGTCCCGGAGGATTAAACATGTTTAAAGTGCTTATAATAGAAGACTGCCGTGTCACCAGCGAGATTATCAAGCTGGCTGTCGAAAAAACCTTAGGTAGTAATGCCGATGTTATGCAGGCGTATGACTTAGAGAACGCCATCAATTTATTAGACTTAATGAGCTATCACCTCATATTCCAGGACATTTGTTTAGACTCACAGGACAGCGGGTTAAAGACATTGGAGTATATGTTCACTGAAAAGAAAACAGACGCTCATGTCGCAGTATGTACGTCGTATTATGACAAGAACATAGTAGAAGAGTTCGCTAAATGGCCGGTTGACAAGTACATTCTTAAGCCGATTGTGACTAGTGAGATTGAACGTTATGTTGACCGAGTATTCACCAAATTCGTTTCCACTATTATGCAAGACGAAGCCGAAGAGTCACAGGAGGACTAATGGCACTAATTACCCTAACAGGCTCCCAGGTATTCACAGGCGGTGTGATAATAGGCCAAGCTGTCAACGATAACGCAAAGCTTACCGATCTAATTAACCTCTACAGCGTAAGTCGTGCGTTCAGTATTATTCTGGATCCAGTAACCGGTGCATTGAATGTAAGCGGTGATAACACGTATGGTCAACTTGGCCTACAGTATGCCAACGAAAACGAAGAAGCAGGTTTACCGGATGGCGGCACTGAAGATAGCCCTGACTATGGTAGTTGGGGTCTCTTAGACAGAGATAACAATTACTTTACCGGCAAAGCACAAAAAGTACTAGACATATCCACTGGCGTTAAGCATGCGCTCTTATTGGCTAGTAACGGCGCTTTGTATGTAACGGGTAGTAACAGACAAGGGCAACTAGGGTACTCTGAATCTCGTTATAATTCGGTTACTATTAAAGAAACAGGTGGCCCGTTAAAAAGAAATGTTATGCGTGCATGGGCTGGCGGCTATTATTCATGGGCAATGGACTTTGACGGCAACATTTGGACAGCTGGCGCAAACGAATCAGGCCAACTCGGCTTTTATGGATCTTCTCAACGTGCTGTTTTTGCTATGCAGACTAACATAACAGACGTTCATCCGGATAAAGTAAGCCTAGGCTACTATCACGGAGCATACATCACCAACGGCGGCAAATTAATGGCTCTAGGGTATAATCGCTACGGACAAGTAGGCGCAATATACCAGACTGGTACTGCCTCACAAAACGCTGATCCTGTGTCAATTGATACCGGAGTTGACGAGGTGGCATGTGGCGGCGCACATACAGTCTATATCAAAGGCGGCGAACTTTACGCTCTCGGGCACAATTTCTACGGACAGCTAGGTGATATAACAGCCCCAACCTTCTTAACACATGACAAAACTAGTACCCCTGTTTTAATTAATACCGGCGCTACCGGTACACCTGTAAAAGTTAAATGCGGCTCTAGCCATACACTTGTGCTTTACGATAACGGTGAGCTCTGGGGCTTTGGCTTCAACGGTTACGAACAAATGGGCGTGGCCAGTGACACTAACGACACTGACGGTGAGAAAACAATTTTGTCACCTACGTTGATATTAAACAATGTTGTTGATTTTGATACAGGCGCCACCCATACAATAATACGCAGGCAAGTAGGTCAGGATATTGAGTATGTTGTTGCGGGCGATAACCGCAGCTCGCAACTATACGATGACCCTGATGTGTCTATAAAAAAGAACTTAGAAACAATAGTCCTGTGACACCAGACCGCTAAATAATAAGAAATAAGATTTCTTGATCAAGGAGAATTTATAAAATGTACGCAGCTCTACACTATGACATTGAAAATGTCGATCCAGTAGATGTAATGAACGACATCGCCCGTGTGTTAACTGGCGAAACCAACATTGCGACCCTAAGCGCTCGTATCCAGCCGGACGATAGTTATATCAGTACTACTGTTACCACGTCTAACTGGGTAGAGCAAGGTAGGTTACAAAACACCGCAGGCGCTGACAAGAGTGTGTTCTTAAAACAGCCAATGTCTGATGACCCGACGCGCTTCCGTTATATGGAACTATTTATTCCGCAAAGGCTTCCTGGACTAGGCGTTCCGCCCGGTGATCCTTCCGGAGAAGGCATATCGTGGGACTTTTTTGCTAACGCTAATCCGGGCTCTTCTACAGTAGAAGGCATGGCAACACTTGATGAAAACGGTACTGGCGTTCGTACAGTACGAATGGACCGCTGTGTATTAGTGCGCTTCCATGCTCATGTAGATGATGCGACTCTGAAAGTTAACGGACCGCAGTGGACATCAGTCGGTGCTACACCGGATCCAGCAGTGTCCGGCATTAATGGCGAAATTTACCCGGCATACCACAACATGGTATTCTCCACGGGCTCAAACAAAGTAATCAATAACGGACTTTATAACCCGTATAACGATGGATCTGGTGTGCCGCGTGCTGAAGACTTGAATAACAGTGCTAACTGGCGTCTACATAAAGAACAAATCAGCTTCGCTTTCAAACAAGCGCAAGGTGAGACGATGCTTCTTATTACAGCGTCTGATCGTCACGTGGGTTTCCAGTCGTTTTACAATAACTTGTCTACGAGCTCAGGCTCGCCATTCTTATTCGAACACACCCGTCTAAGTCCATGGGACACGATTGAAAACGCGTATGACCCGTATGTGTTTACTACTGTGCCTATTTCGACTGAAATGTTGACTAACAGCCTCGGCGGTGGCGGTGGCCCATCAGTTATGCCTTTCTTTAAGTTTGACTCTATGCCTAACTTGAAAAATATAGGCACGGCGTATGAGCGCTATGATTACTTTAAGTGTATAAATGATTTCGGCGAATACAACATGGATTCGAGTGTCGATTACTGCATGATGCAACTGTCGACTCTAGGTGGCGCTTCACCATCTTACGGTACTGCTTCTGGCGGTGTTGGTCCTCGTATTACTGATCCTAACGATATCGTTGGCGCACTAGGACTAGACGTTAACTTGCACTTAGATTCAAGCTTGGCATATCAGCCGATTCTAATCCCGTTCGGCGCACACAACATCGGACTAGGTCACTTTGGCGGCGATATAAGTTCAGGCACTGGTGTTTACTTGCTTACGTCAGGTGTTGGTCAAACTCACCACGCGTTGACTGTTAACAACCAAGACTATCGTATCTGGGCATATGAAACTGACACAGCCGGTAACCCTGGTTACCGTTTAGCTATAATCGACGGCTAATGTGTAAAAAGTAAAAAAGCGCCCGTGGGCGCTTTTTTTATGCCTGGCTGTCAAACTAAATATTATTAAAATATAAATAGGTAAATTAATGGCACAGTTAAAAATACCACATAGCACTTCTACACTAAAGCCAGGCTTTAATCCTGATTTGGTACCAAGACATGCTAAGCAGTCTAGATTTGTTATATCGGAAGACCAAGAGTCTGTAATGAATACATACTCCGATCCGTACGTGAGTTACGGCAGCGCACCTCAGTTAGAGTTAATTGAACGAAGCTTCGGTATGGTTCTAGCTGATACAGTGCTTGACTTTAAAACTAACAAACTGTTCTATTTTGAAATAGAAATTACTGAAGCAGAAGCCTACCCGGAAAACTCAGTCGATGAATGGTCGGCGCGTGTTGGTCTAGCTGATATAGGTATTCTAAATGATCGTAGAATAAACGTATTCGCATTAGGCGACAAGCAGTTCGATCAAGGCTTAGTGAGTGTGGGTTATGATTCAAGAACTAACTCAGTCTATAGTAACGGGTCTGTTTCGGCCACGACATTCGATGTGCCTGGATTTTATAAAGGCGACGTTATACAGTTTCTGGTAGACGCTTCTACCAACCAAGTATTGATAGCTAAAAACGGTTATGATACAGGTTACGGAACTATCCTGGAAGACGGCGATCTTACTACCGGTCTCCTTGCTCCCGCGGTTACGCTCCCGCCTGGCTGGGGCGCACGCTTACGCATGGCAAAAGAAGACCTGTTATACGCACCGTTTGAATATTTCACCAATAGATCTGTGTCGTATTTTGAGCCCGCCGACAACGTTCTTGCCATAAAGAATATTGCATTAACCGGTTTCGCAACAGCAAGCGGCCCGTCTGACGCGTTCATAGGGGCTTGGGGGTTTATTGACGCAGAGGGTTACGTTTATGATTACGGCTCATTAATAACATCTGGATCACAGGTTAGTGAGTATGAGAATCTTACTGTGAGCTTAAGTGACGGTTGGGTTGCGGATCAATACGCCGGCTTCTCTGCAGACGATTTGTTGTATAACGGCGGCGGTGTAGGTTATATCACTGTTACTCGCGAAATAGATATAACTGACGGCCTGCTTTTTACATTTTCCGAGCCTACTACAATAAGTGACGCGTTTTATCTAGAACGCCTGGGTCCGTTACATCACGACGGTGGCTTTAACTTTGTATCAGTATCAGAAAACGGCAAGATTGTTACTGCTAAACGGGTAACTGGCGGCCAGGATGCACAAGGAGGCAACTTTCAGTATATCGGTATGTTAAACAACTGGTATAATACCAGGAAAGCCACACAGGGCGCCACCGTGCTAGCTGATAACGTAAACCAGTTAGATTCTGGCTGGCCGTTTAATACTGAGAGCGAGGTTTACAGGCAACAGATTCGCGCGAATCGTCCGTCGGTTAACGAAACAAACGTGTTCACTGCAAAATATATGGTTATTGGTGTTGAAAAGCCGCCGTATATAGACGACGTGATACGTAACGGATCTGGAACTCAAGTTTTCCGTGCACGTTCCGATGCTAACGCCTGGCACGCAAATGAGTGGGAAAACCGCAGGCAAGCAGAGGAAGCGCGCCGACAGGCTGAGTGGCAAATTGCAAAAGACGCCCACGATAGCGACCCGTCTACTAATCCTGACCCGGGTCCTATGCCTGTTATTGCGTCTGTTAATGATGTGCCTGAACTCAAACCTACGTGGGAAGAGACTAATGATGCAGGACACTACTGGTGGAATTTCTATAACACTGGTGCGACGATAGGCGAAATTACGTTTTATGATAAGAACGGCGACCCTATACCGTATACGATTAGTTTAATAGAGTCGGCGCTAGACGACCCTAACTCATCAGGCTTTATGCAAAAACTACCGGGCAAGTTCGGTAACTATCTGGGAAATCCGTTGGCATATGGGTATAAAGGTAACCCACTTGCAGCCGGCGGCAGCTCAATACCACGCGACGCAAGTAATTATTTGAAAACAGGTCCGTGGGTTGCCCCGAACATACATGACGAATACATGGAACCGACTACAAGTCTTACCGCAGCAAAGTTAAGTAGACGAGCATATTGGCGAGAACGATACTTGTATCCAGGGTACTTTGTTGTTGAATTTAAGACAGATGATCCGGTCGAAGTACATGCGATTCGTGCACGCGCTGGATTCTATGATGAATTCAGTCACCCGGCCACTGGTATCCCGCGTGGTATGCAGTTTTATAGAATACCTGCAGGCGATATATTCGAAGACGGCTTAAACGGATACTATATGAACCCAGTTTACGACGGGTACAGAACAAACACAACTCGCTCAAATACAACTAGGCAGTGGGGTGATTATAACTTCGTCGGTCGTAGATGGTTTAATCTGGAACGCGTCTGGCGCTGCGATTTCGGCGGCAAGCGCTCAACCCGATTCCACGGCGCTGTATTAGAAACAGATGCTAGGTTAAAGTTTGGCACACAGTTATACACTTTAGATGAGCCGTCGTACATGCAGCTTGTCTGGAACGCGAAAGACGAGTATCACGCGCCTGTGGTCATAGAAAATATAGCAACAGGTGACACCTGGACCACAGCGGATACGGATGACCCTACGTTCAAGCACGTCGGTGGTGATACATGGTTAATGCCGGACTTGCTACCTCCGGGCACGTATAAGTTCTCTATGTCCAACGACTTTGATTACCAGGTCGATTCTAGATTAGAAAGCATTCTGGTATACGAAACAAACGATTTGGTTATCGAGACCATTGGCGCCGGCAAAGGTGTCACTCGTCGGGTCTTGCACCTGGCCAATAATGAAAACTCGCCAACATATATCAGCAACTTAACTACAGGAACAGGTATACCGGCAGGTACTAAGGCACTTGATGGTGCAGTGTACAACTGGACGCCTGGCGAACTAGCTAACAGGTTTGGTATGACTCTAGATGCATTTGGCTTAACTGATGTTCTAGATGAATATACCGTGGTGTTGAAGTTAAACAAGGCCGTCGGTTCGACTGTCAATGTGCGTGATTTTATGCGAATTGGTAAGACTAATCAAACTAATTTCGATATAGAAGGCACAGGGTCAGGCCTAGAGGAATGGGTTGTTAAATTTTCAAATGATGCTACTGATGCACGCTCTAATAGACTGTTCGGCGGCACTGACCTGCGCGTTGCTAGCGACGATTTACTGGTAGTAAAATCTGGTGATTTAGATCTCAACGGCGATTTGTGGCTAACATATACGGTACGCGGCGATAACATTAAAATTTACTTGGGTAACCGTCTTGTGATCAGTGACTACGTGAACCCAGAGGCATTATACCTGACACCGAAATCAGTTATATTCCCTGTGTCGCCGTACGATTACACAGACACGGTATCTGACCTCATTGTGTTTGATAGGGTAATTGATGGTACTGATATGATGTTTATTCAATTGGGCGGTAATGACGCGGTGGACATACTCGACAGTGTGATCGGTACGGTCGGCGTTGCTGCACCGACTGGTGAGTTGCTTGATATATCTAACGTAGTAGTGCGTTCGGCAGCAGTACAGTCGGTCAATAATCTAATAAATGCCGCATATGACTTTTCATCAGATAGAACTGATTTGGTATTTGCGCATGGCGAATATGTATCGTTCCAAGCTTCTGGACCTGCCCGAGTGCGTGTGTATATTGACTCGACACATGGCAACACTGATCGCACGACGTTACGACTTCATAACCTGACAACCGCTAAAATTATATCTGACACAGAATATGATCCTGCGGTTGAGACTGAGTCTAGATGGTATGATATAGAAGTACCATACGCCGGCACGTATAAAGTAGAGTTCTATGACCCGCACCAGGATCCGAGTTCTGAAATTACTATAAGACGGTTCGTATTTGCCCATTCGTTAGTCGGTAAGGATACGCGAGAAAAAGGACGTTCGATGATGGTGTCTTTCGATACACCGGATAATACGTATTATGATGTATTGCGATTTAAGCGTACTGACTTGGACTCGCGCAATAATGGTGACCCTGCGAAATATCAATTCCCAGACGGCACATACGGTATGTATCCTGCTGGTTGGTATAGTATAGATAGCTGTGCTCTAGCGCCACAGACGTACGATCAATGGACTTTGAGTATCAGGACTAATGCATGGCAAGAAACCAACAATCCAGCACAAGACGGTGGTATAGGCGTTTTTGCACAGCATGATATATTGTGGGGCGTGCCGACCGAGCATGACATATTTCCGAGAACAATCGGTATATGGCGCGACGGTGTTTCGTCTGACGGCGCTTTTGTAAAAGACGTAAACGATGGTCCACTAAAGCTGAACGTAGCTGATAGAATCCATACAGCAATGGCAAGCGCAACAAAATATAACGAGCGAGTTCTTATAAGTATTGTATATGATAGAGGACTGATACGAGTGTATGTAAATGAACGTTGTATTCAAGAAACAACTCTGCCGCTTGACCAAGGAATGATGCGCACGCATCATCTGTCACTTGGTGTAGTGAGTAGTTTGGCAAACATAAACCCGAACCTAGTTGTGCAGGATATTACTGCCTATAACTGGCCGCTAACTGTGCCTGAGTTACTAGCCGCAGCAAGTGGCAACGCAGCGTCGCCGGTTAACACCTTAGATCACCAATTCAAAGGTTGGTCTAGAGATGCCAAGTACGATGATGGCGCTGATGCTCTGCCTGAATTAAATGCAAATAGATTATACTCTACGTCCTCTAGCGCAGGAATTATCTTAAACTCGCTAGATGATCCTGACGGGTATAGTGTTTACCCTAATGACATAGACTTTGAAACCGAGGATCGTGAAGTAAAACTGACAGTGTTGTTTGCTAAAGGCAACACTGTGTTTACCAACCCCGATGACGTCAAGTGGCTAGTTCTGAAAGACAGCGAAGGCGTGGTGCTAGATAGAGTGCGCCCTGTTGTGACTAACACAGCACAACGCGCGGTGTTTCGGCCAGTACTTTCGCGGAATACACGTTACGTTTTGAGCACAGAATTCGGCGCAGGTGACATCGATAACAGGGATTCAGATCCTGTTATCCTGGAGTGGGGCTTCGATTTCCAGTCAGCTGATGATTACGAACCTGAGCCGATGCGAGTAGGTCACGTAACCGATCCGCATATGTCTTCGCCCGGCACGCCGATAGAAGCATGGAACCCGTATGAAGGCACGCCATGGACAGAGTCGGTTCCGGTTTGGGGCCAATACGCTCGCCGTGACATAGATACGCTCTTTGGTTATGACCCCGACTATAATGGTTGGGAGCATATGCCGGAACACCTTGAACATAAGGTGTTTGATTATTATTATCATGTAGACGGCAAGCCAGTATATTCCCGCCCTGCAATAGCGGCGCCGACTAGATTGCAAGGCACTTTCTACATAATAGACCAACAATATCAGCATACGGCATATGAGATAGATCACGAAGTTGCTACTGTTCCTGGTTTGGTAGAAGCCATATTCGACGATAAGTGGGTACTCACAGATAAGCAAACCCCTGTTGAAGATCTATACCATCACGACAATGTCGCTTTAATGTACAACCCGTTTAAGGTTCATGTCGATACAGGGCCGTTAAAAACCGGCTACCGTGACGATGTTCCCGAGCATCTGGACATCAGACCGGTATTCGATATCAGTACTGTTTCATTTGACAGGGTAGTAAAATCGTATATTACAGACACTCAAGCGATTATGAAGGCTGTAGCGGTATCCTATGAGGCAGACGATTTAGCGCCTGAGGCCATAGATCACCACTTAGAATCAGACGTGTGGGCGCGCCATCTTGTAGTATCAGTACTAGCAGAACACGACAAATACATACCGGTAGTCGGTATGCTGCTCGACGACGTCGGAAACCGTCCATATGTGTTTAAAGCTGATATGATACCGGCAAGGTTCGACGAGGCGGCCGACGTTTACGCAGTAGAAGATCATTATTATAGGCAGGATCTTGTTACGATTACGTCCAACTCGCTTATTACAGATCTGCCAGACGTACTTAAGCAGATGCATCCTATACAAGCGCAAGAACATGATCCGGTAGACGGGGTCCTTACCGTGCTTGATATAGGTAATGCGAAAGTCGAGGCAGTCGAGTGGCCGACAGCAGCACTGGAAGAATTAAAGTATGGCGACGGTGTTCGTATCGTCGCAGAGGACGGACTTATCCAATACGCACCGCAGACGCTTGAAGGGAGAAGAAACGGTCGATTACGTTACGGTATAATACCGGAGATAGACAATACCGTTAAATTCCGTGTCGATACGTTCGATTTTAAATGGCCTGTGATTGAGCCTGATGTTACACCGCAAGATGTCGCTGACTTAATACCGGCGTTTGAAAAGCCGATCCCGGATAATTACTTTAATAAGTTCTTTGAACAAGACCCTCAGTTCCAGGTAGAGATTGCACATCCGAAATATTATAGAGGCTAATTATGACTTGTGAAAAATGTGAATTAAAGACCAAAGCGCCGCAGGAGAAATGGTACCAAAGATCTTGGAGACCTACGGCGGCATTTGTGTACTTGATTATTTGTATTTTTGACTTTATTATTATGCCAACATATATTGAGGTGAATGCTAAAAACTTCGATATGCCTGCTTACGTAGAGTTAGTACGCACGTTAGAATCAGATGCTGTGCAGTCTAAGATGCTGACGGCTGTACCAACTCAACGTGAGCGCTGGGAGCCTATTACTTTAGGCGGCGCTGGCACATTTCACTTGGCATTCGGCGCCGTGTTGGGTGTGTCGGCTTATACAAGAAATAAGGAAAAACAACTATGAGTACAAACACAAAGCAAGTCATGGTTCTGGATATGACGCAGAAGTCAACTAAAGAAACGCTAGCTACCTATCTTTCGGCTGCGAAAAAACGTGATCCTAAATTAATGTCTTCTGATCCAGCTTTTAAAGTGACCGGATCCGACGGAACCGTTTATGCTGTTTCGTTTACCGACGTTGAAGGTAACACGTACGACTATGACACGGAAGAAAAGACTATAAAATTCCATTCTAACTTACCTACGCTTGAACAGTTCGATAGAACTCTTCGGGTAGCAACTACCACGCCTCTTTCAAAGGTTGCGTGATGCGGGTTGCTGACATAGTACAGCTTGAGACGATCGCGGTTTATCCCGGTCGTTTCCAGCCATTTCATCCCGGACACAAGGCAGTATACGACAAAGTAGTCGAACAATTCGGCCACTGTTATATTGCAACGAGTAATGTCGTAAACGAGCGAAGCCCACTTGATTTTGAAACTCGTAAATCATTAATAGTAGCCAGCGGAGTCCCTTCTGAATACGTAATAGAAGTGGCGAGTCCAATGCGCAGTGACTTGGTTATCGAACGCCTAGGCCGCAAGCCTGAGATGATACGATATATTGTCGCTGTTGGTGAAAAGGATGTTGATCGTTTCAAATTTGACGAAGCCGGAACAACACATAAGAAAGACGGCGGGCTTGGATACTACCGTCGGTTTAATAATAGCACGGAAGCCGCAGACACCCGAGGTCAAGTTATCGTTATTGACAACGTAGTTAACTCGACTGGTAATGTATACAACTCTACGGACTTGCGTGAGCTTCTATCACGCGGTGATGAAACACAAGCCCGCCAAGTATTTGAAGAACTATACGGAGAACAAAATGGATCTTTCGATACCATCCGACGCGCTATTGTTCAAAAAGGTCAAAGTAACATACGATAATATTCATATCGTAAATTCTGAATGCCTTATACCGAATTCAGGGTACTACTATTGCACTGATGATGAAGAGTTACTTAAGCAAGTAATAATGGGCAACGTGGAAGTATCGTCGGCGGGTCTGATACAGTCAATTCGTGCTGTGATGGAGGGCTTACATCGTATAAAAATTCTTGCCCGCGACACAAAAAAGTATCGCACTTCAGATGATAGTTATCAGTTTGTAGGCCCGCATAGCTTCCATTTACGAATAGAAGGCTCCGAGCGTTCAATATACTTTGATGGACAAAATCAATATCAGGATTTTCGGGACACACCGAAATCAGAGACAATGAGACTCGTCCCCGTTGATTCTCGTATACCTGCTCCGCGCTTGATGGTACAGTTCTTGCGAGGCCGGTTCTCGTACGGTGCACATGGTTGGTAAAAAGTTGAAAAAACTTGTAGACAACTACTAAATTGGTGCTAGTATAGATTACGTAAACACAAAACAAACAAGGCGCAATAATGACTATACAGCAAAAGATTGTTAAGAACGATACGATCTTAGTAGCATTTAAAGGCGAAACAGATCACGCACTATGGTTCGTTGATTCGATTGTGTGTAAAGGCGAGAGTTACTCGTCTGTATCGGAAGTTGCTAAGGCACATGGTTGTGAAAACATAACCAGTCTTGAAGCAAAGCATTTAACTGTAAAAGTAAAGCCATTAAGTATTGATGGCAAGCCAGTCGGAAACGACTTAACCGGAATTTATTTGTTTGGTGGTGAGTGGTGTATGTACGGTGACGCATCGCCGATTGACATTTACGTGCGACCAGACGTAGTTGAACCTAGCTAGATTTTAGTGACGGCTGTCGAGAGTACAGCCTGCATCATAGACGCCTAGCTGGGTCGGTAACTATATTAGTCTAGTTATCGTTTGGTGGCGAAGTAACACCAGCAGTGAGAGGATCCGCGGGAGTTAGCTATATACCTTTGTATAATTTGGTTGCTGCTTTTACCTTGCCCGGGTATTGAAAATGTTTTTCGTGGGACCTTCCGGTGAAGACAATCCTGTGAACTACGCTAGTATAATATCATCTGATCTCACAGTGCTTGTATAGGGGCTTCGGCCCCTAGCACTTAAAAAGATTGTTGGTTAGAAAATTAATTTGAAAAAATTAAAAAAAGTTCTAGACACAGCGATCAAATGAAGTATAATAGATAAGACAGCGTTAGGGAAACAAAGTTTCCGTAAAGCTAAAAAGTTTTGGATGCTAACAGCAACATTTAATTACTTTTGACTTCTAATCAAACCAGTACTTAATGCATCCAGTTTAACAAAGTTCTTCTTATGTGTTAGTAGGTGATTTTTATCCGATTTGACCTGAACGCATATATTTGGATACGGCGTTAATTTTTAATGTTACCCCGGGAGTACGGCAATTTAGGACCCAAAACCGGGTGTAATGTTAGAACCCATAATACATGTGCATCACGGTGTATATCTATTATGGGCTACTAACAGCAATATTATCGATCATCAAACTTTTAATTTGACTTTAGATAATGTAGCCCGACTTATTTTGTTTGTCTAGAGTGTTCATCCACTCTCTTGGGTAGCGACTATCTGGAGAACTCCCAACCCTTTGGATAGTTCGCTGCTATTTTTACTCATAATACATGTGCATCACGGTGTATATCTATTATGGGTTGCTAACAGCAAAACTTTACGAAAATTCGAACTCATCCTTCGAACCTAGTAAAAGCAACCCGACTTATTAAAGTCAAGAAAGTTGAAAAAAGTTCTTGACAACGTTTTAAAAGCATGTATAATAGACACCATGTTTTTAGAACAAACGACTTAGGCTAGGAACAGCAATTTTTTTAAAAAACATTGGCGTTTTAAAAAAACTAGCCTGTTTTATTACTAGCTGCCGTAAAAAATGGTTTTGCGGTGCTAAATAAAACTATAGCAAGGAACTACGGTTCCTATTGAATATTAATCGAGGATACAATGGCAACATTTATTACTACAGCAACAAAAGAATTAAGCGACATTACGCCACCACGCGTAGTTGTAGCTGAAATTCCGCGTAGTGAAGAAACGTTTATCATGCCAAGCAACGAAAAATCGTATGCTCCGGTAAACGCGACAAGAAGTATCCGTGAATCTGGAATTGCGTCGGATGATAATAATCAAACGAACCATAAACCAGAGTATCAAGATTTTAACACTGCCTTTATGCAATTAGACGAGAAAGAGATTATCTAACCTCGTACGAAATTGAAAAGCATAAAGGCAGCCAACAGGCTGCTTTTTTTATGCCTGGACTCCGTAGGAGTCGAAACGTTCTTTAACAATTTGGATATAAACTTATATCTGGTCTAAACGCTGGTTCTAGCGTTAAAACAGAACCCAGTGTGTACGCAAGTACATTCTGGGGTGATAGTAGCTCAATTGGCAGAGCCCCAGGATGTGACCCTGGAAGATGCGAGATCGTTGCTCGTCTATTACCCCCGAATGTATTTAGACAGATATTCAGCCGGCGTAGCACAGTGGCCATGCAGCGCACTTGTAATGCGTCTACGGGAGTTCGATTCTCTCCGCCGGCACCATTTTAGCCGAGTTAGCTGAGACAGATTAGCGATGGATTGAAAATCCTTAGAGGGTGGGGCGGTACCACCACTCGGCACCAAGTTTAACGGGGTATGGGCATGGGCACCCGGATCATCCTTGCAAGATGATAGCCTGACCAGTTCGAGTCTGGTATACTCCACCAAACTTTAAAAGTTTATGGGCGGTTCGCATAGTGGCCGATTGCGCCGGGCTGTTAACCCGGAGGTGGAGAATATCCCCCGCGCTGGTTCAAATCCAGCACCGTCCGCCAAATACGATATGAGTGTAGCATGCAGGGGCGTAGTTTAGTTGGTCAAAATATCGCACTGTCACTGCGGAGAGCGCGGGTTCAAGTCCCGTCGTCCCTGCATGCTACACTTGCATTAATAACAGGAGAAAGAAAATGAAACGAAAGACGAAAGTACGAAAACGATATGGGTTGGTGATCGAGTGGTTAAAGATACTAGACTTTTAATCTAGCGCGTAAAGCTTCGTGGGTTCGAATCCCACCCAACCCACCAAACTTTATATGTATAGGATTTTTCGAGATATTATACATATAAATTTTTTTGAAATTATTTTCAAAAAGGCCTTGTGTTTGGATGTCATTTTGCTATTATAGATATGTAGGCAATGATGCAGACAAACAAAACAAGGTAATAAATTATGAATGCACGTAAAGAAACAATGTTTGTAGTAGCGAACTGGAACATCGCAGAAGAGATGGTTGGCGCAACTGAAAACGTATGGCACGGCGCTGCACACAGCGCTGAAGACTTTGAAAGTGTAAAAGCTGAGGCACACGCTGCTGGTTTTGATGTACGTTTTATCATTACTCCTGAGCACGCAACAAACACAATGCATGTTTCAAAGAACGGCTGGGAGCAGTGGGGCGAGATCGAAGGTGGCCGTTATGAGTACGAATATTACGATTTGCAAAAATAATTGGTAGTGTAGCGCGGTGATCATTATGGTCATCGCATAACACGCGATTTTGGCTTTTTGTGAATAAGAGGTCAAAATCGCGTGTTATTCATACATGACTATTAAATACTGTTTTGCGAGTTAAAGAAACTTCTTGACCTTGTAATAAAGTAGTGTATAGTGTATATGTTGCTAAGAGCAACTGGATAACTTCAAAAGGATCATTTATATGAAAATAAAATCTCTATTGTTAGGCGCTGTATTGGCCCTGGGTATAACTACCTCGGCCAACGCAGGTATGATAACAATCGACGACTTCTCTGATGATCAAGGACCATTAGCAGTGATGCAAGGCGAAACTTTGTTTAGCTCGGTATTGGGTTCTATGATCGGTGGAGAACGAGATTTAGAAATAACAAGCGTTGTTGACGTGTACAACCAAGGCGCTTCTGTAAACGTAGCGGCTGATAACTTTTTCTTTAGTTCAGGCGCAGGTAATGAATCAATGTTTACCATTCAATGGGACGGCGTTGACGGATCAAATGCAATTAATCCTTTCGGCTTAGGCGGACTTGACTTAACTGCTATCGGCGGCCCGATAAAATTCATTACAACTATGATTGAATCAGATTTGGATGCTTGGTTTGACGTAACGTTTTGGTCAGGTCCTAACGGAACCGCCGAAACTGTTGAGTTACCGATACCGGGCGTTGATCGTCCAGGACGTGATGCGTTTTTCCTTTCGAGTGAATTTAGTAATACTGACTTCACAAATATAGGAGCCATCCAAGTGCGCGGTAATATTGCATCGCCTGATACTGGGCTAATGCAGCGTTCATATGATTTGCAGTTAGATGGCGTAACAGCGGTTCCGGAACCGGGATCATTAGCGCTTGCGCTTTTAGCGGTACTAGGAATAGCTGTTCGCAGACGCGCATAGTAACAACCCTTAATGCCATGATCAAGCGGCTATTAAGTCGCTTTATTTTTGCCCAGAATAAGTATATTTTCCACAGCGGTGGACAAACTGGTAAAGTCACTGCCCTTTCAAGGCAGCGCGAATATCGCATTGCGGGTTCGAGACCCGTCCGCTGTGCAAAATATATTTTAAATTATTTTCAAACAAGTCTTGTACTTGAATGTCATTTTGCTATTATGTCTGTGTAGGTTGATTAAACAAACACAAGGTAGCAAATTATGATACATTATAGAGTAGATTTAGAAACTGGTAACATTATTGATCGTAACGAAGACTACACTGAAGCATGGGCAGAAGAAGTCCGTGAAACTGCACTAAAGATGGCAGGCGGCGATGAAGAAAAAGCGCCGGACTTTTACAAAGAAATAATGACCCAGTTTGTTACCCTTAATTATTGCGGCTCTAGCTTTATTGCGCAACGAATCGCTGAGCAGTTAAGTGAAGAAACCGGTGATACCTATATTGCTGTAGAGCGTCACGATGATTATGCAGTAGAGCGCATGCCAAAGATTGGTGACGTAGTAAGTTACGGTTTCAACGGTGACTGGTATCCGTGCGGTACAATTGAAAAGATTTCTAAAACTATGAAGAAAGTTACAACAAGCGACGGCGGAGTGTTTTGGCGTCAAGGCAACACTGCTACTTATAAACGCGCAGGCACTTGGACGCTTGCACGCGGTGTTCACAATGACAGAAACCCGCACTTTTAAGAATTGTTTTATTGAGGGGTTGGTAGCGACCCCTCCCAAAACAGTTTTTTGTAACAGATTAAGGATCCCTTTCCCCACCCCGGACTGTAAATCCGGTGTCTTAAAAGAAATAAAGTGGGGGTAGTATTGAGGCGTGTGGTGCAAGTCCGCGGGGGTCCACCAATTACCTGCGTAAATAAGCTATATGACATAGTTTATGGGAGACAATGATGTCTGAAAAAATGCGCGAATTAATGAATTTAGTTGAAGGTGTTAACGAAAGCGCCGAAGAGTATCGCTTAGAAGGCCGCTACCGTGTGGTCGTATCAGGTGTTGATAGTAGCGACGGTTATGCTATTGAAGATATCCTTGATGAATACGGTCAAGTACACGAGGCTGAAATAAGAGGCCGTGATTTAGTTGCTTTTGTAACGTTCTCTGGAACTAACGAAGACGCCGTTGAAAGGGCAATTGCCAAGCTCGGCTACGGTAGCGTATCGTTTGATATACAAATAGCAGAACAATCTCAAGAATCGCAGAACATTCATGCTAAAGCAAGAAGACATGTTTTCGGCCGTTTGATGTCTAAATTAGATGGCATGGCACATGACGCTGGCAACGAGTTATTTGGCGACGACAGAGATCGCTTACATGACTTGACCCGCGCAATTCTAGATGATGATGGGTCGGCAGTTGAAAACGAAGTGCTGACAAAAATAGTTCCGGATTTGGCATATGCTGAAGATGGCCCTCGCTGGGATTTCATTGAAGAAATGGCTGAATATGCTGACGAAGAGTTCAGTAAGTATTATGCTAGCCAAAGCAACGGTCCGAAAAAGTCAGTCAGAGAGTCCAAGCGTAATATGGTACAATTAACCATGCCCGGGTGGTCAGCAAGTGAAATCGCTGGTCTTGTTTCGGATCTTGAATTAGATGACGAAGAGCATGACATGGACGACGGCGTTTTGTTTATTGCAAAGAAACACGTAAAGGCTGTGGTTGAGTTAGCACTTGAGTATGACGACGATACACCTGCAGAAGAGTATGTCGTTTCGGACAAGCCATCAAAACAGGTGAAAAAACAAGTAGTATCGGACGAAGTGGCGAAAGCGCTCAAAATGCTCGGTTATTACTATGACCTAACTAATAGAAATCTACAGGTTGGTGGTCCGTTTATATTGCGTGTTTTGCCTAAACGTATTCAATTAATAGGTAGAGACATTGAGTATGTGCCTAGACGTCGTACCGACATAGAGGTAGATCCTCAACAAATCGTAGATGAACTCAATGCAATTAAAGGCGTTGAGATTACTCTACGTAAACGATAAAGGTTTATTGTCCCTTAGCTTAGTCTGGTCTAAAGCGTGCGACTGATAATCGCTGATCGCTGGTTCAAATCCAGCAGGGACAACCAGTTAAACGGTGTATAGCTCAGTTTGGTAGAGCACTTGGTTTGGGACCAAGGGGTCAGACGTTCAAGTCGTCTTACACCGACCAGTTTGTAGGGGTGTTGCCAAGCGGTCTAAGGCCCCGGGCTTTGATCCCGGTACTCGCAGGTTCGAATCCTGCCACCCCTTCCAACTTAAATGCGTAAATAAGCTATATACGAATAGTTTATAGGAGATACTAAGTGTCAGATCAGATGCGCAAAATAATGAATTTAATGGAAGGTCAATCCGAGCCATTAAATCAAAATATTGACACAGCTATTTCGGAAAACTCTGATGCTATATCAGTTGATCAGTTTTACGATAAAGCGTCGGCGTTAATATACGGTATAGAACAAGGTTCGGTAGAGTCTTATACGCAAAAAGTAGGCAAGCAACTCTTATCATATGGCGCTATGGCTCCGTACGAGTTTGCTACTAAGGTCATCCAGGCCGCGCAAGCTAAAGAAGAAGCCGAAGTCCTTGAAATAGCAGAAGACGGTGAATACTTTGCTAACGGTGTTATCATCGGTGCTTACGGTATTGGTGACCCTAACTCTGCGTATGATGATTTCGAAGATGGCATAAACCAACTTTTGAGTTTTATGCAAGAAAGATACAAGTCGCAAGCGATGCGCGAAGTCGCATTACGACAAGTAGCAAGCATATTGCAGATCAAATAAGGAACATTTATGTCAGATCAGATGCGAAAATTAATGAACTTGATGGAAGACACTAGCGGTAACGATGCCGTTGTTAAGTCAGGTGTATTGCAGATGTTAGCTCGTGATAATATCAACACACTGGCTGACTGGAACGCGTTGTCAAGACGCGAAAAATATCGCTACGGCGATCAAGCTAGTGACTTGTTTTACAATCATGGCTGGATTGACGATGAAGCGATGCCGGATTCAGCAATGTTTGCTGATATGATAGATTCGGTGTTAAATGATGCTAATAAGTCAGGCAACAATGATGACAGTTTTTCTGTTGCTATTTTGTCGGCCTTGCGTAGAGAAGGCGTTACTTCGATAGATGATTGGAAGGCAATGCCACGTAATCGTCGACGCGAGATAGTATCACTAACGACGGATATTTTTTATAACGAAGGCAATTGGGATGGTATGGAAGACTACCACGCATTTGAAGAAATTATAACAGATATCCTTCTTGACGAAAAAGGTTAAAAAGTTTAATGCGGTTGTATCTCCTCTGGCTACGAACCAGTCGAAAGAGTAATTGGAAACATGTGGGTTCGACTCCTACCTGCCGCGCCAAACAATAGCAAGGTACAATCAGTCTGGCAGATGGCAGGGCTCATAACCCTAGCGGACGCGGGTTCAAATCCCGCCCTTGCAACCAAATCTATCGCGGGTGAACATGGTGTTCAACCAGGGCTCATAACCCAGGACCGGCAGGATCGTTACCTGCACCCGCAACCATTTTAAGGTGTCATTGTAGTAATTACTTTGGCACTTTTTTATTTTTAAATAAAGTAGAAATTATTCTTGTAAGCTTCTACAGACGTGCTATTATAGATTAAAACTTAACGAGTAACGTTATGGAAGATTACAAAAATAACTTCATAGACGAGCTTACAGAGCGCGTCAACGAGCTTAAAGCGGAGTTAGACCCCGAAACATTTAAGCAGTTAATCGAATGGGGTCGTGTAGAATACGCAAACTTTATGTTGATTCCTAGAGAAACATATGTAGATACTTTGAATAAAGCAGTTGCTATGGACAATAGTGACTCGGAGAAGAAGTTCTTCCAAATGTTTCTTGACAATATCGACAAGTATGCTGCAACGCAGATATTCTACCGAGTAATGTGTAAGTTTACACACGAAGCAGTTTAAGAATTATAGGTTAGAGGCCGACAGGTGAGGCGCTGTTCTTACAAAGCAGTTGTAGTGAGTTCGATACTCACCTAACCTACCAGTTTACAATGCCGGGTGATCCCCTGTTGTATCGCAGGGCCGGCGCCATATTAAATAGAGGTTCACAATGACAATGACACACGGTGATCTTGTTAAGCTTGTAAAAAAGCTAGAAAAAAGAGTTGAAGAACTCGAGCGCGAAAAACGTGCGCGTGAATCTCTCAAAGAAGCTATAGCTGATATAAACAGCTTGTAAAGGTTTATGGTGAGGTGGCAGAGTCTGGTTTATTGCACTTGACTTGAAATCAAACGTCGGTGGTAACATCGGCCGTGGGTTCGAATCCCACCCTCACCGCCATATACTAGGTTGCGCCGAATGGGAAGGCGCGGCATCACGGAAGTGCTTGTCGCGGTCTGCAATAATGACCCTGCGGGTTCGAATCCCGTACCTGGTACTAGTTTAAAGGAGAGTTGGCAGAGTAGGTCTATCGCGCTCGACTGCTAATCGAGAGTCCCGAAAGGGGCGCACAGGTTCGAATCCTGTACTCTCCGCCAAATACTAGAGACAGAATGGAAGGTATTCGCCCGGCTCTCATAAGGCTGGTGCTCCGTGTTCGACCCACGGTGTCTCTACCATATCGACCTTGTCGTAGCTAAATACAAAGAAAGCGACAACGAGGAGAACTACATGTCGGATTATATGCGCTCGCTGATGGATGCCATTGGCGATGAAACAGAACAAAACAGGGCTGTTGAAGAGAACGTCGAACAAGTTAATGAAGACGATTACGACATGCCAGACGATGATGAAGATGAACCGCACGAAGATGCAGGCGACAGAATATCTGGCGCACATGACATCGACGAGTTGATCAGTGACTTGCAAAAAGTGAAAGCCAAGCACGGATCTAAGGTGCAAGTAGCCTACGGTAGTAATCGTGGCGTAGACACTGAAGGCGGCGTATACGCTCGTGTTCACACAGTGAATGCATATGGCGGCCGTTATACTTATCTTGTGTTTGATCCTACCGACGATTATTAATTAGTTTGTCCTCAATGCAGGTGAGTGTTTGGCGACATGATCCTGCATTTCTACATACACGGAGTAACACTAATGGAAATCCAAGTTTACATTGACGATGGCCGAGTATTCAAATACAACGTGGCGAACGCAAATAAAGCCCGCGAACACTCTTCCGCTATTGTTGCAACTGGCTATCGCCACAATCCTGAAAACCCCGAAGGCGAAGAATATTTTGAACACTACCCGCCGCACCGTATTATGAAAGTAAAAGTTGTTGGGAAACTCGACACCGCTTACCGCGACACTGTAGCCGGCACATAACCGAAGGAAACAAAGAAATGTTGATAGAAAAGATAAAGGCTGACCGTATGGCAGCTATGAAAGCACGAGACAGCGCCAGAGTTAGTATTTTAACCACGTTGTATTCTGAAGCTTCGCGCATCGGCTTAGACGATGGAAAGCGTCTATCGACTGATGCAGAGGTTGTGCAAGTGTGCAAAAAGTTCGTCAAGTCAATTGATGAAACTATCACTAACATGAAAGAGCGCAATCAGGTATCAGAGCTTGCCGCTTATGAGCTTGAGCTTGACGTGGTAAACGGGTACATTCCTAAACAAATGAATGAAGATGAGCTGAGAGGCACAATCGTTTCATTCGTAGAAGCCAACCCTGGTTGTAATATGGGCCAAGTGATGAAGCACCTTAAAGCTAATCACGAAGGCTTGTACGACGGTAAATCGGCTTCAGCAATCGCAAAGGCAGTTATCTAACTGTCTTTCATGCACGGGTGATGAAATTGGTAGACATAGCGGCTTTAAAAGCCGTGGCCTTAGGCGTGTGGGTTCGAGTCCCACACCGTGCACCAAATTAAATTTGCAAGTGTGTACTGTTTTAAAGGCGTATACATAATGACAGACGAAGATAAAATTAAATGGTTTGATGAAACCATGAAGTGGCTCTCGCAATGGAACGATTCAGAAACGATGATATCTATTGCAGACGCCGGTGCAGATGCCGTGAGTGACTTGTTTTTTGATGCTGTTGAACAGTGGAAGAAGATACACGAGAGTGAGTCTTAATATACAGTAGTTGAGCCACTGTCACTAAATACGTACATTATATAGGATAACTTAATATGTCAGATACAATGCGCGGATTTATGAACGTGATGGAAGGTAAGCCACTTACTGAATCCGGAAACTTCAAAAAAGTTAATTACAGTCGTTGGGAAGACCTCACCATGGAGGTTAGCAGCGACGACATTGAACAGTCAGAAATTGACGGGCACCGTGTTGAGGTAATATACAACCAAGACGACTCGGTGATAGGTATATTTTATCACGAAGCTAAGGTAGGTTCAATTAACCTTGATTTCCATGGCTCTATGATGGAATTCTCTGAACAAGACCCGAACTGGCCGTTTGATTAAATCATCTTTAATGGGTGCGTAGCGCAGCTGGATAGAGCATTGGCCTTCTAAGCCAAGGGTCGCAGGTTCGAATCCTGCCGCACCTGCCATATTATAGGCACATAATGTCACATAAACTCCTGAAACTGCTTAAGAAGGAAGCTGAGGTTCTCGATCGCATCGGCGAACTTGAAGAAAGAATGTTGCATATAGAAAGTGACCACGGCAACGAAATTGCCATTGAGTGGCTTCGCTTACAGGCCAAAGCAAAAAAACTTTCTGCCAAAATAAAGCGAAAATGTCGTGTAGAACTGATAAGGCGATAATATTCGAAACTAGCAATGCGATATCGTACTAAATACTCTTGTAATTTATGCGAGATATGCATGCGACAACCATTCCAATTAGCATTTTAAAGGAGACCGCTTTATGGATATGAGAAAAATTATGAACCTTATGACTGAAGAAGATTCAGAAGTTGGTCAATATGCTGCTGACATTGCTGCCCTGCCTGGCGCTACAATTGAGTCTGAAGAAGTCATGGACTTTGCTAGCGATTATGGCGTGCCTGAGCAAATCGTTCACGTAGCGTGGGAAATCACAGCTGAGATGAAACGCCGTCGCCCTGGCCGCTTCCTCAAGCAATTCGGTATCTCTAACTTCGGTACAGCTAGCGACGATCAATACCGTGCTGTTGAGCAGTACTTTTTTGATTGGGCTAAGCGTGTAGGATACGGCAACGACGTTGCTATGGAAGCAATCGACTTTCTACAAGAAGAAGTTTTCCAACTCAACGACCTGTTAGAAATTTATGCCACAATTATGCGTTCTGCTTAGTAAATTAAATTAAGTAGTTCACAAAATGCGGCAACGAAAGTTAGCCGCATTTTTTATGCCAGATAAGTCTTTACAATGCTAAAAAAGGCCTTATACTAACGCTATGTTTTAGATAGCACATGAGGTTTACTTATGCGCAAAGGTATAAAGATTTCAAATGATCTACGAGCATGGTTCATCAATCATCTAGCAACCGCCATTGATAAAGTTGTTGCTTCGTATGATATGCAGCGCGAGCAAGCGTTGGCCATGATGACACCAACGTTCGAAGATTTTGTATCAGGCTCAACCAACGCAGGTTGTAATAAGTGTGATTTTTACTTTGAAACTGCTGGTTGTCCCGTTATTGGAAAAGCTGACGAAAAACGTGCGCTAGTTAGAGCCGTAATTGATGGTGAAATAACCTGCGACGATATTTTCGAGCATTAAATCAAATGCATAAATATTCGTATACCATAAGGATGTACGAATATGTTGTTAGACGATTTATTGCCTTTATACGAGTTTAAGGCATTCATAGAATACAAAGACCCGTATGAGCGCTTTAATGTGTACCTAATGTTAGATACAAGACGGTACGTAGCAAAAGGGTTAGGTGATCATGAAGATGATATACCACCTAAACCGTTTTGGTCAGTGGAAGATGCAATAGAGCACGCAGAGACGGTGCTCGGCGATTACGAAGCGTATGAGCTAGACGATCTTCCGCTCGGCGAGAAAGTTAAAAAGTAACAACGCGGATGTGGTGGAATTGGTAGACACGCTGGATTTAGGTTCCAGTGTCGAAAGACGTGAGAGTTCAAGTCTCTCCATCCGTACCAATTTATTTGGGTGAATTATGATAATCGTATGCGGTATTATCGGATTGTTATTAGGCATGGCTGCACCGTTGGTGTTCTATGCAAGAAAACCTGTCCATGCACGGCAGAGTGAATATCGTTATATGATTCCCTGCGCTTGTGTAGGCGTTTTACTGGGACTAGAAGTCGGTATCGTGCTTACTGCGATACTAGGTAATTTGAATTAAGTAGGTGCGCATTGGCGAGCAAAGCGGTCTCCAAAACCGTGTCGAGAGACTTGAGGGTTCGACTCCCTACACCTGCGCCATTTTAACAATCGGGCTGACTCCTTGCAACTTTAAGAATCGGTGCATCGGTTCTTTAAGCCAAGTATTGGTATGAGGGGTTTAAAGGTACGGACAATGCCAAGTGAAATGCAAATAGCGGAAGTATTCTGTATTCCCGGGTTCGAATCCCGGCGGCTCGCCCAATTTCTTAACGAGGCAATACTGTGGCCAAAATATACATCGTTGTTTACACTTTGAAAGATGGTGATACTGAATTTCTTTTAGACGGTGACTCACTTGTTGCGGGATGCAATTACGGCCATTTAGTTGAAAGAATCGGTAAAACAGTCAATCATCTAAAATGGTTAATCGCAGGATCTCCTAAAGAAGTTAGTAATTTCTTTTTTGGCTCGCGTACCGAGTATACTAAGATAAGTGACGAGTTAAGAGCAAAGTATTGTCAAATTATTGATACTATACGTATAGAACCTATTCACGATGTGGTACTCGGTAAGCCCGGCAAGCATTTAGTCAGTATGAGGCAAGAAGCCGATGCACGCAGAAACAAGCATCCGGATGAAGAAGATAATAGATCAGTCCTTGAGCAACATGCTAAATAACTAAAAATAGGAGTGACATACTAATGTCTGATACAATGCGTAAATTTATGAATGCCATTACTGAAAGTGATAGCATGGGCCACGACGATCAACAAGCTGACATAAACCAACCGGAAAGCTCAGATAAGCGCCGTTCTCGCAGAAGCGAATCCCAAGTGCGTGAAGGAAGAGAAGGAAGTATTCCTTGTCCTGAATGCGGTACTATGACTTATACTGACCAGACTTGTTCAGATCGACATTGTGAAAAGTATCACGAGTACGTAGGCGAATAACCAATTATGCGGGTGTAGCTCAGTTGGTAGAGCGCTACCTTGCCAAGGTAGAGGCCACGGGTTCGAGCCCCGTTACCCGCTCCAAAATCCTAATAACGAAAAATAAAAAGAATAGGATATCAGAATGTCAAAATTTAACTCATTGGCGAACGCCACTTATAATGCGCTGACTAAAGAGCGCAATTACTTGATGCTTCAAGTCGATGATCAAGCATCATCAGATAAAGTCAAAGCATTTTATGATAATATCATGAATAAGCTTATGGACTTTGAAGACATGATGGCTGATGAAATAGGCGAAGATATGGACGAAAGTGCTGAACAGCCTAGCGCAATGCGTAAGCTAATGTCGATAACAGAACAAGACGATGACGCAGTAAGTGAAATTTACCAAGCGTTACATGACTTGGGTGCAGAGTGGAACACTAAGCCTTCTAATTGGCGCCAAATAGGCCACGGCAATAACGTTGTTTATTATGAAGATATCGAAAGCGTTCTTGACAAACACGGTATCGTTAGTGCTGACTGGAGCAAATATCTTGCGGCACCTAATCCGTCCGCAACTAAGACAAGTTCACGTGAAGTAGCTCTTGTTCTCGTTGGTGACGATATGTACCTTGGCTTTGGTCGCGATGCGTTTTATAACCAGTGGGTCAAAGTAGTATCTTAAAAGTCTTGTAAACTGGGAATCGTTTGTTATACTCTTTGTGAACTTTAAGAAAGAAGGCTACAAAGATGAGATTACCAGGCATGATTAGTATGGGCGAAGCTGTTAAAGAACTTGACAGCTTTGCTTTTATAAAGGCGCAGTTAGTCGATTATATTGAGCAACTCAAGCAAAAGTACAACGTCGACGTTGACACTACGTTCAGAAGTACCCGTTGTTTCCTTAACATACGCGGTAATGCAATTGATAACACGTATCGCCTAGTCGTAGAATGGGGCGGCGGTATTGCACTAGAACGTATTGGCCTTTACGTTTACTGTGACAGTAATCCAAAAACAGACATCGGCCGTTCAATTAGCATGAAGCTGTGTGGTCATAAATGTCGTTTCAAAATTACTGACATGGATCAAGAATTATCTGTTAAGGAACAGTACGCTGAACTCTTTAACGCTTTTAAACAGGAAGCTGATTATCACACTGCTTGTATTATTAGTACGGCTTATGTGAATCATGCTTAGTAACATAATACGCGGGTAAGCTCACTGGTGACGCCCTCGGCCTTCCAAGCCGTAGTGAAGGGGTTCGACTCCCCTTATCCGCTCCAATCACCGTGTCAATGTGGAAAATAATTAAAAGTTTTTCTTGCAAACAACCTAAATGGTTGTATAATAGACACAAGTTTTAAGAAGTTATCTAAAGCCCCTATAGCTCAGCGTGCAGAGCGGACGACTCATAATCGTTAGGTCACTGGTTCGAATCCAGTTGGGGGCACCATTTCTTTGGAGGCGTGATGGAATTCACCACCGAAAAACGTAAGTTAGTACACGAAACGCTTGATGTTGAATATACATCATACTTGCCTGCTGACTCAGACACCGTGCGCGGTGACGTAGACGATACGTCTTTTTTGACAGGTAGCGATTATGCTAGTGTTTATGTGACGTCTAACGAGTCTGATATCCAAACTTTCTTAGGTATGTTAGATGAGAGTGATATTGAGGCACTGGTCGACAATATTGGCTCCGACGAGATTATCGTATTTGAAGTGGCTGACTACTTCATTTTGTTTACTGATGGTGACTCACTGAGACCCGAAGTTAATGAGTTCGTGCACGAACATATGATTTGTTTCGGTGCTGAAATGGACGATGTTGCCATCCATGATTGTGACTTGGCTGCAATGCTCGTACACGACTTGGAAATGGATTTTGAAGCGGCCAAAGAAATGTACGACGAAGGAACGTGCACCGTTGATGGTGATGATGATGAAGAATACGAAGCTACGCTCGACGCGCTGTGTCGTATTGCTGAATACAACATTGAAAACGGTCATTCTTGGGATTATATTGTACAATTTATTATTGACTTTGTACGAGTCGTTGAAGTAAACGACTTGTAACCGAATTATTGTAACGATGCGGTATCGAGCGTCTATTGGTGATTAATTCAGTCCACGGGATTCAATCGCTAGGATTAATAGAACCGCACCATGCAGGCGAGCAATGACAGGCGGGGTGTGGATACCCCGGGAATCCTACTAATCCTGTCAACCGTTGCAGTAATCACCTTGTTAGTCTCTGCGCTGAATGCGGAGCGGATAAGCCAGATAAGCGTTGTGAATGCGGCGGGGTGCTGGTGCCATTTTGTGTAATACTTTGTGCTCGTTTACTCGAGGAAAGGCAGGTTTAAAGGTACCGGTAAATCAAGCTTGGCTTGACGAAGTAGGGATCAGGTCCTACCATGAGGTATTACACAAAATGGTTAACACTTAAGGGAGTCTATGATGACCGCAGAAACCATCAGTAACCCCGATGCATGGCTCAAAGCCGCAAGCTTCGAGGTACAAGAAGAAGTGCAACAATGGCTTTATAGAGCGCCATACGGCAAGGAGCGCAGAGACCGTATCCTTGCATATTGTAAAGAAGGTATGGCTATTCCTGTAAATTTCCGTGGTTGTATTGTACTGGACAAGGATCCAGACTTGAAACGGTTGTTAAAGAAAGGTGACCTTAAGCGCACCAAGCACAGAACGCCCACAATGATTAACAGTAACATGTCAATCACATATGTGGTCAAAGCGTAGTAAGTTTATATCCGAATTTTAGTGGGTTGGCGGAGCGGTCTAACGCGATTGCCTGGAAAGCAATTGTCCTTCGGGGCACGTGGGTTCGAATCCCACACCCACTGCCAAATAGAGACAAAGTATGTTAACGATTACAGCTGGTGTAGATCCTGTATCTAAATTAATAGAACAGGTCAAAGAGTTAACAAAACGTGTTGAAGAGTTAGAAAAGAAACAAAACGACAAGAAGTCGTAAAAGTTCTATGCCCCGGTGCATGGCACTTATGAAATGATCTCTCTGGTCACTGTTGAGTTTGAAAGTATGTAGGCCGCTATATGGACTAACCACTCATGTACTGTCTGCATAAGTAGGACGTTGATCACCTAGGGGAACGGCTGTGGTGGCCTCCTAAGCGTGGCAGTACAATAAACCTGTCGTTTCATTTATGAGTCTAGTGACTCACGGGGCACCACTATTATAACAAGAAGGGATCCATGCTCGTAGCAAACCTCATTCGTCCTATATACTTGGGCGAGTTCTTTTATCCCGATACACAGGGCAAAAATATCATATCTCGTTTGTACGAGAATAAAGTTATCATAAATGTCACTTCTAGTGGCAGCCTTTCAATTACAACTAACAAAACAAACATCGAAAAAATAGACACCATGGTGTCTGAGAAATGGGTGTTCGCAGGACAAGACATGCACACCGCAAATGTCGATATCAACATGTGGCACCTGTGTGATGTTGAAAGGTTCCTTGCTGCAATGCTAGATTTAGTAACGGGGGTAGAAGAATGTTCGGCGCAGTGCCAATAGGCTTAATCCATGACATCGCAGTAAGTCAAGGTGTGTATTATCAGCTTGAGCTTGATCTAGACTGTCCTCCGTATTACTTTATTAATCCGGAATACTTATGTAGTGTCTTTTCTGGTTTGAAGTACTATAACTCGAAACAAGAATCGTTTGGGTCTGTATCGCATGACTATCATCCAGCCTTTCAGAAACTGCGCGGCCATCTCGAACGCAACGGGTATATTGAAACACAACCGTGGCACAACGGTGACAGTGTTTTGAGACCGTTCTTCCTCAATAACTACCTATTATGTCCTGGTGATAAATTCTATTGCGCTAGCGCCATGGGATACAAAAAGGAAATCACCGAGAATTACAACGACGGCAAAATACTACCTAACCTTAAAAACTATCGTGAAGACGATGAATCTTTTTACTTTTAAATCATCTTGATTGTTTAATTGGCAGATGCTATAGTCTTCACGTACTAAAAAGAAAGGTGAAGACTATGAAAGAACGTAAATTCAAATCAAAGCAAGAAGCCCTTGACACACTAGCAATCGAACTGATCGGCAATGGTGTTGACTTAGAAGTAGTTGATGCCTACATCACGGCAGCAGAGCATGATGCTAACGATGACACCGACGCACTCGAGCCCACCCTTGTCCCTGGCGTGCGATTTGTATGGTAATCTGAGCCGGCGGCTAAATACTGCGAATAAGATCGGAGTAGCCCGTGAAAATTAGTAGTATTACTGAACGCTCGACAGCGGTAACCAAGCCAATTCGAAACACATACATGGCTATCAAAGCAGCCAAACAAAAGCTTGAAAACGACATGCCTGACCTTGCAGACCCTAGCCTTGATCGTGCGTTGGTTGAACTCGATAACCAAATAGAAGAAGTTCTCGGCAAGTGCGCCGCAATATACAAGTATATTCAGAAGAAATAATTCAATTAGGCCTTGTGTTTGGTGTTCACATTGCTATAATGTATACGAACTTAACAACACAGGGTGTCAAAAATGGCTAAATTTAACCCTCAAGCAGTAGCAGAGTTTTTGTCAGAAACTGAGTTTGTAGCTTTTGATTGGCAAGTACGCGGCCTAGTTAGTGCGAAGTTTGGCTGCACTGAAAAAACAGCAATACGCTGGGTGCATCGCGTTTTGAATGAAGGCTTTGCAGTCCGTAAGGGTAACGTCATAACACTGGCGTGATATAACTTCATACTACACTGAGCTCTGTTTTTAACAGGGCTCTTTTTGTTTCTATTTTGAAATTATTTTCAAACAGGTATTGACATTGAGCATCAAATAGCTATAATGTATACGAACTTAACAAAACAAGGCAAAAAAAATGGCACAACCGAACACGTTTAAAATTATTGACGCCAATGACGCTATTATTTTAGACCTGCCAAACGATGGTAGCTACGACCTTGAAATGATTTTATCAGTTGAAGACGGCTTTGTTGAATGTAAAAATAAGCAAGAAGCGATTGACGCAATTGCCGATGTCATGAAGCGTGCTGGCTTCGAAGAAGAAGAAATCAAAAGGTATACCTCTGAGCTCAACGATTCGTATGACGAAGAAGACGGTTTTGTATACAGCGAAATGCTTGATTTGCACATTGATTGGTAACTGATACGGCGTTATCCGTGCGCAGTTAATTAAATACTGTGCTAATTGAGGATAACAAATGAACAATCAAGATTTCAAACAAATAGCACTACTTTTAGAATCTCCAGGCGACTTGGGCGTGCTGGAGTCTATCCACAGAGACCTCACACGCATTAAAGAAAGATTTAACAAGATACATGAACCCAAGCTCGGTGACTATGAAGAATTGGATGAGCTAGGCCGCAGCATTGATAAGTCGATAAACCATTGTGTCGACGCCATCGGCGAAGTAAAGTCCAAGTCAGGCTACTCGCAAATAAGAGCCGGGCAGCGACGTTCGTATTAATAAAAAATTCATAGTTATCTAGACAGAACGGCTATATGACTATAATGTAAAACCTAACCGAACATACTCATACACACACAAGGAGCATATATGTTCAAGCTACTACTCCTACTCGTAGGAATAATCTATCTCGTGTACTTCGCACTAACGCGCAAGAAGCGAGAAAACCAGCAAAAACAAGCAGAGCAACATTCGCATCAAGATCAGTACAGTAGACGAAACGAATCACCTCAAGCAAAAGTTGCTAAGGGCATCGTTCGTGTCGTTTCCAAGTTTCCGGCAGTGATCGCAGCAGTGTTGGTAATTGTGTTGATGGTTGACCTCAACTCAGTATACGTTAGTGATGGTGAAATCAAACACTTCTCTCGTGTATATGGTGGTGAGCCACTTCCAGTTGGACACTATGTTGCGACCAAGCCAATGACAGCGAACCCGTTTGGTGGCATGAAAGGCCCGCAAGCGACAGTATTCACGCCTGGTTTTAAATGGTTCCCGCTAATTGATGTCTTGTATACCGAGCTAGACGAGATTGAGATCAACGGTACTGAAATTGACCTGACCAAGCCTCACAGCATTCCTGCGAACCACTTCGCTATCGTGAATACACGTGATGGTCGTCCAATGTCAGACGACATGATTCTTGCACCAAAATGGAAGGACCAAAACGAATTCCTTGATGCTGCGACATTCTTATCCAAAACTGACAAAGACGGCAACAAGCTTGGATACCGCGGTGATCAATCAACACTTGTAACGGGTGGTGTGATCATGGCAAACAAAATCCTATACAGCTTTAGAAACTACCCAGCGGAAGACATTAAGACAGGTGAAGTAGGTGTTGTGCGCTCAGCTACAGACGACTTGCCTAGTGCATTTTGTAATGATAATCGTAGAGAAGTACGTTCGTTTAATGGCGCGGTTACTTACTTAGTACCTAAGGGCTGTGCCGGTGTTTGGAACGAACACCTTGAGCCTAAAACGTATCGTTTCCACCCTAAAGTGTATACGATTACCCACGTACCTACTCGCCAACAAGACTTTGATCGTTTCGGCGGATACGTCAAGAAAACCGTATCGTTTGAAATGGAAGATGACGGCAAGATCAAAAACATTATTGGATCTGACACTATCACTAAACCAGCTAACGCAGAAGGCGAAGCCATTGATGTAGTGGTAGAAGGCTGGACTGTGCCTATTGATCTTAAAACGAAATACCAAGTTGTTGACGCGCCGCTAGTAGTTGCGACGATTGGTGACTTCGTGCAAGACAGAAACACAGGCTTACATGCGGTGGAGCAGTTCCTTAAAAACCCAATTGAAAGTACGTTCCGTATTGCAGCCCAGGGCCAGGACATCATGCGATGTGCCGTTTACGAAAACGATGTGTACGAAGGCAAAAAACTAAAATACGCCGCGGGTACTTATAAGGATCAAGAATGTGTTGAAGAAAGTCGACGTTTATTTGACTTGATTAACAACCGTGCAGAGATTGAATCGGAAAGCATTACAGCTCTTAATGAGTTTGTTTCTGACTACGGCCTGGGCATTAACATCCAGACTATGGGTCATCCTAACTTACCAGTTGAGTCTCTTATCCCGCGTATGCGTGCTAACTACGCTCGACAGTTACAAAACACGTTTAAGGAAGAGCAAGCTACCTACGAGCAGCGTAAAGACTCAGAGGCAGCTCGTGTAGAAGCAGAGAATCAGAAGATCGTTGTTACTGCTGAACTACGTGACCAAGCAGCTGACAAGATCAAATCTGAACGTGAAAAGTTAGCTGACGCCCGCGCTTATGAACTTAAGAAAGAGGGTGAAGGTATGCGTGACCGCGACATTGAAGCTGCGAAAGGCCAGCGCGAGCTAGTAGCAGTAATGGGTGAAGAGAAAGTACAAGAACAGGTGTTATTTAAAATGGCTGTAGACGGCGCTGTCAAGAACCCAGAGATGGTTAAAACTGCTACTGTATTTGTAGGCGGCGACGGTGGCGAAAGCACCACAGCGGCAGCCACATTACTTGGCACGACCAACAACATTGCACAGTTCCTATCTACGGATAAGAAAGGCGAGTAATGTAATCAAAACGTTTGGGGCTTCGGCCCCATTCACCACATAAGGAAAGAGCATGAAAATCAGTAAATCGGTAAGGAACGCAATAACCACCTTGGTAGTGGCATTCTGCATTATAGTCGTAGGTACAAGCTTAAGCGGATGCGAAACAGCTGAAGAAAAAGAGCTACGACGCGCACGTCAACATGAACTGGAATTAGCAAGGATTGAATCCGGCTATTACGAGCAACTAAACAAATCCAGACATGAAGAAAGAATGGCGTATTATAACCGCCCTGTAGCACCTGGCGCGTATGTTGATTACCGTGGCAACCTACAATACGGTTATTGGAACGCATTCGGTAACTGGGAATGGCATGACCCTAATAGCATTTATGCGCAGCAGTCTAGAAACTACGTGTCGTATCAGATAGCGACTGGTGTTCTAGCAGCGTCAGCGGCATATGCTTTAACTCGTAACAGCTGGGAAAGCTCTAATCCAGGCGGTTGGCGCACTACCAACGTCACTGTTAATAACTACACGTCGTCAGAAGGAAAGTCAATTACAGAGGCTGATTACCGTAGACGTAAGTCGTCGAGCGATGCGATGTATAACGTGCGCAAGCGTAAGTATACAGAGACTAAACAGACAGTGTCGTCTAAGATCAAATCAAAGCCAAAGACAACCGACACGAAGCCCAAAACACAATCGAGCTCAGTAGCGCAAGGTGGCTGGGGTAGCAAGAAGACGGGCAACAAAGACAGCGCTTGGAATAACTGCACCACTACTACCTGTAAGAAGAACCGCGCAGCGGCTAACGCCAATGCCAAAGCAGCATCGTCTACCACTACACAAACGCCTAAAGCTAATCAGACAATAACTACCCGTAAACCGGTTACTAAAGCCACCGCGAGTTCTTTTACTCCGAAGCCGACTTCATCATACACGTCAAAGCCAAAGCTTAAGCCGAAACCAAAACCAGCTTACAGACCAAAACCTAAGAAGAAATCAAAACGATGAGTAAAGATCTTGACGTTGTGTTTTGATGAGTGCTAAATACACACGTTAAAACACAACGACAAGGCGTAATTCATAATGTTTGATAAAATCACCAAATCAACAAAGCTCATGGAGAGCTCTTTAAACGTAGACCTTGCTCTTGTTATTGACCACAGTGTAGACGATCAATTCTACATGTGTCAAAACATGGCAGTGGCAGAACTCCTAGTATCTATGCTACGTTATCTCAATAAGATGGCAGGCACTAAGGATCCGGTAGAGATTTACATGGATCGTGAAATCGCCAACTCCGATTCGTTTGGTCCAAACGATTACATCACTGACAAAGAAATCCAGCGTTTGGCTAGCGAAGCAAAGCGCACAGCGAACCCAGACCAAGTGCAGGAATTCTTCGACACGAACGAGAAGTATTTCGACAATGTCACATATGATGTGAATGGCTCTGAGATTGAGTTCGAAGCAACAAGTGACGAAAAGCAACAATGGCACGACGACGCCGAAGCTGAACAAGAGCGCGAATGGCATCGTAGACATCCTGGAAACTAATAGACTTTTAATCAAATAGGTACTATCCTTATACGTACCTATTATGCCGGGTGAATGATTCTGAGGGACTCCATTAAGTCTGTTTAGATTTGTCGCAGCAAACTTCGCAAGTATGCACCCGAACGAGGTTCGATTCCTTGGCCCGGCAACCTTAACTCGAGGTTACTATGATTAAAAGAATTAAAGAAGCTGTGCTAGCGGCGCTAGACCGCTTTAATGAACAACACCTATCCCCGCCCTGTGATATCGTTGATCTAAACGACTCGAATCTCTTACATCCAATTTCAAATGCGCCCGGATACTACGTTTCTATTGAGCGCGAAGAAGTGTTCTCGATTAAATCCGGCCAGCTAAAGAAGCTCAAGCGCAGCTTCTGGGACGGTCGCTTCCGTTGCCAACTTTCTGTCAAAGGGAAAAAGCGCAATATTATCGCTGAACGCTGGGCTCTCATGCGCATCGTAGAATTCGATACAAACAATTATATAACACTACCGGTTAAGTTTAAGTGAGGTTATCATGGCTACTATAAATGACGTCACTGACATTTTAATCGGTATCGTGCCTGATGCTGAACTGTTTAAGGCAACCGTGTTTGGCGCAGCCTCGTTGATTGATATGGTGCCCGGACTTTTGGGCCGGGGTGCTGTTTTGGGCAAAGTCGATGATCGGTTTTACTTCATTAAACGCGACGGTACCTTGTACTCAGACTCTGCGTTTTTGACACAGGCGGAAGTTGAAGAAGCTGGCATAGAAATTTACAGTGATTTTAAAAAATTCCTTGACAAAAAGTAAGCTTGGGTTCATACTAAGAAAATGGAAAATACATTTAAAACATTAATCCGTTTTTGTGCAATGCTTTTGATGGCAGGCATATTGACCCTTAATGTGGGTTTGGCAATGGCTATAATATACTGTTTCGCGTTTAACGTGCTTGTGGGTATTTTTAGCGCAGTGCCGCTAGGCGGATTAATAATACTCGGATGTGGAGGTGTCAAAGACTTAAGACAGTTCATCAGAAACTTCTAGGGAGTTAGCTCAGTTGGGTAGAGCAACGTAAACATGAATACTGTTTTAGTATTCTAACAGCATATCCTTATTGCCTTGTAAGCCGTGGGTCGCAGGTTCGAGTCCTGCACTCCCTACCACTTCTTTACACCACATGCCGGTAATTAATGAAATTTTCTAGTATATACTTATAAGACCGTCTCCTTCTGAATCGAACATTGCCTATCAAGCTTGTTTAAATTTCACTAGGGTCACCATCATCATAATAACGGAGGATATATGGGAAAAAACGGAATATGGTTTGTTGAACTAATAGAATCGGTGTTTGCAAATAACATTGAACCTCAAGCAGTTAGCGCACCTAAAATAAAAGTTGAAGAAAAAGTAGCGCCAGCCAAAAAAGAAAAGAAGAAAAAGAAATAATTTATTTTTCACAAAACAGTTGACTGATTTGGATCCGGTGCTACACTGTGCATAGTAAAGTAATTAGGCTTTACGTAACGGAGAACGATCATGAAACTCGTACCACACAAGGTAGAAATCCACTATCCAGGCAGTAAGCTTGACCTCAAAGGCACGTATTACTGTCAACCTAACGTAAAGCCGCCTACTAGCTTTACACTCGACATCAGCGGCGCTGACGGCACAAGCCTTGCACTATGCGAAAGCCAAGAACACATAGACGAAGTTATATCTATGCTCGACCCGGCTGATCTAGCAAAGCACGAAGGCCTGAACGGCTTGAACGGTCTGCTAGTATGCGAAATCGGCGAATACCGTATTGCAGTAATCGATAGTGAGTCTTTCTCGATGCCCGTAGGTAACTACGTCGCTGAAGAATTCATGTTATATGGCGGCAACGCCGATGGCCAGCGCTTAGGAAGCATTGTAAACGGCGCGTATATTAAAGCACACTATGAAATGGACGTCGAAACTTTAGTTAAGTCGACAGAAATGTTAGAGCCCCGTGAGCGCGGCGACGTTGCTATATTTGCAGACGTGCACGCTGCCAACTATCTTGATTGCCAAAACATGACTGAGTTATTGGTTGGGTTTGGCGACGAGTTCGCTCAAGACGTAAGTACATACTAGGAAAAAAGATGCCAAACAAGAAGATTATTTCGAAAGAATTCTTTAACGAATTGACTAAACATATTCGCGGTAAGGCACCGATCATGTTTCACGTCGGTGTAATTCCGACAATGACTGACTCATTTGAGCTTCAGTTCGTAGATTGTGTGTCAATGGATCTATGTTTTGAAAATTTGGAAAACAAAACTGAAAATGAAATCCTTGCACTAGTTGACGCCGTTGCGCTTGTTGCATCTGCTAGTTCTTAATCATAGAGCACGCTTGGCCGAGAGGATATAGGCACTGGATTGCAAATCCAGATACGCGGGTTCGAATCCCGCAGTGTGCTCCAGCCTTTATTGAGTAAGTAATGAAAGAAGCTTTTAGCCTATCGCCTGGTATTGAGACTATCGCCGGTGCTGTTGATAGGAATACAATCAATTTCAAGAAGCCGACTCGTATTGAAATGAAAACATTCATGTCATATTTTGATATCGAGTTTACTGAAGTCGAGGGTGATTTTCTTGGCAAAAGTAATGGCTGGACTCGTCACGAAAATAAAGATTATAATATCGAAATCACCGGAGCTCGCGTATACGATCTCGGCGGTGTTGAGTACTTTAATACAGTACAGGTAATACGCGCAAAGCTTGACAACCCGTATAATGATTTTGTGTCAGTCTTCTACTTATGGAACTTCTTGAACACGGAAGGCAAAGCACACTTTATCAATGTCTATGCTGACGAAATATCCGCGCTCAAAGAGAAAAAGAAGCGAGCTTTCAAGAAAGCGCAAGCTGAATTTGACATCGTTTTAAGCGGCGAGGCAGAACTGATAAACTCCGCGCTTGGTGACAGTAAATAAAAGAAAAGGAGGTTCTATGATTCTGTCACTATTTTTGTTTTTACTCTCGGTTAGTGGTATATTCTTCACACTGTTGGGTATGCTAACTGTATTCCATTGGTTTAAAACGCCGCAGGCTCCCTCTGACGATTCGAATAGAATCAATAACATCATGTCGTGGTGGATCGGGTTAACGCGGCCTGATGTGCTAGCGAGCGCGTATAAAGCATTTAGGCAAGATGTAATGCAGAACATCGAGGATGTTGAAAAGACAACCAAAGATTAAACGAAAAAGACCGGATCGCGACAAACTGGGGCCGTATGTGCTGTGGAGCCTAGCCAGCTACTTAACCAGCTAGCCTAACTTAGTTAGGGGAAGGTCCGGGGTCAGCCTTACTAAATGGCAACTAGAAGGTAGAAAGAAATGACCGGCAAGGCAACTCGCGAATAGTCTTGCGTTCAAACCTCATATATGTAATATTATCTTTGAACTTTTTTATAACAAGGGTAATATTATGACACAGTTAATCGCAAACACCGTTGATGGCATTGTTAGATCAGGACTTTCGTCACTTTCTTTTATACGCCCCGGCTCTGTTTTACATACCCCTATCCCGCCCGGTATGGTGTCGAACGTGCTATGTAACGGTATCATAAACCTTGATCCCGGCGTAGAAAGCTTCTACCTTTATATTGTTGACTCTGACGAGTCAGTGATAGCTGATTTAATTGGCGTAGAGCGAGAGGGCCTTGAATTTATATCATCGCCCGTGCAATACGACTCCGCTACGGATCCGTTCAGCATTAATGACATGCACGGTGAGTCGTTAGTAATCCAGGAAGTAAACTCAGGTGATTACGTGCTGTTTTTCTGGAATGAAATGGGACACGGTGACAACGCGGTGTACTATATTATTATTCCTGCTGGTAGCTTAATGGCAAAAAGCTTTCTAAAGTAGTGTCGAAAAATAATTGAAATTTTTTCAAACAGGTGTTGACTTTGGTCGTCAAGGTAGTAATATAGATACTGAAGACGACATTTAACAAACAAAGGTAAGACACTATGAACACTTTGAGCAGCATTAAAAAAGAACATTTAGCGTTGATTGAAAAGCCGAAGCACACTGTGGCTGACCTAAAAGCTTTTGTTAAACGCCGTACTCGCAACACTGGCTATGTGTTGAGCAAAAATAACCCTTACTACGCTAACAGTGACCAAATTGGTTACATGTTAGACGAGGTGCTTGAATTGGCAGGCACTGAGCGCATGACTCAGAAGCAACTAGTAAGCATGACAAACTGGATTGACAGTTTGAAGCAAACTTACTTGCGCTAAGGGTTGTTTTGACAACCCTTCCTTCCTCCCAATTAATGAGGTAATATCATGAAAAACAAAGCACTAGAAAAGTTACAAACAATGACAACTGAGCAACTACACGAAGAACGCTTTCGTTACATTGAAAACGACTGCGACGGCCACGACGTTAATCTGCGCTTGGGTTACATGAACGAAATCTCAAACCTGCTAGATGCGAGGATGGACGAAGCAGCAAAAGAAGTGCTCGACCGTTTACCGAAATAATTTTTAATTTTTCTTCAAAAAGGCCTTGACATTGACGCTCAAGGCGCTATCATATCTATTGTAAGCTAACAAACAAGGTAAAACGATATGACAGACCAGTACACTAAGGCCCTAGAAGGCGTTCAAATACATTCGCTTGAGATTGTTTCTGATCAGCAATACAAAGCCGGTCATTACACTGAAGACGGTGACAACGTCATTGTTGATGTTTATTATTTTCAAGTTGAACTATTCAACGGTAAGCGTTATCGTCACGTAGCGGCAAGTGAAGATTTAGACTTGCAACGTGAGCGCTTAGAAATTATGCGCCATAAAATTTCTGAAGGTCGCTATCCTAAATTACATCGTTCAGATTTATGGTACAGTGTGGCGCCGCGTTACGGTAGCCCAGCTCACGACGCTGTTGGTGATGCGTATTTGTACGATGAAGATGATATTGAAGCAATGAAACAAGCGAGAGGTTGATGGAAGTAATAACACTCAAATGGTTTAGTAAACGATATCGCGGGTATGACACCCGCGTTGTCGCATCTGTGGACTTTGATGATCTGCAATTCGTTGACACCCATATGTGTAAGATGTTCGTAGAGTTCACTACCGGTGAATCTGTGACATTGACTGCTATGGTGCGTCAAAATCATATTAACAAGACCTGGACTGCCAATGGCATTGACACAAACGGTAACCAGGTAGCTGTTCGCTTTCCCGCACAGGATTGAAAGCGTTCAACTAAAATCATATAAATAGTGTAACAACTAACGGGGACTTGTATGATTTTAGATGAACTTTTTCAGGATGATCTGTCAGCTGCACTGCGCAGCATGGCCGAAAACATTGCTGGAGAACAAACAATGACCGGCTATAAAGTTATGGCCATAGAAAACGGTAAGGTAGTCGCAGGCGCTAACAATCGTATCGTACTTGATATAAAGAAAGGCGACACAATGCGAATGCCCGGTAATGGCATTTATATGTCACTTGACCGTGATTATGTGCTTGACTATTACAGCGGCCTAGCAGAAGAAGAAATTTTGGTAACGTTTGAGTTCAACCCAAACGATATCATTTTCGGTAATATAACTGATCGCGAGACCGAGTTCACCGTGCCTAGTGCTAAGGTAATAGACATAGAGTACCTTTAGCCCTGCTATCCGCGATACCTTTAGCCTGTCTGTTATATGAGCAACTATAATGTCTGATAAACTGATAATATGCACCAATTGCAACTGCGTCACCGAAATAGAAGACTTAGTGAGTCACGGCTTCGGCGAGTCTGCTTTTGATATGACATGCGGATGTGTCATGACATGCAAACGAGATAAAGAAGCCGAGTTTGTGCGCGTCGCGCCAGCACCAACCACTGCACCAACCCCACGACTAGACCCAGAACTTTTTAAAAATTTGCTAAAACTACTTGACGCCGACAAGTAAAAATGTATAATAGCGAATATGGAGAGAAAGTGTAACGGTTGCACGCCGGCCACGAAAATAACGAATACTGTATTAGTATTCTAACAGCATGTTTTCATTCAGCCCAAGCCGGAAGATGAGGTTCAATTCCTTGCTCTCCACCCTTTTCAACCAGTTAAATTGGTTGGCATGTTTCATTTGGGTGCGAATCCCACCGCGGCGCGTATGCCGTGCGCAAAAAACATATAGAGGGATGATTCTATGCCTTCAAGGGCGTTATGGGTAGATACAGCACTGGCCGTCTGTTCTGCTCAAAGCGCCCGGGCCTTATTCATAACGGAGCAGCGAAGTATGAGAAAACTATTCAGCGTGTTAGTCCCATTATTGTTTATCGCCGGTTGTTCCCGATTCCATCCATTTACTGAACACGATTGTACTGATGTGGTCGGAGAAGACCGCGTTGCATTCAACACCATATTGTCAGGATGCGAGCGGTTAGATTCACTTACAGACCGTAAACAATGCCGTGACGAAACAATACGTTCATACTGCCGTGTATTTGTCTACGTATTAGACACCGACACCGGCGAAATACAAGCTCTAGAAAAAGGAATACCCAGTGGAAGTAATGATTTTGAAAAACGACACGAGACTAGGGATTAAACGAGGCGAGGTTTACCACGCTTCAACGTATCCACATGATCGTGAAAAAGTGAGCCTTAATGCACGATTCCCTGATGGTCACGATCCTTGCTGTAATCAATACCGCAGTGAGGTGGCTACCAAAATCAACGGCAAGTGGTGCAAAGTAATTGACAACACATATGTCATGATGTCTAAGAAAGAAATCGAGGGCATAATGGGCGTGAAGTAAACACGGAGGATGTATGCCAGGAAAATATTACCAAGCAAACAGGGAAATGGAACGCCTGGTATTGAGCACAACAGGTATTTCAATCTTAAACGATTCTGATCCTGTGGTAGTTACGTGCTCAAAAAGCATCGCCGAAAAGTTTAATCATACCGAAAAAGAAGTGGCACGGCAGTACAGACGTCACTGTAATGCAGTACGCAGAGCAGCCAAGTATCTTAACGAACACGACTGTACTGATTCCGAGGCCGCTAATTTGTTCCATGTAAAAGTATCAAAACTGAGACGCTACCTGTCAGAGTGCAGGACTCGCAGCTTAGCCAAACACTTTAGGCGCATGAATCAATGAATGTAGTAGTAAGATCAAGTCCGTGGACACAAAACGATCTCGACATCTTGTACGGTGACGAAGAAGTTATCTTTGTAGATGATATGCCAATACCTAACTTGTTGAAAGAGTTAAAGGTGGTAAAGTCAACATCCGAAGCGCGTAAAAATGGCAGAGTTGGTGATATACCAAAAGGCTGGACTGAATACAAGGCTTCCAAAAAAGTAATGCTCTGGATTTGGAACCCGAGTGAGTAACCGGTAAATATCTCTATAATAGGAGATATTTTATGTACGGCGCACATTTAAGCAGAATAGTCAGCCAAATTAGGGTATACGAGGATTCCGACGGATATGAAGATCGTAAACCATATACTGGTATTTTTACAATACAGCATATATCGGATACGACCGTGTATATTTCAGGCGCACATGGCGAGAACCTAACGCGTGAAGCATATGAAGAGTGTGTCAAATTACTGCAAGAAATAGGCGTGAAGACTATACTCTACGAAAGACGCGGTAAAGTCAAAACAATGAAAGTGAATGATATACTAAGAGGATGAGCTTATGAGTTCAGGACAACAATATTGGCACGACAAGCAAGCGGATGAAGCTGCGGAAGAATTAGCAGCAAAAAGACAAGCGCAAGCGTCAAGGCTTGGTGTGCCTGTTGAGCTAGGCTTAGCAATAAAGGCGCTTGACGATGCGATCGGCAATAACACCGACGGCATTAGTGTCAAAGCTTATAACCAAATGAGTGCTCACTTAGACAAGATATTGAAATACAAGATTTCTTAAAAACACCTTGCAAGTGTGATTTGGTTTGTTACAATCACGGCTTAATTAACAACGCCCGGCGGGTTTACAACTGCCCGTCCACGACGATCATTAAATGTTTAGTACGCTCTACCCCGAGTAGTGAATTGACTGTGGAATATAATAGAAAACATAGTGCTTACGGGCTGGGTTTGCGTTAGTTGCTAATACTAGTCATAGCGCTTGGAGGCTTTGATGTTAGTGGATAGAATACATGAAATGAAGCCGGGCACCACTTTAAGGGTTTAGGCAAATGGATCAATTACTCGACGACTTAATAAGCGAAATCAACTCTCATGTAGACAAGCCGGATTATTTGCGCCGTGTCAATGAGATGCAATTTGTAAGTGGTCGTGAGTCTAAACCAGAGCTTGCTGACCCTGATGCGATTATCATTTTGACTGATCGCTCACGAGAGTTTTAGTGCTAAGGCGCATCCGAAAATGGTTTAACCGGCAAATATTATTGTCGGTTGTGCCAGAGATAAGGACTCATGCAGGCAGAAAGCAATATGCTAGGTTACGCGCAAAAGCGCGTAATCTTGCCAAATATAACGGCAAAATGACTGCTTCGACTCGCGGATTCGGCTACCGTACAGTATTTGACAGTAAGGAAGATGAAAGATCTTATTACCAGGCTGTACGCAGTAAGGCACGCAAGCGAAAAAAATGAGTACTTTTTGACGCAACACTGAGTACCGCACGTTAAATACCTATACATTAACAAACACGTAGGATTTAACATGACAGAAGTGGTAGTAGCGGAAGAGCAAGAAGTACAAATTGATTACGACTTAAATGCCTTCCCGGCAGTAGTAATCGAAGACGGTTTGATTGGCACCACGTTACGAGCGGACGCTAATGTAAAAATGGCGCCAGTGATGTTAACTGATGTTACAGGCTCGCAACGTTGCACTCTTGAATATCATAGCCAACTTTTTGGCATTACTATGCGCACAATCACAGCGTATACAATATCCGGTGAATCGGGGTTATTTGTAAAGCTAAGCGACCTTGGATCTGAGTTACAGACTAAAGGCGACGGCATGTTTTACGCTACATTCCCTGTTCCGGAATCAACTGAATCGGTATAAATTATGTTAGGACCAGCACTAGTTTTTCGTTGAATTAATTTTCAACGGAGGACACTATGTCTAGAACTGTACGTAAGCGCCATTACTGTAAAACGAAAGGTGAGCTAAAGGCACACATCGAACGTCAAATTAATAAGAGTCTTGATTCTCATTGGTATTATGAATTTGACGAAAAGTTTTACATGAGGACTTACACTCGTGATATTGGCCACTGGCGCGGTTATCTGCGCGACGTCAAGCATTACGACAATCGCGCCCGTCGCTGTTATGAACGCGATGCGTGTCGCAAAATGGCAATTGACCCCACTACTTGTTACGAGTTCAAACCTAACAAGCGCTGGGAGGATCCTTGGGGCTGGGATTAAAACCGCCCCAATTTTCATATCTAAGTAAATATCACTAATACTTAACTAAGGAAAGTGATATGTCTAAAAATTACTTCTACACGCTCACAGAAAATGTTTCTGAGAGCTTCGATATAGAACCTTATACCGACCTCAACATTACTACAGCCGACGGTACTAAAGTTCTAGCAACACTAACAAAAGCCGGTGAACTAACGGTACATCCGGGATACGCATGGGACGGTGCTTCACCTAAATTCAGAATAGGTCCAATGATTATTGGCACATGGGACGGCAAGTGGGACACCAGTATTGGAAGGCCTGAATTGTGGCGTGCCACGTTAGTCCATGATGTTCTTCTCCAAATCAAAGACGAGTACCCGAAAGAAATGGAATGGGTTACCATCAAGCAGATTGATGTAATCTTTAAAGAGATGTTGGAGGACTTAGGCTTCAATATGGCTAAGATATATTACTTGGCAGTGCGTGCGTGGCATAAAGTAAAACCGACTGGACTTTCGCTGTCTATAAGGCGTAGAGTGTAAGATATACACGGCCTTGTAAAACATACAGAAAATGCTTGCAAGGCCAAATATACTTTCGTATATTATATCACGTTGTCCAGGGATGCTACTTTTGTTTTATTCGAGCGCACACTGTAGGTGCTCCTAGTAAAAGCTGGAATCGGACAAGATCGACAAGGGACTTGGTAGTATTAAGTTTGTGAAAAACAATTTTAAACACAGACTTTTAAGAACTTTTTTGGTGCGCTGGTTCATGACTACAAATAATCAGAGTTAACATTACGTAATTTGTCTTCGAAGTTTTTTAATTATTTTAAGGAAATTTGTTGACTTATGGTCGTTTCTGTATAATAATCTCAGTGTAATTAACACAACACGGAGAAATTTTTGTATGTCTAATATTCGAGTAAATGTGGTTAAGGGTGTGGGGGTAGCTATCAAAGCACCAATACAGCCGAGGCCTGACCCTGTACAGGGTCGCGAAATAGGCGAACCAGCAACCTTAGTTACGTGGAAAGGCAAGACGCCAGCCACGGTAATAGACGTGTTTACACATGGTCGATTTTCTTATGTAGTGGTTCAAGAAGACCGCGCAACGAGAACTGATCGTAACGGCAAACACGCAACTATCCAGGAATACAAAATTACCCGCAACAAAAGCGGTGAGAAACATGTATTTAAAATGAAATCTAACGGACCTATTTTGGTCGAACGCAACCCAGAAAATGGACGTTTCTATGAGCGCAGAGATAGCACACGTATCATGTTCGGAAAACGTGAGGCGTATACTACTCCTGCGCAGTAGTAATTCACAATCCGGGTAGTGAGTAGGTAGTAAGTCAGATTCCCTACTCACTTTTCTTTTAAGAAATGCCCAAAAAGGTCTTGCAACTGAAAATTAATAATGTATAATAAGGAAAAATAAATGAAAAAGAAAGTAATTCGCAGAAATCACGTGCGATTCAATATTCATTATAAAGGAAGGAAATCCGATGCAAGTAAATCTAAAGAAGGCTTCAGCCCTGGCGAAGCTACTGTCAGCTGAACTACACAACACTGACTTTGCTATGTCTAAGTCAATTTCACTCGACAGTCCGGAAAAGGCAGTGCAGTCCGCGCAAAAGGCGTCAGATAGTATCTGGAACACTATCGAAAAAATTGAAGAAGTAACGGCAGCAATGTTTTTCATCCGAAAAGAACTGTCGCTAGCAAATGCCAAGTACGGCATTAATGTTTTGTTGTCTGAGTACAACGAAGCAAAAGAAGTAATTAAAATGCTACAGCGCTTCGACCCGCGCCACATTCATCAGCCACTGATTTCGGGCCCTGATGAATTAGATCAACGCATCAAGTCAAAAGCAGAGCGCACAAACTCGGACGAGTTTAACTACCGATCCGGTACAGCTGATGTGGTCATCATGTCGGAAGATCATGTTAGCCGTATCAAAGACATCATTAACTTGAAGAAGCGCAGACTTCGTGAAATTGACGAAGAGCTTCTTGAGCTGAACCTTGCAAACAAAATCACACTGTCAGATGACGTTATCGACACACTACGTGAATTTGAAATAGTTTAACGAATTCTCACGGGGTGCTTAGGCACCTTGTTAGATAGGGGCGTGATTTCGATCGTTTCTGGCCCCGATTTTGGCACACTAGGAATAATAAAAGTAAAAACCTATTACTCGTATACGAGTTAACTAAATGTAGATTACTAGTCTTTCCGCAGGATATTGATAAATCGAATATTAGAATATTGCAAGCCAATACATGTGATTTTTGATCGATAATGATGTCCTTTGATTAGTTGATAGTATGCTTTGGGTTGTGGGCGTGCGCCGTTGAAGGCCTAGTCCTTGATTTTTGATTTTTTACTTTTACCTTGTGTGCCATTTTTTATTCAATCTTTTCTTTACTTTGGTCAATTTATACCTTACAATTTGATAAACATTCAATTTAACAGGTATAAACTATGGCAGTCAAACACACTATTATCAGTCGCGAAAGCATGGCACTGGTATTGTCCGAAAAGGGCACCAACTACGTCTCCGTTTATATAGGCAAAGCACTCGTAAATCTGTACAACCGTCAAACTGAAGACGAGAAAGAAGCAGCTACTACCGTTGAACATAACGGACGTGGGTTTACTTCGTTCGATTCTTTTATCGGTACACAACATGCCGAGTACTTTTTAAAGTATAGAACACTTACACCCGGCCAAGTCCGTTACTGGACTAAAGAAGTCAGTGGCGCTCCTAGAATATGTCGCTATGCACGACAATTGAACGAGATTGCGGTAAACATGTATCGCAGGGGAAAGCGCACGCCTAATTTCGGCAATAAGTACGCCGCATGGGAGGATATTGAGTTCCTCATGCACTATGATACTCACGATGTTTACTACGACAAAAACAAGTCGCTACTGTACATCCACCGCGGAAATCAATTTCAGGACGAACGTACCGAAGTAAAAATTTCCGAATTGCGCCCGCGTGAGCGTATGCGCAAATTAATCGACCAACTAAAATTGACTGAAGAGTTAGGTTTGGAATGATAAGAAAACATTTGAAGCAACGACATCTTGACGTGGATATGTACCACTGTCATGTTGATGACGAAGCTGACAAAGTCACGTTTTGGTTGGCTGATGATAGGTTGCGTCTAGCCGGTATATTACAATATTACCCGAATGGGTCTAAAGACACAACTGATTCAAATAGCAAGTACTTTTCGAAATCAAGCAAGGAAGGCATGGTGCCGTTGTTTGGTATGGAGACTTTTCACTGGAGTCCAGAGGTTATATTTTTGAGTGAAGGCGCATTTGATGCTATCAGGCTAGCAAACCGCGGCTATACAAGCTTAGCGATGTTGTCGTCTAACATACACAAGCGCACACGTAACTGGATCACATCACGCGGTCGTAGGACTATACTTGTTCGTGATAATGATCACCTTCTTGAATCAACGAAGCGAGAGCGAGATCACATCAAGAATTTTGTTGATGATATTTACATTCCGGCTGCTGAAGACATGGCCGCTATGACGGAAGATGAAATAGACCATATGCTTGCCGTACTAGGGTTACCACGATATAATGAACATCCAAAAACATAAGTTACTAATACTCAACCTCGGAAACTTAAATCATTTCGATCCATCGCCTATGGTTTGTTGGGCCGGTGATCGCACGTTCTGGTATATTCGATACTTGCATTTTTACGCCGGTAAGGTAGACCAAGGAAGCGTGATCAGGCGCAATTTCGAAAACAAGGCGTATACGATTTCTCGGCTTATGACCAACACACGAATGTCAGGCGACTCGTTTCCTACGTGGGGCACGGTAGCACAGACGGCGCCCAAGAATGAGATCGGTATCTCAAATAAGCTAGCGTTCGGGACTATTATCAAAGCGGTACAGTTACTGGATGAAGAATACGGCTCTCAGCAATTTAAACGAGCTTGTCGTATAGCGCGTCAAGAGGTGGCATATTCCACGTTGATATCCAGACTCGAAACCAAAATCAACGGCTACTATGACTATGACCAAATCAATTACGACTTGTGTTCATGGACTTTCTTAAACCGCACAAAGCACGCTCATTTGGCAGCGGATATAATAAGCGGCTGTACTGAGTTTATTGATTTTATATTCGATGCAGGTTTAGAGTATACCGGTAACTTTTGCAGTGACATAGTTGACTTCGGCGCTGACGGTGGCTGGACAATACAGCTGGAGTTGGCACGCCAAAAGCTTGATGCTGTGATAGAAGAAGCTATCTTGATACTTAAAAAAGAAAGAGTTGCACTAATAGAAGACCTTGTTGAAAATAAGTTTGCTATTCTGACTGAGTTGCCCTATAATATCTAACAGTAGCGAGAAACTTAATTCTTGCTTAATAGATGAAAGGTGATAAGATGATTTTTAAAGACAGAATACTTAGTGCAGAGAAGGCACGCAAAGCAGTTGATCAAAAATTGTTTGAAGAGTTAGGCACACCGGTTGATTTAGTTGACCCGGCGTATTCTATTTGGATCAATCATCTTCAACCTATGGAACGATACGACTTAGTTGTCGAATTGCGCAAAGAAGGCAAGTGCAACGGTTCCGTCGAAGAGCAAGTTGAAGAGGCAGTGACACACATCGACTCTGTATTGAAGGAATGCGCAAATGTCTAAAAGGCCATACCGGCACACCTTGTTGGTGTTTGTCGACGCTATGTTAGGGTGGTTATATGATACCCCAGCCGAGTATAAAAAACTCACAGCTGACGACCGTGAGTTAATCGACGATGTCAGACGCGACAACGGCCACCTCATATTAGGTCAGGCCCGGTTTCGTATAGCTGCCTACAACGCTGATCGATTATGCGAGAGACTCGGTAAGCTGTACGGCTTTGGCCTCGAAATGCGGCGCAAGGTACGTGCCCACTCATCTAATATGTTGGTTGATTTGTGCGCGTTGCAATTAGCACGTCATAAATTTACACGACCAACTGATCCGATTGGATATGACTTATTCGCTGTGCAGCCTTACGTTAATTATATCATTAAAACCTACCCGGGCGTTGCACGCCACGGCCGCGGAACTGACGTTGCTAAATTTGACAAAACGTGCAAGGCGTTACTTGGTGAGTTGAATTTGATGGACAACGGCATACTAGGTGATCCTGCTTTATTATGCAAGCGTCTTGAAACTCGAGTATCGCCTACTACCGCATATATGCTGGTTGCGATTGCGATAAAGAAACTCATGACATCAGGTGAATGGACACTCAAGCACGAAGTTCTCACTAACGAAGTACGAACGTTGGCTGATAAAATAGCAGAAGGAATGACACAATAATGAATACCAAGCAACTAAGGTCTAATCTGATAGATGCACTCGCTATGGTTTCAAAGATTGACGGTGTCAACCAGAGCGACAGTATATTCGCGTCTGCACCGTTTAGGCTAACTTTGATTGAAAACCTCGATTACACCCTAAAATGGCAAGAGACGATTGACGCGATTCGTGCCTATATTGATTTGTATGATGCATACTCACATGCCTTGGCATCACGCAGTGTTCTAGATGGTTCACAAGAAGCGGTGACACGCCAGCACCACCTTGATCTCAGAAGAAGTACCGGGATGATAGAGTCATTGCGCAGACAAGTAATAAGAAAAGACCTCTACACGTTGAAACACAATGCGTTGGAACAAAAACTAGCAGAGAAATTTTGGAACTTGGCTACCAAAATTAAACAAACATTAACCGAGGGTGTAAAGGAGCATATCAATGAGCAATGATCCACTACATCCATATGTGAGCCTAATCCAAAAAGATATGGATAACTTGCATTTTATACTTGGCATGATTGAAAAGGACGGTGATTATGAATATCCCCGAAGCACATCTATCCTTGATTTAGAAGTAGTCTCCGACGCGATGATGTTTATTGACAAATCCATAGCCGATACGCTTACATCACGCCTAGCCGCATTACGTGCGCATTATGTCGAGCATGTCAAAGTAGAAGTGACAGACGCGCAGGCACTTCGCCGGATACGTGAATGTTTTATAGAAAGAAATTATTGGACTATGGCAACCGGCGTTTTGGAATCTAATCTCGACGAGACTATATCTATTATACGCGAAGAATGCGAGGATAAACTGAAGAGGCTGCGCGAGGATTACGTTAAAATTATTAAGATGATGCACAAGAACGGCGAGCCGATTTCTGATAGTGATCTGGAGTTCACATGGGCGATTTAAAATTTAGCTTAGACACAAACATTTGTTCGGCTGTTGAAATGTTCTGGATTTACGGTGTGAGTCCGGGATCTTTTACGGAAGCCTTATTGCGCGGTAAAATGAGTGCTGACGAGTTGAAACCTCTGATGCACCCGATGATCAGACACGATGTTGATGAATATATGCGCTGGAAAAAGTATCTGCCGTTTTGTATGGTAGATGACGAGTACGATAACTGGAAAGGCAAAGGCGCAATGAAGATGGATACCGAAACAGTTGCTCGTTTGAGGTTGTTAGGGTGTCCTATCACCGACGCATACTTGGATCTGATACCCGGGTTTTTATCCAACAAGCAAGGAGACAAAGATGGCTGATGGCATAAAAGTAGCTCAACAATTTAAAGATCAGGCCAGAGTCGCTGTCTATACGGGTGTGTCTACCATACCTATGATTAGCAGCTTCGCAGGCACCTTAGATCAGGCTATCGATGCCCATGACATGCGCGACTATGTCGAAAACATGATCGCAGTGCGTGCGGCTGATATGGCGTATATCAGTCACCTCACAAACTCGTTACACGAAGACACATTTTCCGGAAAGTTCTCAACCAAGTCTTGATTTTGACAGCCTCTTGCCTTATAATAAGGAGATAATAACAAGAGGAATATCTGATGAAATACCCGCATAAATTGATCAGGGATAAAATCCCCGATATTGCATCTGACCCACTACCTCTACTTCCAGTAGACAAGCTTACCACTCAAGATCACCTTGCCTTACTATGTGACAAAGCGCACGAAGAAGTCGAAGAAGTTCTGGCTGAAATTTATCGCGGTGATACTGACGCGCTTGAAGAAGAGCTAGCCGACGTGTTTGAAGTTTTGGCAGCAATTATCAAAATTGGTAAGGTTTCTGAGACCGGCATTGAAGATAAGCGTAAGTACAAGAGAGAAATACGAGGCGGGTTTGACACTCCTGTCCTCCTGAATCTTAAAGAAGAGTAATGACGCAAAAATCATATCGCCAAAAAGTTGAGGAACTTATGTCAGATACATCAGATGAAGTAGGGACTGACTGTCTCGGAAATGAAATACGTGCAGGCGACATAGTTGCTGTGAGTGTTTACAAGTCGTCGGGTTTAAAGCTGGGCCGCATCAAAAAGCCTACTGCCTCCGGCGCTTCTATGTGGATAGGATCATCTGTGCGAGTTGGTACCCCTAGCCACTCTAACCGGGCGTCTAATAAAACCCGTGAAACGTTTGTTAAGATAGAGCCAGAAACCATTGCTCTACTTGCGTTTCAAGGAAAAATAACCGTGCCGCCGATGGAGTGATCTTGTTATGGATATATACATATATGCAGTGGCCTTTTTGGAATGCTACTCATTTAGTATTGAAAACGCGTTGCTTCATGCAAAAACAATTATGCATTACAGCAACCTAGTAGAAGAACTGGGCTAATTATGAATCATTTATTCAGCGACTTAGACGAAGAAACCGTAGACTGTATAGGCCACGGCATTATTGTTGTGGTACTCTGTATCGCTGCCGTAGTGCTAACGGTGTATCTAGAAGCTTTTGTGGGTATTATTGCGGTGTTACTAGCACTGCCGTCAGCACGCAAAGTGGCCGAGTATCTGGAAAGGTTCGAGGCATTCAAGCACAAGACTAATATCTACCTACGGATAATTTTCTACGCTTTGATGTTGACTTTGATGATCATACCAGTTCTAATGTAAGGGCATTAATACAATGCCCTCTTCTAACGCCAGGAGGAAATTATGGGCAAGAAGAAAGTTAAACATAGCCAACCAAGCGCCATTAAACAAGTGGTAAGAACTCCGATGTTTAGGAAGCGTGTTGAAGAAGACGCTACCAAGTATAACAGAAAGCGCAAACACAAGGGTCGTGAAGATTCTTGGCTAAAGGCATTTTGCTAAGTGTTTTTAGCCAAGCTATTCATAACAGAGTGTAATGCATGACATATCGTGAACTTTTCGAGAAAGTCGGTATCGACATAGACCTAGCGAAAGCTCGGTTATGTAGGCCTGGATCACTGACTGGTTTCGACTACTATTCGTCGGGTAGCAATCACCAACATTGGCAAGCAATGCGGCTAGGCACTTCATTGTGTACACCGGACCTAGACCTTAGCGCCGTATGTGACGGTTATATTCCTAGTCCTAAAGAAATGGTAAAGACAGCTAATGCTCTCGCTTCTATAGCGAAGATGGGAATAGGAATACCATATTACTGTCACGTCGGTGAGTACTTATTACTAGAAGAGCATGAGTTTTTCCAGTTCATGTCGAAAAAGGTGATAAGACTTGACGGCCCGTATTACGGCGTGGCCGGCGATCGCGCCAAGTTTTTTGCGAACCTCATGCAATGTGCATATGAAACCATAGTAAAAAACAACACCGATCGTCTACACAAGAGTTTTTATATAAAGCGCTATGTGACTGTTTCAAGACCACTCGGAAATGCACATAAACGAGAAGTTAGTTTCGGACATTTGATCCACACAGCAACCCGAAACCGCATACTGTACACACCGATGATACTTGACCATGTACTAAGGTATATGGAAAAATCACATTATCACCATACCGGTATAATGAGTGAAGGACAGGTTACTCGCAAGTTATCAAACATAAAAGCCCATCAGTACTATTTGGCAGGTAAAGTCAGTTCGTATGATCCAGACAGATACGCACGGGCGATTAGAGATCCAGAATACAGAGCAGAGCTAGAAAACGAACTGTACTTAAGTGATTAATTTCTGACACAGCTACATCTGAGCTGGTATTAAATAACAATAAGAGAGGAATAAAATGGCATACCTTTGTATTTGTCATGCAGTTAAGGAAAGCGACCCGCCTAGCAAAAAGGATTTGGTTGGTACGGCTTGTGGTAAGTGCATACAACATAAAAAGACAAATCTCAAAGACAAACTCTCGAAAAACACTATTCCTGTTCGGCCTTTGCCTAGTTGATTATACTCCAGTATAATACTTACTATTCAAGGTTTAGGACACGATAAATATAAGAACAAAAAGAATAAATGTGATATGAGTGATAAATTCCTTGCTTTTACTGGGACTGTTAAATCCGAAATACAAATTGGATCTAAAAGCCCGAAAATTTACCACACTCCTGTAGAACCTACTAGTGTCATCGCTGGAAGTGTCTGGATTAACTCAACCACACGCGCAATAAAATTCAGGAACGAGCTTAACACCGATTGGTTAGACCTTGCTAGTGCCTCGAGCGCCACACAAGAATATGTCAATACCGCCATCGCCTCACTCGAGTTTCAAGAGCTTACAGGCTTTAATTATTTCAGTGCACCGACACTGACTACCGTGACCTCTGATGCGTGGACAACAGGACCGTCAAACACATTTAGTGTGCCTGTTGGTGGCGGTACTTACTTTGTGGGCTATAGGTTTAATTACAATTGTAGCGATTCGCAAAATGTAGCCGGCTGGAAAGTACGGTTAGATTCATCCACAGACTTAAACGAAATCGCCGACACCAATGACGACCTTGTTACAGGCGACTACATGTCTACCGGAACTCCAATCAAACGCGGCTACAATGACTTTTCTATCCTAACATTGGCTGAAGGCACGCATACAATCGATGTACAACTGAAAGCCGGTTTATCCGGTTCTAAGGCCTCGATATGGAATTATTCACTTTACATATGGAGAATAAACACCGGGACAGGCACCTAGCCTTGAAATATATAAAGAGGTATGGTTCTATTCTGATGTTTGAAGAGTCGCTTAAAGCGACTCTTCAGTATCTGCGATAGTACATGTCTGCTAGCACAGCGAGTCAGGCAATGACTGGAGATTATTGTTTGCTTATGTGACTATGATTAGAGAACGAGCATCATAGCACATCGTAAATAACTATAATTAAAACACACAGACGGAAATTATGGCAAAAGTATTACAAACTAAACCGCGCTTCACCAAGACTGAGCTTAATAGCCCTGAATGCCTTAAACAATGGCGACATTGGCTACACTGGGCTCAGTCCGAAGTGCTGGAAAAGAAACTCAAAACCGAAACCCTTCGCTGGGCCAGAGAGAATAAAGGCACGTCTGTAACCAAAGACTTGGACCAGCTGCCCGATTACGAATTCGCAGTAATAGGCAAATACCTTTACGCACTTAATAGCGGCGCAGAACTTCCCGACAAATACGGCTCCCTGTGGAAATACGTTGATCAAGTTATCGAAAAGTCACAGTCCATAGTCGCTGTCGAGGAGGACAGCAAACCAAAAGTAAAAAAGCCTTCAGCTGAGCAAATTGCTCAAAAGCAAGTAGAACAAATTTCGGGCGAGATTGACAATATCATTGATGGTATGATCATTGATACGACTTTACTTGACCCCAAGTACGACTTTGTTACTATTCTTGCACCACATGATCCTAAAGCAAAAGCCCTAGAGATGCTAATCGCAGTTTACGGCGAAGAACTTGCTAATGTTAATAACGCCATAGAAGCCGATAGCGACTATGAACTTATAGGTGATAACTTTACTCGCATGAACGCCAAACGCTTGGCTAAGGTTTACGACAAGTTGTTAACTGACGTTAGATACTTGTACAGCAAACAAGTAACGCCCAAGGATCCTGCTCAGCTAATAAAATCACTTAAAGTTAGGCCTGGATGGAGTGAGATCGGCGTTAAAAGCGCAGACCTAAAAACACTTATCGGTTCCAAGGAAGTATGGGTATTTGATACTCGTCTCAATAAACTAGGCGTGTACTATGCTGAAGATGCGAATGGCTTAAGCGTAAAAGGCTCTAGTCTAATCAGCTTTAGTACTGATTCAAGAAGTAAGCGTGTTGACTTAAAAGACTATAAGAAAAAGATGTCTGGGGTCACTGATGCTAAGGAATTAAAGAAGTACTACAAGGGAGTAGATAAGCTTGACGCTAGAATGAACGGCAAGCTTACAAGAGAAACACTAATATTATCAATAGTCTAATTGATCAAGTAATGGGCGGAAATCGCCCATTACTTTTGCCGTTGCTGCCATATTAAAGTTGAACACCCACACCACGGCGCTTTGCTTTTCATTATCATCAACACCAGAATATATCCTAGCTAATTTGCCGTTGCGTCTGCCATATGACACTGTTCTACGCTTGTCATTAGGGTACTGGATATAATACGGCTCGCGCATTGTGCGCGATAAGCGTATCACATCACGATTAATCAGCATCATACTAGGATCTGACTCCAGCTTATATGCTGTTATCTTCTCCCGCAACGCACGAAACGCTGCGGGTGTTAATAACCAAGAATCCTGACTGGCAAAAATACTGAAATCGTTTTCTCCGCTTAGTAACTCGTATACCTTTTCTTTAGTCAAGTCCGTCATAGAAAAACTTACTCCCGTAGGTGTGAAGGTGCTTTGCTGGCATCCTAAACTTGCGATTAAAATAATCTATTGCGCTGTACTTTTTGTCGTACTCCTCACGCACTTTTTCGAAGCCAGTGTACTTAATCCGTGGCGCGGTATCAGGCATACCACAACGAGAATAGAACGCATGCTTTCTTTCTGCAGGCGCCATTGCAGGATCCAAGCTTGCCGTAATTTCTAAACTCTTTTTAACTATGTTGCCCGATGCAGTGTGTAGCCTAGCTATACTGCTCGTCATATGCTTACTATGAAACATCCTGTCATAGCAGTAATAGTCATACGGTTGTATGCCTATGTTGCCAGAACCGTGTAACGTTAGTGGGTCGCCCGGTAATATACAGTTGGCATCTAGTTGATTGATCATCCACAGGTGCGCTGCGAGTTGCGGGCTACGGGTAATAAACTTCTTAACAAAATACCAGTACTCACCGTTATCAAACAATTCACGTATCTTTGCATCAATAAATCGTGGTTCTAAGTTGTTTGCTTCACAGTAGGCTATGGCGTTCTTGTAGTCGTATTCATTAAGCGGCTTACCGAAATCAGACATGTACCGCATAATTACAGGGCGCACTCTTGCTTCTGATTGCAGAGCACAGTGCATCACATACTCACTATCAAGGCCGCCAGACATAGGTATCCAAACGTTTTCGCCAGCAAGCTTTTCGTTTATGTGTTCAACACAGTATTCAACATGCGTCTTATCACTTGAATAGTTACGTGTGTTGAAGTCGTGTACGATAATCTGCAGGCCGTCCTCGTATTTGAGTTCAGTGTTGCCATGTGTTACGTTATTGACTGATCGTGTTCTATCAAGATCACCACAAAACAATGCTCTGGATGTTAGTTTGTTAAGGCTAGCTCGTTTCCAGTTCAACGTATTTTGTATCGATGCAGCCAACAACTCGTCTACGGTATCGTAGTAAGCCATAGCCGCAGCCACTGCTGAATTACTAAAGCTAGTACCACTATCAGTTGTGTACCCTGTACGGCTGTCTAAGGACGCGACACGAACATCCTTGCCTAGCGCAAACACTCGTATTAATTCAGGCGTGTTATTAAACAGGCTTATCATACCGTCTTTGTCATGAGAGCCTGTGATTATTACTGATTTGTGGTTACACGGGTATATGACAAGGTCAGTCCCCATGTTACCGGCTGCGACAAATACAGGTACATTGGCGTCAGCAAGCGTGCGAAAACAGTAGTCTAAACGATCTGCATTTTCTGCGTACACTGCGTCGGTGATTTGCCAGTTAACAGAAACCGCAACTCGTCTTGGGTCGCTCACCGCATCACGAACTAACATCTCAAACGACGCGATCAGTTCAGTAATACTGTTACGGTCAAATGCGTAGAAGTCAACGTCTATATCACAAGCTGTGCCGTACTGTCCGCAGGCGGCGGATAAAGCTCGGTGGCCATGTTTGTCTGGTTTAAGGTGGTGACCTGCCTTCAGTGTTACATTGGCATGTCTGAAGTCAAGGTGTTCGAGGTCTGGTTTTGAGTCGTGCATAAAAAGAACGAAGCCAGGCTTCGTAGGTAAGATATTAGATCTCGCCCACGCATCGCCCGGCTTGCTCGTATGCGTTGTTATAGCATCACGTATTGTCATTAATTAGCCCAATAGCTGAACCAGTTCAGTGTGTCCGCCGATGCGCTCACCGTCGATAAGGATCTGAGGTGCAGTACGCGCCATTGGATACTTTTCTTTGAACTCTGCTAACACGTCTGGATCATTAAAACTGATTTCATCATATTCTAATCCACGTGACTCCAGTAGCTCTTTGGCTCTGGTGCAGAATTTACAGTTGTCTTTGGTATATACTACAATCTTATTCATGTGTTTCTAGTCCTTTTTTTGTATTCTTTTCGTAGAACCATCGCTCTATCACGAGCTTTGCGCATATCTTTAAACGGGCCTTCGTATCCTTCAGCCGCGTCAAGTAGCGTGTCTAATTTCGGGGTATCTTTAGGCGTTACTTTGCCCTCACCTTCTTTAAGCAAGTAGATACCCGCAACAAAGTGGATGTCGGTAACTTCGTTTTTCCTAAATAACGGCAAGTTATATTTATTTGCATATTCAGGCGTTGGTAGATAAAATTCGCCAGTAGCAGGCATTTTAACGCCGCGAATATACAGCTGAGACTTTTCAGGAAGCGTTTTAGTGCGAACGTTGTTTAGTTCCACACCAGTTGCCTTTGTAAAGGATGTTCGGTCGTTGTACATCTCAACAGAGTCATTGCCCATAAACACGAGACCGATGCCTGGGTTTTCGACAATAAGACGGGTTTCTTCACCGTCAACAACCATTAACGCATTTTCTTCAACTTGATAAAACTTGCTTGTCATTGTGTACCTTTATTGTTTTTATTATAGGTATGTATTTAATGGAAAAGTTTACTGGTAGCCTTTGCTCAGCAATCCAGCAAAGAAGTCTGTTTTCTCACCAATGCGGTTTAGTGCCCACATTTGACAGAACTTCATGAAGTTAAAACCAATTGATGCAGCCGGGATTGGCTCGGCATTCTTGGCATTTTCAATGGTAATCGCGCCTTTGACTTTGTACTCTTCAGGCTGCGCAGTTAGGTCAATTAAAAGACGGTTCATGGCGTAAGCGTCTTTTACTCTTACTTCCTCGCCCTCGTGATTTGTCCAACGTTGTAACATGAAGTTGTTATAGTTGTAACCCTTGTCGTGACGGTCTTCAAAAGCCTCACGGATACCCACTTTGTTCTTGGTGCCTTTTTCTCTGACGCCCGGGTATGCAGAAAAGATATTGTCTGACTTGTCGCCGCGTATGCACTTCATAAACAATTCGTATTCGGGTTCAACAGTAAGTGGCACACCTTTCTTTTCTACCGGTCGGCCCTTGTTGTCAAACACGCCGTCTATTGTGTACAAATAGTCACGAACACCGTCGAACAAATCAACATTCTCGGCAATAAGCTGTTTATAGTCAGAATCGGTACTTACTATGATGTGATCATCATCCGGGTGGTGCTGAATCCAGAATGCAATAAAGTCATCGGCTTCTAGCTCGTCGTGTTGAAGACAAATCGCGTTAGTCTTTTCGGTGACAAACTCCTTGAAGCTTTCTACTGCTTCGATAAACAATTCGTCTTCTTCCACTTCACGCGGTGTACGTTCTAGTTTCTTTAAGTCACGGTTTGCTTTGTATTGCGCACTAACCTTCTTACGCCAGGACTTCCCCTCGAAGTTGAACACTACCCTTGCTTCTGTGTCTTGCCCGAAGCGGTGCACACAGGACGCGATAGAAGTCAGCATAATATGCATGCTCATACCGATTTGTTGATCAATGTCGGCAGCTTTGCTACCACCGTGTCGTGCCCTGAACGCCATGTTCATAGTGTCTACGAGTATGTAAAGTCTCTTTTTGCTCATCGTTTCCCCCGTCTAGCGGCTTCTAGTTGTGTTTTTATGTCGCTTGCGATTTCCAAATCAACGTCCTCTACAAGAGAACTAAGGAATAAATGGTCCAGCCATTGTGACACTACATCGTCATCTGTTTGGCCTTCGTAACCGGCTGCCCGTAAGTCTATAACAAACTGCTCGTTATAGTCCAGCACCATGCCTGCTTGCTCGGGTTTATCAGGGTTATACTCTACCCCGACTACTTTAACCCAGCCTTCACCCGACATGTCTTTCATTTTTTCGTCGTATTCCTTCTTGCGTATCTTGCCGTGCTTCAGTTGCACGTCAAGAACAGCTTCGTCATACGCACGTTGTTCAGCTGCGATGAAGTCTTCGTCCTCGTCTTGTTCGAGATTCTCATCAAACAATTGCGGGAAATCCAATTTAATGATTTCCAGTTCAGCATCGTAGTCAGACTTAGCATTGTATCTAATACGTGCTTCTTTTCTGTCGCGGCCGCGCAATCCCCAATGTCTTGGCCACAGCCAAAATAATCCCATGTTATTCGCCTCGTAGTTCTTTTTCTTTTTCTTCTACAGCATTTAATAAATTAACCGCGCTGGCTACTATTTGCCTAGCTGCCATGTTATTGATTGCTTGCTGGTTCGCAGAAGTCAATCCACTAGCAATGTGAAGAGTAAATATCTCTAATTTATTTAGGCCCGGTGCTTCGCCTAGCGCCATATCAACACTCATTATTGGCGCAGCCGGTTGGAATGCTTTCTTAGTCATCTCTCCAGTCCTCACTTTCTTCCAATTTATCTTGGAATTTTTTGTGCAGCACTACCGCACTATCGTAAATCTCTTCGACCTGCATCGGAACAGCAATCTTACCGCTTCGGGTGTAACCGATTAGCAGCTCACGCGCAGTGTCAAAGATGGCTTTTTCATGTCGGATACGTTGGGCCTCGCCTATATTATTTGTTGCCATACTTTTCTAAAAACCTCCTGAATAGTGCGGTAAGAACACGTCTTTCTGCCCAAAAGGGAGATACTCTTTCGCATTTAGTCTTCTTAGCTTGTTTCTCTAAAACACTAGCTTCGCGTGATACAGCCACAGCATTAGTAAGACATTGTTCGTGCTCTAGGTGCGACAACGACCATATCTGAAAGGCTATAAGGTTGTTGCGGTTATACTGGCAAATACGGTAGCGACTCGCAAACCATTCGACTAAACGAGTATATCGCTCTACATGTTTATCATCCATCAAAACTATCCATGTACTGAAACGCTGATTGAAGAGCTTTATCAGTTGATACAGTCCGAATGTGTTGTTTCTTACCAATCACGTAAGCTGCCCAGTCTGTGTAAAAACGGTTTTCGTTTTTAAGAACAGGGATAAACTTGGCGCAAGCCTTTTTGATTGCTATCATAGCAGGCTTTTGTTGATCTTCTACGGATTTTATGTAATCAGCAATGCCGAATTCATTACCGTAACTTTTAATGAAGCCGAGCACGTTAATGTAGCCTCCGATACTTGGGCCCGGCTTAACCTCCGGATCTTTTGGATATACTGTCATTGTACTCGTCCTCGCCTTGTAAACGTCTGATTCCCATTAGCTTATTCCAAGCGTCCTGCGCTTCTGGGCACATATCCAGAAGGTCTTTTAAATCACGGTGCAGGCGTTGGTAGCGCTCTTCTGCTTCTTTGACGCGTTTGGTAGCAGCGCTTTCCTCAGACTTGTATAAACCGTGTAACAGGAAATCCCTAAAATCGTTATCTCGCTGTTTTCTTATGGTTTCTGACATATAGTCGGCGGCACGCTGGTCCGCCCACGGGTCATACTTATCACTTGCTTTTTGCAGTGATCTTTTCCAGATATCACCGGGTTTGAAAACGTCATCATCGTTCATTTTGAATCCTCTCTTCGAGCTTATCGAGTCTCTCAGTAAGTGCGTCGAGTTGTGCTTTCAACTCCCGGTTCTCTTCTTCAAGGTCGTGATTTGATTTACTACCTTTAAAAACAGTGTCAGGACCATCTTCTTCGAACATCATGTTAACCACCTTTCTGTATTTTGATCGAGGCGTCCCAGACGTTTGCCAGGCCGCGGGCTTCTTCAGAGTTCTCCAATATAAACTCTAATTTTTCCAAGAGCTTTTTATTTCGCTCCTCTGCTTTTTCTAAGTCTTCCTCGAGCCAGTCAATTCTGCCGCCTGACTCGCTAAGCACATCATAGCTAACATCGTCGTAAAACATGGCCATGTCCTCGTCCTTATTACGTGTTGTGTTCATTACCAAAGATGTGCGCATGCAAGCGCCCACTGACATGGAACCCTTCGTATAATGCGCGTTCAACTACTCTACGTGTTGCGTCACATTCTTGATCTTCTTTAAGACCACCAACCGGCATAATGTATACAGGCCAATCGACACCAACATCACGGAACTTTTTAATTGCCGAGTGCAACTCACGCCATGCTGTGGGATCGTTGTTTAACACGAACTTTAATTGTCCGTGATCGTACGTATCAGCGTAAGCTGCCAACACTGCTGGCTTGATCGCTTTTTCAAGATCCTCGCCCGATACGTGCTTTAGTTTAGGACTAATTGACCAGAACACTTCTTGTAATTCTGAACAGAGAAGTTGCTCCGCAATATAAGACCCAAACTTCCCGTTCAAGTTACGTGTACCATTGGTCTCAATAGTCATGTAACGGATAGGATTACTTCTGCGATTAAACTCTTCCATAATCTCGATTATGGCTGGTTGTTGCATCATGGGCTCGCCACCAGTAAATGCCATATGCGTGTCTAAGCCAGTATGCGGATTTAAAAACAACCCATCTGGATTAAAGTCATTGGCCAGCATCGCAGTTATCTTGTCCGCAATTTCAGCAGCAGTACCTTTCATAGCAAGGTTTCTGTACTGCTTGGCAACAGAGTAAGCACTGTCGCAACCGTACTCATGTACCGGTACATCATCTAAGCTAGTGATATCAGTGATATCAATAGTCTGGCCCACAGGGTAGTAAGACTCTGGATTAGCTGGCTCCGGTTGTCCGAAACCACGGCACTCCAAGTTACACATAAAGAAACGTAACCAAGCGGTGTTAGCGCCGGTGTACATGCCTTCACCCTGCAAACTTCTAAAAATTTCAGTATATCTATATTCTTTAGACATTTACACAACCTTATAATTTTTATTCTACGGTTTTAAGTAGTATAGCAGAACTACCAAAAATTGCAACAAAAAAGCGCCTGTTTGGCGCTTTTTAAATATATTTTATTCTTACAAGTCGTCTTGATGCTGTTCCAGATTTACCATCTTTTCATCATCGAGGCTAGCATAAGAGCTTTCAGGGTCAGTCGCGCCTTCGTCGCCTATATCAAATAAGCTGTCGAACACATTGCCCGATCCCAAGTTACGTGCGTTAATAGTGTTGAGGAACGGTTGCGCTTCTTTAAGAATTTGCATGCGTTCTTCGCTAGTACGCGCTGGATCAAACAAGTCGCGACACAAGCTATCAAAGTAGATAACAGAGCCGGGCACATATTCAGCGAAAGCGTTAGTTGAACTCTTGCCCTTTCCGGGCATCCAGTCGCGCCACGACACATCACGGTAGTTATGTGCTTCAAGCTTGCCTAAGCGGATCGCTTGTGTTACTGAGTCAATGTGTGTCCACACGTTGTGACCCATCATAATCATGTAAGAACCAATGTCCCATGAAGTACGTGTTTCTTTATCCTGGCGATTAAGCTCTGGCGGATAAAACGTTGCTTCTACCCCTGCTTCGCGCAAGTCATTAATCTGATCTTCAAACTCAGCTAGGAACACTTCGTTTTCAGCCTCAGCTTTCTTCTTGTCTTTAAACTTGCTTTGTCGCGGGAATAGTAGTTCACCGTTGACCTCAGCATACGCCGGCTTACGAACACAGATGTCATTAATACGACAACGGTTCATAATAGGATTGTTCCACGGCATGCGATCTTCACAGAACGCTAAGCGCTTGTCGTCTGGTGCCTTGCCCATGTTGTAACCAATGCGGTGTTTGGTGTACGTGCCGTCACCGTAAAACTGCCCATACGCAGTAGATACAAACGGGCTTGCCGCATCGTAACTAATCTTAAGTTTAGGCGCATGGTGTTTATTCAGTTCACGTTGTAGTGAGTTGATATAACACGCGTAGTCAGTGCGGCCAATACCTAGTATGTGAATCCACTCACACTCTTTAAGCATGCCGTCGTCAATTAGTCGACACGTTGTCTCAAGCGCAGAGCCAATATTAAGTGCGTTAATACCAGCGTATGCAAAGCCTTCCAGTGTGCGGTCTTCTGTATAGCCCATAGCTTTTACCTGCTCTGGATCTGAATACTTTATTACCGCGTCGTACCAACGCTTAAGATCGGTTTGTGTGGAGCCAGAAAGCACGTTCAGGAACTTAGTCGCACCGGGTACACGATTCTTCATAAAGTAATCAAGATTCAGCAGAGTAATATCTAGTGTATCTTGGAAACTTGTTAAACCAGTCTTTTTGTTTAGTGGTGGCGCTGCCGCTAGGGCCGGCACATCCAGCGTCATTGACCAGTCAGCAGTATGCTCTAGCCAACGCAGGATTTTCTCACACAACTTTTCACGCTCTGGGTCATTTGCAGACTTCGCATTTTCCCAGTTCATTTTAATTACGCCAGTTGCAAGCTGGAACCCGCCCGAGTCGCCAACAATAATAGTATCGTCTGGACGTTCGTGCACCATAGGTGAATCAGCGTTAGCTTTTTCTAAGTCCAGTTGCGCGTGACCTGCAGAGTATAGCGCATAACGGTACCTAAAGTAATTGTCTTCTTTTCTCAAGAAGTCTAAGCCTTCAAAGCCGTATTCGAATCCCTTAGGCGGACCGTCTTTACGCATAGTTTCAGGTTTGTCTTTAACCTTAGCAAGTGACTGAGTATAAAAGCCAGATAACGCGGGCAAGTAGACCGCGTAATTCTGCTCATCAAACTCGGCACTCAAATCGTGATTTTCTCTACTCATTCGAGCCTCGTGTGTTTGTTATTGTTGTTTTAAACAGGCTTCGCTGTCAGGATGTACTCGTAAAGGCCAACACCAGTGTCGATCTCAATCTTAAGCGCACCGGCTGAAGAAATAAACATCTTACACTCTGCGTCCATGCCTTTAGCTAGAATAGTTAGTACCTTATCTAGCGGCCAGCTCAAATTACCTTTCAACGTGTTTTCCACAGTGAGTTCACCAGTGTTTAGGTGAATTTGTGTGCGGTCACTTGCTTGGGTACCGATGCTGAATACAAGTTCATCGCCTGCAATTTCAGGAATGAATACAGCTTCTTGCGCTGCGAAGATACCAGCTAGGTATTTTAAGTCTTCGTAGTCTTCTTTAGTAGGTACGTAGGTAATGTCCCAGTTAACGCCACGGAACTCCGGTACACGAATCTGTTCTTCGATTGTAGTACGGCCTACGAAACGATAGCTACCAGTCGTACCAGCTTTACTTTCAAAGTGCACTTCACTAACAACATCACCATGAGATGGGTGGTTTTCTTTCTTGAACGAGATAGTACCGTTTTTAGTCGGTGTAAAGTCGGGATAACGCATAAAGCCGTCAAGTACGTTCATACGAGAAAGGCCTACTACTTGCCCCTGTAGTTCGCTGATTGGTGTGCGCAGTTTACCAAAAAAGACAACAGACTTGTCTTCCAGGATAGACGCTGCCTGAGTCTCTTCCGCTGTACCTGTTAGCTTAACAGCAGGGATGAAACCAAGACGGTGAGTGAATTGAAGAAGATCGTTTAGACCTTCGTAGGTTACTTTAGACATATGTGTGTGAGCTCCTAGGCTTCTTCTTATTATTATCTGATGTATTATACGCGACTTGACAGTTTTTGTCAAGTCGGATTCCGTTTTAATTAAAAGTAAACAAGTTACCAAATACCTCGCCTTGTTTACTAGCCATGCTTAAGTCCCACTTAAGCACCGAAAGTAAGTTACTTACTTTCTTGTCAAGAACACGTTCTTCCATGTCATCAACGTCAAATGGCAAATCAGTAAACCAAGTAGGTAAACGTGACTGGTCCACCGGGTACGCAACAGACGTATAGTTGCGCTCGTTAGTCTTTAAGTAACATACAATAACTTTCGTGCCGTCTGTTATCTTAGTAGACTCCATGTCGCCATTGGATTCAAGCAACTCGTTCCAGTTGAAACTAGCTTGTACGTGACCCGGGATAGCCAAGGATGACTTCACACCGCGCATCAGATTCTCGATGTGTTGTTCTTTCTTTTTGGTATACTTGTACATGCCGTTTACAGCTTTCGGTACTCCTCGCTGCCACGGCTTGAGCTTGCCTTGTACGTTTTTCTTAAAGTCAAGTATCTTGTCAACGACATAGCTTTCACCTTTGTTCTGTAGCGTATCCAACAGAATCTCTTTTAAAAATTCCTGGATATAAACAGGGGTGTCGCTTCGTCGCAAGTCAAGACCCATGGCTTTTAGTTTACCGGGCTTGCCGTCTGTATCGCGTCTAACACCTTCATCGTCATACACTAGAGCAGCATAACGTTTCTTGGTAATATACAATCCAGACTCAGCAACAATTTCACGCCCACTTGCAATAATAGAACCGCGGTGTTCGGGTACATTAAACTTCGTTTTAAGGAACTCAGGGAAAGTATCGCTCACCTGATCGGATACATCGTCATACAGCTTCACAGCTATGTCTTTGTTCCATTCCATTTCACCCGCTTCTACCTTGTCTTTGATTACAGGCCATACTGAGAAATACACAGAGTCAGTATCGTTGTAGATAATAGACTTCACGTCTTCTATGTCGTATTTGCCTTCAAGCAATTCAGCAGTCTTAGCAGTCATGTGACGTGTGATTGAACGGCCACTTAGCGTAGTACTCTGACCAATTCGCTGATCGTAGAACTTCATGTGCGCGTTCAATAGTCCGCCGTAACACGAGTTCAGGTTAATCTTACGAACTAATTGTTGTTTATCCCAATAGTCACAGGCATACGTGTACGCAGTCTTCCAAGCAGGACAAGGTGCAAAGTGGCCGTTGTGTACAGTCAAGCCCCATGTGTCCATAAAGCTTTTAAGTGTCTCAACGTCTTTGTTGTTGACCATCTCGTCAAACGCATCAAGCGGAAAGTCGTAAACGTCGTTCTTGGTAAGTTCTTTTTCTTCATCAGCTGCAAAGTGCGCAACTAGATCGCTGGGCACTTCATAGTTGGCCGCTGCAAGGAACTTTAGACGTTTCATTACTTTCTGTAATTGTTTACGTTCGTTATACCATCTTGAAAGCAAGCTGGGCACAGTACCTTGACGACTATTATCAAATATAGTCCCGTTAGCACTTATACACCAGTCATGATCTTCACTGAAAATAACATCACGTAATTCACGCCCTGTTATATCAAGTATAGGCCCCTTCTTGCCGTTGTCTTCAATGTGTAGTTTAACAGGCGTAGTCTTGCTGCCGTCATAAAACGCTTCCATTTCAAGAATATTGAAACGATCATTCCACCAGCCGGAGAATGTATACTTGGATCCTTTAGCGATATATTCTTCAACACAACTACGAGTGTAAGACATATCTACTTGCCCAACAATCGTTTCAGGACTCATGTTAAATGCACGGATAACTGACGGATAAAGTGAGTTCAAATCCGAGCTGCCTACCCAGCGGTGTAATCCCTTTTTAGGCCTACTAACCCATCCGCCTGCGGCTTGCCCGTCGTCCGTAATATCTTTACGTTTGTCCGGAACTATAAACCCGTTGTTATGTGCTTCAACAGTGATGACCTGTTCCATCATAGACACTGTGCCCAGTGCTGTTTGGATCGGCACCTGGTTGTTGTGTGCAATGGTGTTAACCAGGTCAATATACTTGAGCTTTTCGTCTAGGCTATCAAGTAGCTTGGTATCTTGAATGTTGTACTCTAAAAACTTTTTAAAGTCTTTCTTGTACAGGTCATCAAGCGTGCCTTGGTACTCGACTTTCTGCTCGCCTAACTCGGCTTCAGCAATTGAGTTCAGCTTGTAACTTTGTTTCTCTTCATACGTGTACTTCTTGTACAGATCAAGATAATCCAAATGCTGTCGTCCTATAAGCGAATATGTCACTTCTTCTTTACCGAAGTGATTCACTTTCTTGCGCTGTGGCATGTGTCCCCAAAGGCACATTTGTCGTGCAGCTTCGCCGCCTATAGTTTTCTGCAAGCGGTGAATAGTGTACGGAATATCGTACATTGCACTGTTCCAGCCAGACAATACGTCAGCATCTTCAATAATGCTCAAGAAATCTTGTAGCATTTCTTTCTCGGTGGCGCACAGTATGACATCAGGGACCTGCGCTGCAATGGCTTTTGCCTCTTCCCACGATAACGTAGGAGGCGGCACTGCCAAACACACCATAGTATTACACCATTGCAAGTATACAGCAATTGACGTAATAGGATTAAATGCTTCTGTCGGTGACGAATATCCCATTTCTTCGTCAAAGTCAGTCTCGATATCGAAAAAAGCAACATGCAAGTCGGGACTCTGACTCGTATCAGGGTAATGCTGCTCTAAGCATCTAAACACGTGGTTAACGTCAGACTCGTAAAGTCTACGATTACCAAAAGACCCCACCAACTTTTTAAAGTCAGCGGCACTTGTCGGCTCCACTTTCTTGACTGGTGTATTATACCAACTCATGTGTTCGCCGGTTGAATCGTCGTAATAAAAAGACCAGTCGATCGGGTACGACTTATAAATTCGTTCGCCGTTAACCCTGTTGACCGTGTGTATTTTATTATTCTTAGCGTCTTTTATTGCGTCAATATACATTAGTTACCTTACCAGACAATGTAGCCCCGGATATAATCCGGTGTCCTTTCAGACCCGTCTTCAAATGCTTGAATCACGTCAGCTTCAACATCACGGGTATAACCGCAAGTCCAAAGCTTTTCTGTGTCAAGAACACCTTCTTCAATAAGTTTCGCAGACTCTGCCATACTATCATTAAAGTCACGGTTTCTGGGGCTAGGCATAATTAACGTATGACATTTCCAGCAGTTGGCAAAGAAGTTTGTTTTCACATCACTCATAGGAGTGCCTGCATAACATATTAACGCTTCGTCACCAGCAAGGGTTTCAGAAATGGCGTAAAAGTTTTCTTCTTTTGACGATAAGTCTATGACTACACTAAAATTTTTACGCGTTTTATTTTTTATTTCGTCACACAATTCAGCACTGGTGTCGTAACGTTTAAAACCAAGCGAATCCCACTTCTCGGTATTAGCGCGACCGACGACAGTCATGTCAATCCCGCGGGCTTTAGCAGCGTCACCGATGATAGTACTCATAAAGCCAGTGCCAAGAAGCAGGATTTCTTCGCCTTCTAAATTCATGCGCTCCATGAATTTAATAGTCTGCATGAGAATGTTGATCGCACATGCCACCGGCTGCAAGATATACTTAGGATCAGCTTCCGGGACAATAACAAACTCATTCATCTTGGCCGGATAGTAATCAGCATACGCGGGGTCGCTCCAAGTGCTGACTATAGAACCGATTTTTAGTCCCGGTTTATGGCAATCTTTACCAATCTCAACTACTTCGCCAAGACCTTCGTGACCGAACATACCAAACGGCACGCCTTTTTCATCACCAAGGTACTGTGCTACGTCTGAACGACATACACCAGTCATAATAGTTTTTACTAATACGCCGTTATCAGGACAAGAAGGTTTGTCTATTTCACTAAACACAATCTTTCTGTCGCCATAGGCGTGCAGGTATCTAATCTTCTCAGACATTTTCGCCTCCATTTTCATACAAATAGTCGATTGCACCTAGCGTGAAATCGTCAATCTCGGCTTGTTCTTCCCAGAATGTTTGATCGTCAACAAACGCGAGCATCGTGTTTACCATATCACCGTAGCACTCGTTAGGACATAAGCCTAAACGATACAGCATATAACCTTCGGTAAGCTCAACTGATATGCCTACATCTTCGGCGCCATAGTCGTGTGCCCAGTCAGCAGTGAGATGGTATTCCACACCGTCGTCTTCTGCAACTATCACAGCTCGATCGTCTACGTTATAAACGCCTGTGGCATCACCATTCGCGTATTCCGGATCACCACATAACTTTGATGCGCTGTCTATATCGTAGCGTTGTGTGAGTTTTGCGGACTTGATCCAGTCGCATGGCTCATCTGCAGGATCGGTGTACATTGTCATGAATAGTTCGTTTAACAAGTGCGGCATAAGATCGCGGCCAACGCCGCCCCAGGCTTTGTCTTTGTCAGTAAACCATGATCCGGGATTAGGAATACGGGCGTTGTTGACCCAACTAATACAGACCTTTTTGACGCTGCCATGATCGATCATTACATCAACCAAGTCAAAGAACTCACCTAAACCTTTTCTGTACATGTTGTTCTTGGCCATCACTAGTCGTGTGCCTTCAACTTCACATTCAGTGCGCATGCGTTGCCATTCAGGAAGAGATGGTAAGCCTGGCTTTTCTACAAGGATGATATCAGCCAAATCTCGCAGCGCTTCGATTGCTGGTTCGTGTAGGAAATTAGGCAAACACACAATAGCAATGTCGTACATCTTCTTGCGATCAATGACCTCAAGATCAGATAACTCATTGTATGTCGTGTCTAACTCCGGATTATTGTCAAGAGTGTCCACATCATGGGTCTTGGACAATTCGTCAACATAAACTGAGCCTATTCCTAAGCCCAGCACAAGTACGTTCTTTCTCATTCTTCGCTGCCTTCGTCTGTGTCAAATACACCGTGGTCAATTGCGGCTTGTAGTGTGTCGATGATGCCTTCGTTTAGTATGGCTTCACCGGCTGCAAGACACACATCACCATGTTTCTGTAGCTGGCTAACGAAATGTCGCCGTGATGTCTCACTAATTAATTCGCTCAGCTTTGTCGCGATAAGAACTCGTTGAGTATCGAAAGTTAAGTCAATATCAACAGTAGAGTCATCGTTGTCGCTGTAAAGCTTGCTCGCAAATGCCGCAGCTTCTTGGTTCGATTCAATTTCTTCAGCAGTACTGATAAGAGTGTGTTGTGTGTCTTGGCTCATTTTACTTGAATCCTATAGTTTCTAAGATGTCTTCGACTTCTTCAAACTTAGCACGCTCATCACTTAGGTTCTGTTTGTGCGCAATAGTAATCGCTTTCTTCAGCTGCGATGCAGGAATGTCTAGTTCCTCAGCAACTGCCTTCACCGCGTCGGCTAAACCGTCGTTAAGGTCCTTAACTTCTTGTTTCACCGCTACCCCTTCTCTAACCAGCTTTTTGAGGCGCTCCTTGTCTTCCTGGTTATAGTGGCGTACATTTGGTCTTTCGTCTGACATTTTCAGTTTCCTTCTTTTTATAGTTTTTATTTATCAGAAGCAGGCGCTTCTTCGTTCAAATACACTTCAATTGTTTCAAGTGCGTCATGTACATCTTTTACAAGAAAGTTATACATTTCAAGAGTATCGCCCCTTTTAGACTGTCTTGGGCGAGGTGCATAAGTACCGTCGGCTTGATTAAGGTACAAGCGGCCGTTATACGTAGTGACATACTCGTGGTGTGGTACAACCGCCATATATGTTTTTTGGGAGATGTCTTCGTACATAAGCATCATTAACACGTCGCCGGGCTTGCCTTTCTTTTGTAGTGCCCCGGACATAAAGTACATACGTTTGCCGTCTTTGGTTTTGTTAACCACCGTCATAATTACACGACTAGTGTCTAGACCACGTTCAGTAAGTAGCTTGTTAATTGCAAACTTAGTTTCGGAGTCGGTAGGACCGCGGTGCTCTAGTAGTTGTTTAAATGTTTCGTTTGTTTCTTTATCTAGTGCCGGTGACAAATACTTGATAAATTGTTCGCCATTTTTCTGGCCTGGCTGGTCTGTTCTAAAGTCATAGTCACAGTGCTCGCGTAATACTCTAAGAGCATTCTCCCAACCGTACTGCTTGCTTGACATTGGCGGAACTACATACCCGTTGTCTATGAAGAATTGTAAAGGAACACTCACCGCGCCGGATCCGCCTCTTAAACGTCCTTTGCTGTCAAAGTTAAGTCTTTCTTCTAAGAATGCCAGGATGCGGTCACCAGCGACTTTCCAAATTTGGATAACATCTGAACGAGCGTCACCGTCAAATAAGTACAAGTAACAGTCGCAGTGTTTCAGCATCATGGTTGAGTGGGTTTTAATTTTAAAACTGATAGTTAGTGCTTGTTCAAGCGGCACTAACGTAAATGAATCACCGGATGCCACACGCTTGCATAGTCGCGACATTACGTCTAAGCAATATTCGTTATTACGGTCAGTCGGACTAAGTGATGTGGATTTTAATTCGGCCGGGACAATTCTGCCATCTACCTGCATAAACATATCGTACCCGTTTTTATCTGTGTTGGCTAGGCCGCCTAAATCAACAGCCGGGAGGATATCATAACCGTTCGGGGCATCGTGTCCTAAGAAGTGCATGGACGATCGTTTTGTTATGTCAAAATCATTATCACGATCATTCATGGTAATGAATTTAGACACATCAACATAGTCGGCCTCTTGTTGTTTTTGGCGCTCTTTTAAATTCATCGCCACACCTAAAAACATGGATGCAAACTCAGATGGATCGGGTACGTATGGTGTATTGTCAGTCATGTGCAAAATGCCTTATTATTGTTATTATTATTGGCAGTCTCTTAGGACTTGCTTTCTGTTTTGTCGTTGGATAATTTTTACTTTTTATCCAATCTTGTTGTTAGAATCTATAATAAGGCATTTTCATTCATAAATCAAGTACCATATATGTCAATATATGTCATATATAAAACTGTACCTGATGGCACGTTGCCGGTAGCTATCTCTATCTTAGTAGTAGTCACCGAGTTAAGTGGAAGAATTTGAACGGTATTTCCTGAATTCCGAGAAAAGTAATATCCGCCATGTGCTATAGCCCATTCAGTGCCTGTCCAGTACCTTACTCTGAAACGAGTCGGTTCGCCTGCGCCGTCGGCGCCTACTAGGAACTTGACAGCACGCAAGTTAATGGCCGAGTCAAACTCAATAACACTTATGCCTCTGCCTGTTGCTGCCTCACTGGGATCAGACGGCGTAGGTGGCGTACTCCATGGCGGCTTACTTGCAGATACCCGCGTGTTTCGATAAGGCGAGCCGATATCAAACACATATTCAGGAGCCCATGGGCTCTCTATAACGGTCATTCTATCATATGTTATCGGTGCGCCCAGCGATAGTGCGGTAATAGTGGTCGTGTTCGTTACCGTTTGACCGTCAGTGGAACTAACATCTAACCCTACTGTTATGAGCTCGTCTGCACCTGTGAACTCTTTAACACGAACGGTATAGTTAGTAAGCAGATTACCATTAAACTCGGTAACTAGTGACGGCTTGTCGACATACCACACATGGGAGTAATTGCCGTCACCGCCGCTTACTGTTATTTCTTCAGAAAACGTTCGTTGTTGATTTGCGGAGTACTCTTCACCAGTATTAGCCGGGTAAGGCCATGTCACTTGCAATGCCGGGTAGTCTTCGTCTGTAATACGTACCCAAGCATATTCACGACTAGTTGAAGTTTCGCCGCGCGGGTCGTCGCCTGATATCTCTGCTATCTCGACAAACACCAACGCATCTTCTTCTTCTATGTTGTCGTCGATAATAGGCACATCAACGAACTTCCTTGAGTCGCTTACTACACCGTCTGCATTAGTAAAAGTCAGTGTTTGGTCAATAGCAGTGTAGTCAACGCCTGCGACTGCTAGTCTTTCACCTGCGCTGTATGTATAGCCACGATCGTTACTCGTTGTAGTCAACCGCACATTAATCGTTTTACCGGGCGCCACAGCGCGGTTACTTGTTACGTAGAATCTCGCTTTACTGTTATCGCCCGGATCGCCTTCAGACACATTTAATGCCGTGTAACCAACAGTAAACACAATTGGTTGATCGTCATTTGTAATTGTACCAGTAGCTGAGTGGTCTGCTACTCTATCCACTATAACACGAGGTGAGTCTGACTGGATATTATAAATCTCACCCATAACAGATTCAGTTGATTCAATGTCAAGATCAGAAATAATAGGCACAATTATGTTAACTGACGATCCGGATAGAGTGAACCCGGTATTTACCGGCGTAAAGTCGACGCCAGGCTCCGCATAGTTCTGATTGTCTATCTGTGCTTGTGTTGGTACTAGCGTTCTAAACATACCCGTAATAGGCTCAGGCGGTGAACTATACCCAACATAATTACCGTTCACGTCTTCGAAGTACGCTCGCACAGTAAACACCAAGTTAGACGAACTCTCAGACTGACTAGAGCCTGTCAGTAACGGAAAATATGCAGTATCTTCGTTTTGTATGGTCGTGTATGTTTCGGTTGATGCTAGTTGAGCACGTGGATCGTTAGTAACCATATCTTTAATTCTTGCGTATAACTGCCTATTGCCATCTAACTGTTCGTTGTCTATAAGCGAAACAGGTATGTCAAAAAAGGTAGCAGAAGAATCAGTAAAGGTAACTGTTTGGGTCTTGGCCACATAGTCAGTGCCCGGTACTGCTTCGTTAGCAACACCTTTTACAAAAGTTTCAAACGTTATCTGAACAGTAGCACCGTCGAATGGCTTTGAGGTCGGATTAGTGTTTTCTATGCGAAATACAGCTGACCCGTCATCTTCATCATACAATGTACTTCTTCGTACCACACGATAAGGCGCATACTGGTCATTATCTACAATAGTTGCGGATGCTTGTGCCGTATCTATAAACGCTCTGTTATCAGTAGTGTCCAAATCATATATTTCACCAACCACCGTTTCGTCTGACTCCGGGCTATAGTCCCCGTATATTCGAACGGGTATACTATCAGACGCATATACTGATCCGTCAGGGATAGTCACCACATAATTATCGACTGGCTCAAAGTCAACGCCCGGCGTAGCTGTGCCAGAATCCAGAGTTCTAAATTTGACCGTGCCACCCGAGCGCCTCGGCGCGCTGATGTAGTTTGGTGCTGATACTATCAATCTGAACATCGCAGTAGACACCCCGGCGCCATTGTCGGTTTCTGAAGGTCTGTGAGTAGCTAATGATACAGCGTAGGGCGCGTCATTGTCACTTATTGTACCTGTAGCGGTGTCTACTGATATAGTAGAACCGGTCGGCGCCACTAAATTATAAATTCTGGCGTCTACAGTCTCGTCACTTTCTAAAACATCATCGCCGATAATATCAACATACACGTAAGCAAAGCGAGACCCGCTTGGGTGGATCACAGTAGTCTGGGTATACTGATAATCAACACCTTCAGTAGCCGTGCCGGTTGGTAGTGTTTCAAAGTCAAAACTTGTCTGCACGTTAGTCACTGCGCCGAAATCAACCACAAACTCTAATTTTGGATGCTCACCGGGTGCGCCCTCGGTAACTGTGCTGCCAGATAGCGAAACGGTATACGGGTTGCCGATCGATCCATCATCATTTGTGATAATGCCACGGGCTACGCTACGAGCAATAGTGGTGTTTCCGGGCCCGGAAACAAATGTGATACGGGCTTGCACAAATTCGTCATACTCTGCATCAAAGTCACGATTTATTGCGACCATGGCATTTACTTGAGTTTGTCCAGGTGATATAGTATACACAGCACCGGATACAGCATCATAGTCGTCGCCTGGTGTTGCTTCATTAGCAGCTGAACCCGTTACTTCGGTAGAAAATGATACTTGCACTGACGCATTAGACGGCGCAGTTAGGCGAATAGGAAACACTAGCATTGTTGAGCCGGTGCCGGAGCCTTCAACGACAGAGCCGTCGTCTATTGTAATTTCAGGTATAGGGGTAGGCTCGCCCGGTGTCCCGAGCGCAACCACATTTTGAATTCGTTGCATGTGATACTCATACTATTTTTAGTGGTATTTAGTACGAGCAGGGCGAAGATTAGTATTTTTTAAATCACTCCAGTGATGGGTCGCGCCATTCAGGAACGTGTGTGCCAGCACATGCGTTTTTATGCCCGCAGCGCCTGCAGGTTGCTTGTGCCATACCGTAGTATGACCCAACAGTTATACATCCGTCGACTCTACAAATAAACTCTCGCGCACGTTGATCCGGGGTATTACCAACTACCGTGTTTTTGGCGGCAGCAAGAGGCATTCGCTTGAGTACAGCCCAAAACAGCTTAGGAAGCCAAAGATGTGCAGACATGGCCAACACAAAGCCTACGAACAAACCGGCCGCGATTAACAGTACTTGTATAACAGCAGGTTCCATACTCAATTCCCCGATGCAATAAAAAACGAAATAAAGCTACCGATTGTCATGCCAATGGCCGCTAATGCCGCGAGTAATACAATATAAGCAAAGGGTGATAGATTCTCAAGCCATCGTAATATAGTTTTCATAGTATTATCCTTTTTGTGGTTAAACAAACTATAACACCTGAATTTTAGGATAACAACTTTTCTTCAACAATATCCCTGAATTCATCTTCAGACACAAATTCAAATCTATGTGTGGACCGATGCGGATCTTTTCTAATTTTGTCGCTACCTTCTTCGTATATTAATACATGGCGGCAACCGAGTGGCATATCAATTGCCCAGGCTATTACGGGCACTTTACCTGTGTTTCTAAACCAGTTCAAATTATGGAGCGCTTTTGTAATATTAGATGACTTGATCCAACAATGTGACATATACTCAAACCTTACTGCTTTAGTGACTATTTAGCGAACCACAGGACCAACATACGTAAGGTAGAATTGTTGATCAGGCCGTGTTGTTTTGTTGCATTGAACCTGAATGCGAGGCCTTCTGCTAATTCACAGAGCTGCCTGCCAGAATTAATGATTAGTTGACTAGACGGGCTGTCCGGCCCAGCTGATGGTGCGTCACTTGCATGCGTAACAATAACATACGCGTTGGGTTTTAGATGTGTGCTTTCGACGAACTCGCGGTCTTCATGTATGATGACGCCCTGCGATAGATCCATCGGGCTATACATATAAAGTGAACGAAGTGCGCTTGCTGGAAGATAGGGCTTAAGCTTCTTTTTAATGCTTTCCACTTCTTCACAGCAAGTCACATCAATATTGACATCTTGTTTGCGCGTCACAAAGCGCCTAACAGTATCATCCAGATCGGCAATCAGATTGCGATCTTTAATTTTGAATAGTGCCTTAGCCTTTTCCATCTTATTCCCTCCGGTAAAAACCGCATAATAACACCGGTTTTTACCAAGTCAACGTTCAAGATGAAAACTTTATAAACGGTTATAAACAGAGAATCCCTGACCTTCGCTGTCAGCAAACCATATTGTCCCGTACTCTAGCGAGTGCAGGTAATACTGTCCGTCGTCGACTGAATACGAGAGTGATGTGTTGCCGTGACACTTTCTCGCAATATTAGCCAAGTCGCGCATTTGCTTCAAGTGCTTGCGGCGTGATCGTCTATACCTTGCCAATTCAACGCATCCGAGTACTATGGCACCCATGCCAGTGAAAAACGGGCCGAAAGACATCTCGACATATAACCCAAAAAATCCCCATGCGTATCCGAACACTAGTGGAGGTGTTAAGTCTTCTAAGAGTATACGTCTGTTACTTGGTTCCAAGTTCATAGGTAGGTTAGTGAATCCTTGTGTTCATAAATTTTAAAACTCTTGAGTATCTCGTCAAGAATCGCCTCGTCATCGTTCTTGTCGCCAAGTGTAAAATGGCCATCGGCTGTTATTGCTAAATCCTTTGTGTGATCAAGGATATGTATTGCGCCAGTGCAATAGCTCACGCCATCTTCAGCAACATCACTACCGCTGATTACCCCGAATATAACCGATTTTCCCGGGCCGTCCACGCCGACACGAAACCATTGATCAAGTCTTCCTAAATGTTTCATATTCACCTCTTTTAATGGTTACTTAGTGTGCGACACACAGGGCGTGCCATATTAAGAACCACTTGTGACTAAATATTATAGTCTTTTAAAGGAGCATAACATAATGAGACCAGTTAACCAAGGACGAATAACTTTCATCGTTGTAACTTTGCTATTATTAGTAACCATAGGATTACTAAGTCCAGTCAAAGTACCTTTAGTTCTTTATAAATTATCACTTGTTTCGATAGCAGCGGTCTTAGGCTACGGCATTGACTTGATGTTGTTTCCTAACTTTAGGCCACACAACATTGCTGCCGACATGCGCGACTCAATCGATACTGATAGGCACGCGACTTTCAGCAAGCTAGCGGGATCCGCTATGATCCGTAGAGCTGTTATTATTGTAGGGGTAATACTTGGTGTATCGCTGGGCATTTAGTGCGCTGGCGGTGCTGTGCTTTGCAGTAAACGCACAGTCAATACCGGACAACGCCTACCGTTATAAGCGTTCTGTGATAGCTGAAGCACAATACGTCTTTGGCTTAGACGCGCCTGTCAGCATGCTAGCAGGACAAATACACCAGGAAAGCACATGGCGTCCGGATGTGTGCTCGCCGTATGCATGTGGGCTATCACAGTTCACTGACGATACTCGCGACTATGTCAACAACAAGTTCCCCGAGTTAGATGACGGCGATGTAATGAACCCTAAATGGGCTATTAAGGCACAAGCGCTTTACATGGGCGACTTAAAGAGGCGCATTTCTGCCATAGACGAATGTAACGATTACGGCTTTAGTCTCGCAGCGTATAACGGCGGCGCTGGGTGGATATTCCGTGAGAAAAACTTAGTAGAACAACAAGGCGGTAACAGGGATCAATACTGGAACTCAGTTGAGGATGTGAGTGCGCGTGCTGATTGGGCTAAAGAAGAAAACCGTCATTACCCGCGTAAAATTATATTCAGTTTGCAGTACTTGTATAAAGACGACGGGTGGGGTGGTATTGAGGTTTGTGGCGATCGTGCCGTCGACCAAGAAAGCGACAGTATCGTTTTCAAGGAGAAGATAGTCGAGCAAACACAACCGCCACAAGACGATGAACCAGAAAAGCCCGCTCCCTCTGAACCATCCGACAGTGTACCGGATAAGAAAAAAGCGCCCTGGTGGCAGTTCTGGAAACATTGGTAATTATTACAGCACGTCTGTCGGTTAAGCGCAAGACTTTATACGCCACCGTGCTGTAATTTTAAAAGAGTCACTGCCTCGTCGCGCTGTTCTGGAGTGCGCCAGTTTTCAAACAATATTATGCCGTTATTGTATTGGTTCTTTAGTCCAGCTTTCATCAACATATGTTCCAGACGCATTCCGCGAGATGCATATCTGAAGTGTTCAGGAGAGGCCGGGGCACTACACCACAACTCGTAATCCTCCCCGAAATAAGCTGCGGTGTGGTTCACGACATATAGTAGCGAGGAAGTGTCACCACTTAAATCGACTGACCGCGCTAGTTCCTCATACAGCACTCGCTCTTCAACACGATCAATCCTTAGAGCTAATGTCTCGGCGCCATCCTCGTAAATGACATAGGCATCGATACTAAAAGAATCATTAGTCGTCTCTACTATGACTCGCACAGGCTTCAGTGCCACATTGTTTATCATATTCTGCCTTTATCATTTTGATTATGCTGGTAATGCCAGCATGTGGCCAACGGCCTTGCAATATTTCTATTTGCAAAGCCTCTATCAAGTCTTCGGTTCTCGGGCCAAGATGTAATACCAAACTGGTAGCATTATCGCGGCTATTCGGACAATCAACATGTGAAAACCTAACAGAAACTACTCTCGATGAACGGAAAGCATTGTAAATCAAAAACAACTCTTTGTCTTCACCGGTGCTACGGTCTGACCACCCGTAGTAGGAAGCCAAGTAGCATTTCGCCCATGCTTTACCTAATTCATACTCGTAAATCAAATCACCCATTGTTGCGGCCTTTTAGTTTACGTTTTTGTTTGCGTATTTTGCGACTCTTACCGGGCATGGGCGGCTGGTTTTTGAAACTCCACTCATCAAAGCCTTTTGCGTCGCGCTTGTATGTATCACCTATTTCTACAGTTTCGGGCTCACCTACACCTAGCACACCGGTAATAAACTGCTCTATCTTCTGGAACGCAGTAAACGGGTCAACCACGCGTGCAAAATTAAGCTTCTTAAGTTCGGGGTACTTAACGAACCCAACACCGTAATGGTACGATTGGTTAGGTGATATATCAAAGTACGCTATTCCACGATCCCTGAATATCGACTCAAGCTTGGTGTATTTTCCGATAAAATGTTCATGTAATTCGTCAGCGTGCCAGCGATGAATCTCGTTCGGTATATCTAGTAGATCAATTCCCTTGACGCGCTTAACATAATCAGGAAAATAACCACGTATGAATTCAACCAACTCATCGTACGAATAAAAGTACTCGCCGGATTCGTAGTCGTGATCGAAATAGTCCATGATGTTAGCGTAAGCGTAGGGATAAAACTCACCACAAAAGCCAACAACACCGGTTCTGAGAATCAGCTTCTTGTTGTGCTTGAGGCGGGTAGCGTAGCGGCTAACAACGTGTGGTTTTTTATCCTTACTGAAAAACTGTTCACGAGCAGTTCTGTACTGATAATATTCGTCAAGGATATCACGATAGTCACTTGTTTCCTGCTCGCGTTTGAAGATAACAGTGGTGTCTACACCAGCTGCAAGGCAACTGTCGTAATAATCATAAAACTTAGATAAAATCTTCATACTATCTCCCTAATGTATTACGACATTAAAACACGCTTCATTCACTAACGCAAGACTTTGTTCTTGATATCCAAGTGCTCATTAATGTTGCTAGACATTTCAATTATCTGTTTGACGTTCTTCTTAAAGTGAGCACTGTTATGTTCACCTATTTCACGTGCACTTGTGAACAATTGTGCCTTGTCTTCTTGTGTCAAGTTAGCGATACGGACAACTTCCTTTATCACGCGCCTAAATCGCACATAGCCTTCATCTACAGTGTCGTAGGATTCATCGAATATACTTGAATAGGTTTTAAAGCCGTACTCTTGTAGAAGCGTCAGTGTGTTCTTAGGTGCTAATGCAATGAACGGATGACCGTATGTTAGCGGCTTAATAATCTTTTCAGTTAAGAACGGATCATCTTCAAAGAAAGCGGTTTCAGTTACAAGGCTATAAAAAGCATTTTCGTAAAGATCACTTGGTGCTGTCATTACTGACAAATTAGAATCCCATACAATCGGGTCAGCTTTTTGTTCAGTAGGTAGCTCAGCCAATATTTCTGTTATCTTTTTGGCACGCTCGTCCGGTATACACGCGATCCCGTCTAATGCAAACTTAGGAAAATGTTCTAGCTGAGCTAGTGTGTAACTCACTAAGTTCTTGTCAAGTAGGCCTATATGCGCAAGTGCAGCAATTAACATCAAACGGTGCGGGCGTATAATGCGATTAAACGACAAGAAGTCATGTTCTGGTATTCTATCGTTATATGCAGGCACACTGTACGGATCGTGTTGCATCCAATCAAAGATAAAAGAACCATACACAACTCGTTTATAGCGCTCTGCATTCTTACGGGGTTCAGAACCGGCGATAACAGTGACATAGTTCTTAATATAATCAGCGTCGCCGTTAACTGCTTCAAGCAACGATTTATATTGGTTATCTATACCAACATATGCTTCGTACGGACACACAATATTAAACGGTCTACGAGCGCGATGAAAGCTTCTTATCTCACTAATTAGACCGGGCGTGTTTTTATAGCTGTTGAGCCAGCACCAATAGTCGAGGCCGACTGACTCGATATCAACCGCATATTTAAAATCATAGTGATTTGCCACGGGTGTCTCCATAGTGAACTACTGTTACACGATCGTCGATTGACTTGAATTTGCGCCATGGATCAACTACAACTGAGCCAGGCGATATATACAGCACTTGGGCAGAGTCTTCCGTTGCGGCCTTTTGTTTGTGGTACGTCACGTCGTAAGAGTGTGCAAGTAAGTAGACAACCTTCTTATTGAGAAAGTTTTTAGGCTGTGTTCTACTTGCTAAACTGTCTATGTAATATAGCTCAGTACCCTTTTCTTCCAAGTAATGTCCTACTAACAACGACGGTGAACCTTCGCAATAAGGCACAGCTGGCTTGTACGCTTTACCAACAATTACGACAGGCATATCATATTGCATGAGAAACTCAGCCATATTACGCGCTTGTTCTTCACGTGCTTTAATGAGTGCACCGAACATATCGTAACCAAGGTTGTATTTGGATGACATCTGACTTAGTGCAATATTGTCTCTAGGGTGACATCCACCGCCATCACCCATACCGGCTGTCATGTACTTGTCTGACATGATACGCAAATCAGAACGCGCCAGAGCGCCTGTTACTACGTCAACATTCATATTGCCAGCAGCATTAGCCACGTCTTGTACCATATTACAAAGAGTGACTTTCATTGTGATCCACGTATTGTAGAACACCTTTAGTGCTTCTATCTCAGTATGTGTACCATATTCGATACGCAAGTTGTCTACTTCGGCCATATTCTTGTACATAGCAGCAAGGACTTCAGCTTGATCGGTAGTTTCACCGTCAGCTGTGCCTATCATAATCATTTCAGGATTAACCATGTCATGTGCTACTGTGCCCATAGCAATCAAGTACGGGTTGTAAATGAATGTTGTACCCTTTAAATCGTCTTGCCAACGTTCACTAATAGTGCCAGGCAAAACAGTAGAGATGAGCACCAACACAGTGTCAGTATCAGCTGTATATTTGACAGCTTCCTTAATTACGCTGTCCACAATGCCGTAATCAAAGTCAGTTGGTTTGAGGTGGCTAGTTGGTGTTTCGCCGCCGTAGCCAGGCGCGTGCGGGGTTGGCACTGCGATAAAGACATAGTCGCTCTGCTTAACTACAGATTCAATATCTTCGCACTTGTTTATTACTGATGAGTTATAGTCGACTACATCATAGCCATATACTGGATGATGCTGGGCAAATACTTCAGCGCACGGTAAGCCTAATTTGCCAAGGCCGATGAACCCGATTGAAATATCTGACAAATTGATTTCGGTCATTGATAAATCTCTTTTTGTTTTTAATTATTGCGCTTCTTAGTTGGCAGCAATTTATTTCCTATCATTACGGCATTGTGTTCAATCTCAGCATCACTGGGAGGTGCTTCAACATCGTCACAGCCGTCGAGCATGGCAAGGGCAGCTTTCAAGCCTTTTAGGTAATCACCCTCGTGGTCTGATTCTTTATCATGTGCCATGATAGTATGAAGCAAGCGTTCACGATACTTGTGGTTACGCTTGTACTCGATAAGAATGTCGTTGATGGTTCGTGCTGCGCCTACATTACGATTTAGTAGGCCGTGTTCTTCTAGTAGTTTTGAAATCATAGGTTTCTCGTAAACCACATGTACCAAGCAACAATAACACAGGTGGTGGGTACCATACCAATAAATTGAATAGCGACTATGGCAGCAACGAATATAATGAGTGTGTCGCGTGACACCACGCCTTTGTTATAATCTAGAAATTCATGATACGCGTCGTTGAATTCGGGGTCGTCTGTTTCAATGCCACGAGCGCAGGCATACATCTTCCTACGTGCGCCATCTGAGACGCCAATAGCAGCGAGTGCCACTAAGGCTTGGAGTACAACTTCTATAAAGGTTTCCATGCAAGATCCATTATCGTTATTATAATTACCAATACGATAACAGATCTTGCAAACTTTGTCAATTAAAGAATATCGGAAATTGGTTTGATTTCACCACCGAATGTCTTCACTTGATATTGCTGGATGGTATGTACCTTTGCGTCGCCTGCAGATACTTCCAGGTCACCAAGTGACTCAGCCTTTTCTACTAGACTACCGACACCTGTACGGGTTTCGTCTGCTACTGCGCCAATTGCATATTTGCGCTGGCCACGTTGCTTGATGATGAATACATCTTCAACGCCGATCTTTTCGTCAATAACACCCTTGCCAACAATAACGCCGCCGCCAGAAACAGGCGCGGGAATACCGCCTAGCGGTGTGTGTTTTTTGTTAGCAGGAAACTCACCTGTTTGTGCTACTGATACTTCAGACACTGCACCGTCTTTAACAGAAACAGAAAGTTCTGCCAATACGTCTTCGCCTTCTTCATCTTTAGCTTTTATTTCTAGCTTAAATTTGCTATTGTAGCCTTCGCCAGCTTCTTTAATGATTGGCTGTACCTTACCAGAACTAGACACGGTATATGCAATCTGTGCCTGTTTGCCGGTTGGTTTTCCGAAGTATGTAGATTTAACTGGTCTACCCATTTTGTATTACCTCACGATTTTGGTTTATTGGTATTTAGCACGGAAAGATTTAATGCAGGCGATTTAGCGAACAATAAATAAAAGTATACTTTAGTGTAAACGAGGTTAAAGGTATGGATAAGCTAGGTACATTACTCAAACAGGCCAATTTACGAAAAGCAGCCAATCAACAAATTCGTCAGCTACAAAAAGTAGTAGAACGCGATCGCGTGTTGTACTACGGGAACGGTTGTTTCGCAGCCACCAGAGAGTTGATTTGTTATGCGAAGGCTATGCACGACTTGGGCAACAAATCATACACCATTTTAGATGATCATCAACGTCCGGTTGAGATTCATAACCCCGAAGACTTTTTCAAGCGTTTGATAGCCAAGGAGCGTGAGGCTGTTAACGCATACACCGTGGCGTATAACCGCGTAATATCGTCAAAATCAGTTGAGGATATTTATAACAAATGAATAATGTTGTTTTAGTGTTACTAGACATGTCGCCTAAAGGTGACGAAGCAAGGTCTGCTTTAGTCGAAGCACAATGGCAAAAGTATATGCCAGAGCTAGCCGACAACATGGTTATCGCAAGGGCATCTGACACCCGTAAAATAACAGAAAATGTGATTGAGCACGGCGCTCAGAAAACGTGCGTAGTCGCTACAACTAATTTTATACCACAATCAAAAGTGGTAGAAGACACTGCTAGGTTCGTACGGGATACCGACGTATCAGGCGCAGTATGGGTAGACGACGTAAACGGTAAAGACACTGTGCCGGCTACCTACTTAAGACGAGTACATGGTGAATGCATCATTCTCAAGTACCGCGAGGGAGAAACGCCACTCGATATTGACACGTCAATAGCGTTAACGTTCTTCTCTATATGCAATAATTACGAGTACATTAGGCGTGCCTTTAAAATACCAAAGACGGTTTCCGACTTTAGTGGCGCAGTTAGTGTTCTATGGGACGAGTTCAAGATGTCGCCTAGCTTTATCAACGCAGGTGATGTTTCAGTTGTTGAGCCTGGTGCTACTATCAGTAACATCGGTTCAGACTTTGCGTTAGTAACGGAAGATGACGACGACGTTATCATCATCAAAATACTGTCAGACTTTGTAATTGAAGATCCACACAGTAAAATATTATGAAGGATTAAAAGATGAACAGGGGTTTTTTGGTTATCGCCCAAAATCTTGAGGACGAGAACGGCAACGTGATCGTAGATTACGAGTACCGTGCTTGGCTCCTAGCAAAATGTATATCAGTTACGAGCAACAAGTACCGCTCAGTATCTGTTATCACAGGTGATGGTACCATTAAAGAAGAATACCGCGATGCTTTTGATCAAGTAATTGCGGCGCCGTGGGGCGATGATAGTAGTGTGAAAAGCTTGCCAAGGATCCTTAACTATCCGAAAGCGGTACATGCCACCCCGTACGAAAAAACCATTCTCATGTCAGCTGATGTGCTAGTCACACCATCTACTGATTTGGACTCTGACTGGGCAGCATTAGACAATTGCATATTATCTACACCAATCAAGTTAAACGAACCACAACAGATAGCGCCTGAGTTTGTGCCCATGCGTGATAACGGTCTGGTACCGGTATGTAAAGATATGATTTACTTTGCTAAGAATAAAGAAGTATTTGAGTTCTTTGACTTGTTTAGGCAGTATATGCATGATCACGAAGATGCTTACCGTGTCGAGCTAAAGGTACAGTCGCGTCCGGATGAGCTGCATATCGCGACATGTATATCACTAGCATTGCGAGCAAGTGGGCTTGATAATCATCCATTAGTAAGTCACAACGGACCTATGGATTATATTGACGCAAAGGACTTGAATCAGTGCAACCGTATTTGTTTGAATGAAGACGATTATACCATCAACGACTTTTCGTTTAATGCGCCGTTGCACTATGGAAGAAATCCTATTTTTGACATAACAGAAGCAGAAAAGTGGTTTAAGTAATGCACTATAACATTTATTACGAATCAACAACTGGTAAGATCAGAGGCACAAGTCCGGGCACTGTCGAAGCGCTCGACTTGCCGTATATCGTGGTAGATGAAGAGTACATGTCTAAAGTACATAGCGGCGAGGTTGACCTTAGAAATTTCTACGTTGATCTCAGTCGCGCTGAGCCTACCATAGAACCCGTTGTCAAGCGCCAATCAAGGCCATCTACACCTTGGTTGTCTTTCCCTACAAATAACGGCAACGAAGACCTACGAGTGTCTGTGAAGGGCACAACCGTATCAGTTACCGTCGCTGGCGCAGTAGACATAGGTACAACCATATACTTCAGAGATAGACGCCATCCTGTTTATGTAATTGGTACAATTTCTATTAACCGAGATATTCTTGTTAGTAAATACCACGAAACAGATATGCCTTATATGAATGAGTACTGTGAACCAGTGCTTTTAGGCGACCGAGGAACACTAACATATGAATTCATCAAAGACACGACTGAGTGAGTTTCCAGTCGTATTCATGTCATACGACGAAGAAAACGCAGACGAAAACTTCCATCATTTACTTAACCTTGTGCCGTGGGCAACCCGCGTTCACGGGGTTGAGGGTTCCGACAATGCACACAAAGCAGCAGCCGAAACAGTTGGTGATGCTGAGCGCTTTATCACAGTAGACGCCGATAACCGTGTTGATGAAAAATTCTTTGATATGGTTTATGACTTCGAATCTGCGCGTTTTAAAGACAAGGTACTGTCGTGGGCAGCGGTAAACGAAATAAACGGCCTACAATACGGCAACGGCGGTCTCAAATGCTGGCCTACGCAGTACGTAAAAGATATGAAAACCCACGAAAATGCAACTGACCCAAGAGCTAAGGTTGATTTTTGCTGGGAGGACCGCTACGTGCAAATGACTAACGCTTATTGTCGCACATACCAAAACGCAAGTCCGCGCATGGCATTTAGAGCAGGGTTCCGTGAAGGATGCAAGCTTGCACTGGATCGTGGTGAAAAGGTTCACCCTTCTAAATTCTTATCCCAGGTATGGCACGGCAACATTAGACGTTTATGTGTATGGATGTCAGTCGGTCAACACGTAGCCAATGGTATATTCGCTATACTTGGCGCACGTCTTGGGTTCTACAAGACTATAGCAACTGACTGGGACTTTATCCAGGTACGCGACTTTACTTACCTCAACCACGAGTTATGGGAGAAGGAAGTTGTGCCAAGGATCGCTATGCCCAAAAGTGAATTCTGTTCATTGGAATTTTCCGAAAACCTTGCGCGTGAATGGTGTGAAGAGTTAGGCGAACTTATCCGAGCAGAAGTTACACTCAACTTCCATTTATTAGACGCACAGAGTAGCAGCTTTTACGTGGCAACTGCGCCTTATATTCCAAATTTGGCACACACTGCAACGGAGGAAGCAACACAACGCCTTATTAAGGATTTATCATGAGATTTATCAAGCCCAACACGCGCACCCCGTCGATCGATTACCTAGTACATACATGGCAAAAGTCCATTAACCCCGGGTTAATGATACGATTCACCGGCGCGCAATACGGCACTGATCCGGAACTACAGCCTAGGCCTGACGAAGTGCGTGACATGTTTAGTCGAGGACAAATAGTCAGCAAACTTTGGGTTCTTGATCGTGTAGTGCCTTTATACGATCAGCCTACCATACTGATTGTAGGATCATGGTTTGGTTTGTTGGGTGCTATGATTAAAGAAGTGATGCCGCATGCGTTCGTAACAATGCTGGATATTGATCCACGCTGTAAGACGTTCGCTGACGCTATGAATTACCAAGTCGATAACTTAGACGCCGTAACAGGTGATATGTACGACTTCGACTATTCTGGCTACGACATAGTCATTAACACTTCATCCGAGCACATAGCTGATATACCGGCTTGGGTGAGTATGTTAGAAAAGGGAACTACGGTTATTCTACAGAATAACGACGCACATAACATTGCCGGGCACATAAATTGCGTAAACAGCAGAGACGAGTTATCCGAAAAAAGCAACTTAACAGAGATCGAGTATTTAGGCAATCTCGACTTAGGGGTTTATAGACGTTTTATGGTAATAGGGGCGGTATAGCCCCTATTCATTAGTAGAAATAATATGGTTCTGCACAAGTAGCCTAAAGTGTAAGAGCCCGGTAACCAACCAGAAAACATACATCACACTATACAAGAAGGTGTATTCAACGAAAATATCAAACGATGTGAAGCTAATAGCGACCATATACACGAGTCCTACCGCGCTAACAACTAGGTGATCAAATAGCATACGCTTATCCACTATAAAAGCACCAATGGCCATTATCGCAGCATAGCAAGCTATGTATATCCAGTCACCGCCATGTACGATCGCAGACAGTAGCGACTGCCCAATTGACCATAATGCAACTACGTAAGCGCCTAGGACCACAAGGCCCTGTGCGCTATTTTTCTCAGTGTTAGCGGCATCCATTAAGCGATACCTAGTAGTTTACGTGCGTCAGTGATACTGAACTCAATGCCGCGTATTGTTACGGTATCATTGGATTCAACCATTTCAACCATCGCATTTTCGAGATCGTCAAGACGTTCTTCAGTGTCGTCCGCTTCGCCAGTGTAAACAGCAATCGTGTCAACAGTATTACGCTTCGGCATGTTGCGTGTTGTTGGCACCTTAGTCACAGGTGTTGTTTCAATACTATACAGTGACGAGCGTGGACCGGGTCTTCTTTTTTCCATTTCGTGGAAAAATATTCCTTTACTTATACACGAGTGCGGATCCTCCTCGCTTTCAATTTCCTGAGCCGGGAAGCGCTGGATTCTATCAAAAGCAATGTCAGGCTGCCATTTGATGTGCGACTCAGCCATTTCAACCATACGCTTAGTCGAAAACGACGGCAGCGTATAATCTAAGTTAAACGGCTCAACGCCAGCCGCACGGCGCAAATGCTTGAACCCGTATAAGTAATACGTCAAACTAACGCCAAAACACTGATCACCTACGTTTTCAGCGCGGCGCAACCATAGCCCATCGCAGTCGCGTAGGATAAGTAAACGTCCACAACGCTGCCATTTCACAATAACGTTTCTGTTAAAGTATTTCTGCACGGCTTCAGGAACAGCGATAGTGATTTTTGATGTTGTATCATTAGGACCACCCCATCCCTTCGTTGCAGTAACGGTAGCCGTTACTGTATTAGTCTTCCAACGTGCTAGGAACGCTGAGGCATTTGCCGGAATAGCTTTTGAAAGTGTTGACATCATACTCTCCTTTTGTTTGTTAGGTGTTCAACTTTCACAGCGATATTACGGTATTAAGATTGAATGTCAAGACTTATTTTCTACTTTTTTAAAAATTCAATTTTAAATTTATTGACATATAAATAATACGTATATAGACTTAAGACATGTTACAGAGGTGGTACTATGTGTTTTAATACAGAACTAATAAAAACAGAATTGCTATTTTGCGGCAAAGAATTGCCGACAGTCAAGCTATTGGTACATAGTATCAACCTGTTTAAAGAATTCGGCACTGATGTATTATATGCTGAAATGATCGACGACGATGATGTGGAACGGCTTTTCCAACTAACAGAGATGGGAATTGTCGACGTATCAGAAGCCAAATCTATACAATTTGTTGATAGTTACCAACACGCCTTTTCAATAAATAAAAACTTCAAATAAATCCTTTACATCTTCTACTCAGGTATTATACTACACACAGAAGTTAGGCAATAACGTCTAGTTGATACTCAAACAGGTTTAGAAGATGAAAACTATAAAATTCACAGAAGCTAAAACACAAAACCTTAAACGCGCTATCCACATCGTTGATATGTTAAAAAACGGCAGTCCACTTTACATGGTAAAAGAACAGGCCGAAATCAGCGGTTTTGAAGAAATTGCAAACGCCAAGTTCCGTAAACAAGCTTACACGTTAGCGTGTGCTCGTTACGAAACAGAGCTTGAACGTTCAAACGCATAACCGAGCGAGGTATTCCATGACTACATTAGCTGATATGAAACGCCGCAAAGAGCAACTTGAGCGCGATACCAAATCGTCGCACAGCGGGTTCTCAAAAGCTGAACTCAAGCTTATCGAAATGCACGAACACAACGACTCATACGAATCTGAATATGCCGGTCGTATGTATTCTTACTGTACTTTCTGTCATTGTTGTGTATCCGAAGGGCAAGCGCACGATGACGATTGCATGGGTACCGAAAAAGGCTTAGCCGAAGCGCTAGGACCAAAGTACACCAAGTACCTTGCCAAAGTCGAAGAGCTAGAGCTTGTCAGCGCTGAGATTGAGCTTGAACTGGACCTGCGCAAGCGAATGAAGCAAAGCAAAGTTGGTTGCACTACATGCCGTAAAATGGTAAACAAGAACCAACTACATGAACACCAACGCACATCAACACGCTGTAATGAAAAGCGTACTGGGCTAGTGTGTTACGGTATGGAAAAGTACACTGGTCCTAAATGTGCGTGCTGTAAAAAGCCAATGCCTGATGCGCACCCTAACAAGCGCTTTTGTTCTAATAAAGGGCCAGGCAACTGTAAAGACAAATTCAACAACAAAGCAACGCCTGCACGCAGACGCAGAGCACGAGCGCATGCTTCTTATCGTAATATTACGATGGAGGACGTGTGGCGAGAGGGTGGTGACCTGCCTGAACTTTGGGACGAACACAAGGAATATTAATTATGAGCATTCAACTTAAACTTGATACCAACGCCGTAGAGTCACTATTCCCTGAGGGTTCAGAGGTTCGCGTACAATTACAGAACGCAGTTATCGCTGAAATGACTAAGCGCCTGTATGACAAAGCGATGAAAGAAGCGCTAAACGAAGCGCTGTCTGGCTTGCGTGCTGTTATTGACGAAAAAGCGAAAGAAGTGATCCAGGAAGAAATTGCCAAAGTGGAAAACACGTATTCAATTAATCCCAAAGTCACACTGTCGAATCGTATATTGGAAAACATTCGCTCACAAGCTGCATCAGTGGTTGACTTGGCAATATGCCGCGGGATGGCTGATGTCGAAAAAGTTATCGAAAAACGAATCGAGTCATCCATAGAGTCGAGTAACCCACTAAGGAAGTTTGACAATACAGTGGCTTCAATGACACGTGAACGCGCACTTGATAGAGCAAAAGAAGTGATGGAGTCATTAATCACACATTTTAATTGACAATAATTTGTTTCATTGCTATACTCTACTTGAACTTAAACAAGTAAGGTATAGTTATGATTCAGATGCTTAGCAAAAACAAATTTTACACAGAGTCGCGCGGTAACAAAATGACACTTGAAAAGTTAGGTGATCGTTGGCTTATGGTTACCGACAATGCTGCGGCTCGTGCATATAACTTCGGTAGGCCTGGGTTCAAAGAGTTCGATACTCTTTTACAAGTAGAGCAGCAATACAAATCTTGGCGCGGTATTGCTGCCCTAGTTGAATCTTAAAGTAATACTGACCCGTTTGCCTCGTATGCAGACAAGTTAGTGCCGTTGTTCACGACATTCAATTCTAAATACGGGGCAAGGATATTACCGTTACTGCCGGATCCTGCATTCCTGTCAAAATCTAATATAACATCAATTAAGCGTGTGTTTACAGGCACATCCAAGTCGGCTACCTCTCTATACGACCATTGATTAACACTTATATATCCGGTATTGTATGTAGCAAGCTGGGTGGTATCAGCACTTCTAAGTATAAGTCTATACCTTGCGGCATCCGAGTCATTATAGTCCTCACCAAAAAGTGCGGCCATAGTCAACGTCACCGCACCTGCGTCAACCAAAGCAGTATTAATACCTAACGAATCCAGATCCAAAGTCTTGAATATCTGTGCATACGATGTATTTGATCCGCGTGCGTAGCGCAGTACTTCGCCGTCTACCAAACCTAGTTTCTCTATATCAGGCCCAGAGTATGTGTGAATACGAAATAGACCATTTGAATTCGTCCAAGTATCGGCTGTGGTCGCTGTCGTTGATGATTGGTCAGGATTATCAGCCCAGGCAAACTTGTTATTTTCGAGCAGGTTCTGTGTTTGCGCTATGTAAGGACCGTCATATACAGACGGCATCTCGCCGTTTTCTTTGTAGTATTCTACATCGGCCTTGATCTTTGGCGCTCTGTTATCGCGAACAACCGGCATATTAATCGGATCTGGTGATTTTAGTTTTTGTGGTTTCACCGGCCCACTAAATTTAATTGGCATTGATTAATTCCTCGTGATGCGTTTTATTTCGCCAGAGCTGTCTGACGCCGAAATAAGAAGCGAGCCGTCTGGCATCGTGCGGGTTCGAATAAGACTTTCCCTGCTCACCATATCAAATGCAAGGCCCCATTTAGCTCTGCTAATCTGATCATAACTTGAACCATTCCATGAGTATTCAATAAGGTCCCTAGTATTGTCGCCGTTGTCTAAAACCATGTAGAAGTTCCCGGATGTATCCGAATTAAACACGGCTATCATGCGCTCGCCGTTGCCCGGTGCTTGTATTTGTTGTATATCAGCAATTGTTGTGCCATCCCAAGTAAACACGGTAGCGAAGCTATTATTCAACAACGCATCGCTATCACCTGACGGCGAAGCCGCAACGACCAGTCGACCATCATCTACTATGGTAGAAGCGCTCCATAAATAATCCCTGTGTCCTAAACCCAGTTGGTGATTACCACTGTTAGTTCCGAAACCGCTATTCGTCAACCCGTTTTGGAAGTTCCTGACTATCTGCGAAACTGCGCCAGTTGTCCTGTCTCTGAACCATATAATGCCCGCTCTGGCAGAGTTTGCAGTAAACCCGGGACCAGAAGATATAATAAGGTTGTTACCAACATCCACTATTCTGGAGCCGTCGTATACATAGTCTTGTGAATTACCAGACGGGCGACTAGTATGCGTCCCGGCCAATGTGCCCGTAGATAAATCTATACCACACTCAATAACGGTACCAGTAGAATTAGAAACATGCGTTGCGCCGATAAACACTTTGCTGTCGTCTGCGTTTATTAAAATATCACCGTTGCGAATATTCGCAATATATTTGCCGTCAACATATTCCCACTCACCGGTACTTCCGTTGCGTTTATACGACTCTGCCGACGAAGTTTCTCTATTTGCTATAACAATGATATCGTCATTGTACACATCAAAACCAGCAATGGGGTCTACTGTGCTATTCGAAGATAGACCAAAATAAGTCGTAACAGAGGACCAAGGTCCTGATATGCTAGGCATCTCGCCATGTTCTTTATAATACTCTACCTCTGCTTTGACTTTAGGGACTTTGTTGTCCCTAACAACAGGCATATTAATCGGATCAGGTGATTTTAATTTACGTGGCCTCACCGGCCCTCTAAATCTAATTGGCATTGTTACGTTCCTTGGTTATATGGCGAGTTAGGGTTATTAACCATGTAGTGAGGGAACTCTTGACTCAACAAGGTGTTGCCGCCGTCTGACACTAAAAATATGCCCATGAAATCAAAGTCAAGGGCCTCACTTTTATTGAACTTCATCAGCCTATTAGGCAACCTATTAGATTCAGCCCAAGCGTCAGTTCCGCCGTGTTTGAAGCCAGAACCGGTGTCGTATATGCCATACGACCAGTCCCTTCCGTGTTTGTTGCCTGTTATACCCATTATAGAGTTCCAGTTGTGCCATTGTGCCGGCACAATGTAGTGAGTATCGACTGCATAAACATGAACGGGGTCGAAATAATTAGGTGTAATTGTGTGCAGCAATGATTCCGTTTCAGCCTCATTTGCAATTCTAAACCCTTCGAATTGGCCGCCTTCTTGTAGCTCATTTTGGATAGTCGTGTCAGTGAATGTATTCGTTTGGGCAAGCCGAACCCACTCAAGACCAGTTCGGTAATCGATGAATGCTTTATTATCCCCGGCCGTCGATACGTCAGCGTCGCCTATTGCTTGACCTTCTGGCGGACCTAATGTCGGCTCAACACTTGGCATTTCTCCGTTGGCTTTGAAGTACTCGACGTCTTGCCTAACACGCGATGCCTTATTATCACGAACAACCGGAATATTAATCGGATCAGGTGATATTAGTTTACGTGGCCTTACTGGACCTTTAAATCTAATCGGCATAATCAACCTCCTTGGTTATATGGCGAGTTAGGGTTGTTTTTATTGAGTTCAGGATATTCAATGGACTCGATACTGACCCCACCGTCGTTTACTATCCACACACCCGCAGCAGCCAATGAACTTGAAGTGTTATTGTCAATACCACCATCGTTGTGACTACGTCTAAAACGCGCATCGCCACTATCGTACCCCAGCACACCTGAGTTAAGTATTTCAGAGCCGTCGTAGAATATACCAAACGAGTGCAGTCTGTCCGAAACGGTGTAAGTATAACCCATTATACGAACAAAGTCCTGCCATTCTTGTAAGGATGTGCTGACGTTCGCGCTCTGTCCGTCAGTAGTAAAGCCCGGACCAGTGCCGGCTGATGCGACTACGTAGTCCATAAAAGAATTAATCTCTGCTTCAGTAGCTAGACGCCAGCCTTCGAAGTCTCCGCCTGTGCCGAAGTTAGCACTAACGTCATCGATTGATCGTCCAACTGATTCAGATAAACGAAGGTACTCGATACCTGTTTGGTAGTCAAGTACAGATAGTTTGTCGCCCGCTACTTTCCAGTCAATACGTGATAGTCTGCTTTCAGGAACGCGTTCGCCGGTTAGTGGCATCTCGCCGTGTTCTTTGTAATACTGTACTTCGGATTTGATCTTTGGTACTTTATCATTCCTTATAACCGGAATATTGATTGGGTCTGGTGATATTAGTTTTTTCGGCCTTACCGGGCCTCTGAATCTAATTGGCATTACTTTGTCACCTTATAAATTTTGCCACCTGATATGCCAGTACCAGGTATCAATAGTTCAGTATCACTTAGCATAGTCATATGGGCTATTACGCTGTCTGTACTGTTAGCCGTCCAATCAGGGGATAACTCTACATCCGACCATCCTGATTGAATATACGCACTACCGTCCCATGTATACTCTACCAAAGACGTTCGTAAGGGGTCGTAGTTGTTATCTGGTCCGCCGACATTAAGCAGCGCAAGTATTTTGCCATTCAGCGCGGCTAAGGCTCTCATTGAAGCTTGAGTTCCTGCATACTGCGGCATCGCCGGGTTGTCTATCTTCTGTATCTCTGTTAGTGACTGATTCGTGTCGTCATAGTCAAATACAGATATATAACCGTTATCAGCTGTATTGAATGACGCAGCACCAGGCGCAAGTACTAAGAGGCGGCTACTATCAGTTGCTAGCGTGTTAGCGAACAAACCGTCTTCGTTATATATGCGGTTACCGTAGACGTGATTATTTGATTCATTTATACCGCCTAAGTAAGACACGTTAAGGGGCTTTAATGCGCCAGACGCAGTGTCACGGAACGATAACAAGCCACCACGTGCGCTGGCACTGCTCAAGTAATACCCCGGCGCGCCACTGAATATAGTATTGCCAATGCCGATTATGCCACGGCCGTCGTACGAGTTGTCTCTCCCGGTACTTAACGGATAAACGTTTCTAGATGCCTGGTCCAGGATGCCTGTTGCAAAGTCAAGGTCCATAGCAACTAAACGACCCTCGTTGCTACTGGCCAACGGTGCAGAGTATACAACCTTGCCTACAGCAGGCATAAGGTAAATGTCGGAATAATCACCGCCAGATTGCGTGGTTGTATCGGTTTGTTGATATTCGCCGTTCACGTCTTTCTTAAAGATATAGATCGTGTTTGTTGCCGAAGACATTATGGCCATTACATCGCCGTTTACATCAACCGAGTCGACACCGCCGTTTGCTGTGTGTCCAGGAATCTGGAAGTATACAGACATGGACGACCATTTCGAAGTTACGCTCGGCATCTCGCCATTGGCTTTGAAGTACTCGACATCGCTTCTAACCCGTGATGCTTTATTGTCGCGTACTGTTGGTATATTAATTGGATCTGGTGATTTTAATTTACGTGGCCTCACCGGGCCTCTAAATCTAATTGGCATTACACGCCTCACATTCATCTTCTTCAAAGGATGCGTCTAAGTCAAAGTCTACATCCAGGAACTCACTTAGTATTTCGATGATTTCTTGTGCGTCGGTGTCTTGTAGCATACGCGCTACTGACATCTCATATACCCAGTCACCTTCTTCTTGATCGTATACGTTAAGATAGCTCACTTGCATGTTGTGTTCGTTGTCGTAGAAATCGCGTGGCACTACATCTACAACGTAATCCACCGCGTCTATCAACTCGTCTATTTCTTCAGCGGCCAGCTCGCGCGAGGTATACACTCGAACATTATGAATCATACTCTGCCCCGTTATGTTGTTTTATCATATTTACTGTCTGAGAAAGTTTCACATTCAAGAAAAGGTTTACTTAGGGTTGCACTAATAGTAGACTAAAAGAAATAAAAAAGGACAAACTATGAAACAACTTTGCTTATTTGCGGGAACACCGTATTGTCGTTTGCCGTATATACTCGAATTTAACACTTACACCATACAGGTAGACAAACTCTACCCTAATAGTGACGTCATATCTGGTATGGTTTTAAACGGGCTTTGGCGCATTTATCTGAATACGAAGACGAAAGAGTCGTCTTACTGTAAAGACGACCTTTTCAAAACAGAGGTTCCGGCCTAACGCGGGTCGGGTAACCGTTTCCTCACCTCATCAAGCAACTCATTAACACCGGAAACATCATCAGTAATGCCCGGCGGCGGGGACGAGACTGCCACTAGCGACGATTCGTTAAAGTCAGATACAGACAACCCGTAACCGTATTTGTTCTTTTTAAGACTAAAAATGAGTGTGCCTGATTCAGAATACTGTAGCGAAAAACTTATCCATATCATATTGGTAAGGTACCCTGAACTCAGCACTTCTACATCGTGTCCTTCAAGCCTCAGGGTCGCTAAGAAATCTAGTACGTATTCGTACTCATAGCGTTGAAACATATCACCAACCCCGTTCTAGCGCGTTCTTGCGTTCGAGCTCTGCAAGTCTTACCTGTTCCTGTACAGCATTTGCGCCGGTGTTCATGGCACAGTTTAAGAGGTCTTCTAGTACGTCAGCGACTTGGTGTATGTTTTCTTCAGGTACTCTAATTCTTCGCACCTTAGTAAACGATGTGGTAGAATAATCAAACGGATTCAGACCAATCATCACTTTTAAATGTTTGTGTGGGCCGTGATCATCATTGGCCACCTCAACACTATTTGTTAACTTTCCCATATCAAGGATGGTTGTCATAAAACACTCCTGATTCGATTTCGTTGCGTAATTGTTCTATTTCCTTGGCATTCTTTGCCGCTAGTGCGCGATCAACTGCCAGATTTGTAATGTCCTGTAAGGTTGAAGCGTGCATTGTTAGCGGGCACACTAAAGAACTAATTATGTTTTCACCTTTAGGATCATATATCCATACTTCTTCGTCGTTGAACATTCGCATGCGCGTGTGTTCTAGCTCAATATTATCACGCGACGCACGCATAAGTTCATCTTTAAGATACTCTTCACGACACTTGCTGTTTTTGATAGCAAGCTTTGCTTGGGTTAGTGCGTAACGTAGTGAGCTGATCTCGTCAATAAAAGAACGCGCACTTGCAGAACCATCTGATAACTGTGCTTCTATATACTTGCGGCGCTGGGGTTCGGCTGCAAGAAACTCACTCATCATGTATTCAGCAGCATCGTAATGATCGTCTTTGATTAAGTCTACACAAGCGGTCACTAATGCAGAGGCCATGTCTGATACCACCCGTAGCGGTACGGTATTGGTATCACTATCTAGCACTAACGCAAAGTTTTTCGTTAGTTCATCTACATGTACGACAATTGTGTCAGAAAAGTCACCATCCACTGGTACTAGAGCAGGTATGTCATCCACGGGCTCTTCGTGTACAATACACTCGTATACATCACCGTATGCTGCATTCGTGCCTATTTCAGGTATCATCAACGCGTAGCGGTTACCCTGGATAATTGGTAGCCCGTAAGCGTCAACATTACTGAACACAGCCTTAACTTCATAACCCTTTACTGATCCTGCTTGGTGACAGTCGACATACTGCCACATGCCCAACTCAGTATTAAAATACCGATACGCTGCGATCATGTGTTGACCCCTTTATTCGTGCTATAATAGTTCTTGGGGGATAGTTCGTCGTAATGACAGTTATCGTTCCGGCACATCATCTTCGTTGTGCCAGATAAATCCTTGTTACACAAACCAGAACAATACCGGCAACCAACAGTACCCATCTTGTACTTCTCTTTAACATTAAACTCATGGGTAGGCGGGATATCAAGTGAGTTGGATGAGAACCAGTATAGTTCAACGGTACGGGTTGCAAAAAAGGTGTCTTCGCCATCCTTCACTTTCCATTTAGCGAGTTCGCGTTTCATTTCACGAGCGTACAAAATACCAGTAAACGGGACTACTATGCCGCCCATTATCACCAATAACATTTTAATGTGTGATGCGAATCCGGTTTCGATCTCGTCGCCCCATGCAAGGACAAACGTGATATAGTCCATCATGTACGAAAGCCAAAAATGGCGGCGTTTGATGTCCTTTAAGTAGAACGTCCGTGCCTCATAATACACAGTGCAGTTGAGTTTGGACTTTAGCCATCTTGTCCGTGAAGTTAATTGCCAAGGCACATACATTGTGTCTGGTGAAACACTCCTAGAAAATTCAAGCTGCGCATTTCTATAATTTCGGAAAAACATTGTTTGGCCCCAATAATAATTTTTCGGATAGCGACTTCATTTCACTAGCCTTCTTGTCATAAAAAGTAGTTGATCTACCTGATAGTCGCACCACGTCGTCACATTTGCGCGATACGTCGACTGCAAGGGTTGCTGCGAATTGTCTCAATTCAGAAACCAGCTCGTCGTTATTAGTAGTGTTACATATGGCGTCCAATTTGTCTAGCAATTCGAACGCGTCAACTGTAATATCTTTTGTGAGTTTTATTGGTTCCATCATTCTTTACTCGAAGAAGGCAACTAATATGGAGGCCATGATCCCTGATACCATGACGGATATAATAGCTATAGCACCCAATGTGGAATCAGGATGAGATTCACCAGTATCAAATATAGTCGCCATTGACCTATTTTCAACTTTAAGCGCCAGATACACCAGCATCCCGGCAGGCCATACTAATATGCAAATAATAATAAAAGGCTGTAATCCAAGCGGATAGCGCCACGGGCTTGAGTTGACGCATTCTTCAAATGCCATAACGTTATAGTACAAATGGTGAGAAGCGACGATACCCGCGGCGAGAACGCCTATTAAATACAAACCCAGGTAGCCGTAGTACTCCATCACAATGTTCTCCTGAACTCAATTTTATCCTGTATCATCCCGCGAGCTAAGTCTGTGATAGAGTCAATGGGAGCTTCTGTCAAATAGCTAGACAGTACCGTAGTGATCTCGTTTAGGCACTTGTTGAAGTCTTCTTCAGCCAACGTGATAGACACCATCCGGGAGGCGTCAACTCTATCCATTTCGCCATACGCCGTAGCGAATATAAACGCATTGTCATGAGTGCATACAAATGTGCCTTCTGACATAGCAGGATTGCCAAACTCGTCGTCCACAACGTACACAACCTGCGACCCTAGTCCAAGTTTATATGACCCGGCGCCCATATTGATTAGCGCAATTGCGGCAGTTTCTTTTTCATGCTCACTTATTTCGGCAGGGTTACCGCATTCATGGCATACTATGTTGCCAAGTAGCGCTTGCATTGGGTCTGAACTAAGAAGTCCAGCGTTACATGTTGGGGTATTACAATAAAATTCCATATGTGTCCTTATGCTATTGCTACCTTTGAGAAAGTATTGTTGATATAAAACATAACTTCGCCCATGGTGGAAGGCGGTACCTTTGGTATAGGCGCAATGTTACCAAATACTTTGCGACGGAATAGTGAGCCTTTAACCTTGTAATACGGCGTTATGTGACCATGTTTAGAAACATCAAATGTTATAATGACAGGACGTTGCCTGTATGCCGCCGATAACATGCTGCCTGTTTTTAAATTAGCAAGCGGCGCTGACTTAGGCATGACTTCAAGAACCTCAGTGATAGGATAGCCCAATATGCTTCGTAAATTAGAGTGGAGCTCGGCAAGGTTCATGCCATAGACTGTTTTATGCTCATGCTCACTTTGTGTCACCCTTGAAAACATTTTCATTTGGTTTTCTGTCTGAATCAAGACAGTAATGAGAGCAGATCCGTCGGAATGATTTTCTGGATTAACGTATAGCACACTGAGCAGCGCAGAACCAGCTTCGGTATGCCCTGTACAGCGAAACATAAGGTTTCGCATCCGAACGCAATTCATACCGTCCATTTTATACGAACGGCCTATTTCGAAATAGGCGGCACAGTTTTGTGGTTTGTCACTCATAATTATCTCGTGCTGGTTTATTAAAGATTAGTATACACAGATCACACAAAATTACAACTTTTAAAACTTAAGACCACACTTTGCTTGTATACATTGCTTTCAGTCCTGGCGTCATTTTAGTTTCCGGAAAATTGAAAACTGGTGCATCGTCTTTGAACTGGTATTTGCCGTCTTTGAGTTCAAGTGCTTGCATGCCGAAACACATAGGCGCGCCGCCGTCGAATTCATAGATACATAGGTAACCATGGACTTGGAGGAACTTATCTATGATGGACGGATCGCGTTGCATAAACGAATGCGTGGTGATCGGAGTGCCGTCCTTAAAGTCGGCAGGCACTTCTATAACTTCCGCTTGTGCGGTTGCTGCAAATATACAGGCAGCGGCTAAAAGGTTTCGCATAGTCAATTACCTTTTTAAAAAATTATAGAACTAACGTTCACCGCAACAAACGCCACTACTGCTAGAATCGAACTGGAGACGATTGCGGGTACGTAAATATCTGCCGTTATTTTTCTCTGTTTCGCTGTCATAATAATTACCTATTTCGTTTAACATCACCCTTTTAATTATACACAGGTTTAAATTCAGGCCAAGAAAAAAGGTAGGAAATTTTTCAATCTCACTACCTTTTTGAGTACTTAAATGACTAGTGCATCAAACTATGTTCAGTCTCTTCGGTTTCAGCTTCTGCTTCTTCAGCAGCTTGTGCCTCTAAGCTAATAGGGTCAAGTTTCGCTTCAGTTAAGTCAAGGCGAACAGTGTCGATAAACGTTGCAGCGTTCATGTCGCAGCGCTCTACCACAAAGCTTTCAAACGGCTCAAAGAACACACAAAACGGGGCGTGAGTGCCTAGTTGGTGATAGAAACTAGCAAGTGCGTTTGACTCATCGCTCAAGTTACTCGGGTCATTATGTGTAGCTGGATCAACCATCAATGTTTCAAAAACATCAACCGCTACATCACTGAACACCATATGCACAGCACGACCATATATCTCGAGTACCGCGTTTTGATCAGTTACACCGTTGTCGGCATAAGCTTGTTTAACAGTTTTGATAAAGTTCATCGCGCGGGCAATCTTCGCATCATCAACAATAAATTTCTTCATAGTAATTACCTTATTTGTCAAAAATTATAAAAACTTCTTCTAGGTGCTTGACTGCTTTGTTTTTGTAGTCAAACCCTATATTCTTATAATACTGCCAAACTGACTCATGTACAACTATTTTGTGCAAAGAATACATTTTATGGTCATGTTCAACGGCATATTGGATGTTCATATACTCACACGAGTTTGAAAAACGTAGGTGAACTCTCCCAAAATCACTAGCGTTATAATAACGGTTGGACCAATGTGATAGTGCGCGTTTATGCGACGATTGCAAGGAACGCAACTGCCAATACTGGCCGCCCTTTATATCATCCGGCAGGGCAATAACGTGGATAGTCGGTGTCGGTTCGCGCTCCACAACGATATAATAGTCATGTACGCTTAGCTGTGCGATGTCCTGAATCGTTGTTATTTCAGTCACGGTATTGCTCCTCAAGAGACCTAACACGGTTGGCAACATTTGACAGGAACCTACCCAAGTAGTCGAGCTCAACGCCCGGGCACGAAAATATGTCACACAACACGTCAGGTGAGCCGAGTGTGAGTGTGCTTGCTTTGTCGCCCATATGCGCGACGAGCTTGTTCATTACTTCCAGCGAATCAGGTGCGCAGAGTATTAGGTTAATGGCACGCGCTTCGTAAACGGATAGCAAGCCGTATTTTTCACATACCGCGTCAGCGCCAGATGTTAGGACATTTTTGCCAGTCGCGACACTGACGCTAGCGGCAATTGCCGCTAGCTCAACAAACGTTAGTTCAGTAAATTTTCTTTTCATATTACGCCTGCTTTGATTGGTAAAAGCGCTTGAGTTCAGTCAGGCCGTCAGTTGGTCGATTCATCTCGTTGACAGTAGCTGCCATTTCAGCGGCGTACCACTTGTCGATGATGTTTTTATCAACCGAGTCAACGTCGTTATGAACAACCCAATTACGAACTTCTTCGCCGTTATTAAACACAGTTGAACGCACATTAATGACTACGTTAAACTCAACATTAGTGCGGATAAGCTCAAATGTCGCATACGTGCCGGGGTTCAGAGAACTAGGTACCTTTAACACTAGTTTATTAAGGTCACTAGATACGCGCTCTAATGGACCAGGCGCAGTAATTGAATCAAGAATAGAGTGGATGATTTCTTTTGTTGTTGCCATAGTTGTGTACCTTATTAAGTTAACGTTTTAATTATAAGATACACAACCTTTCATCTTTTGTAAAGACTTTTGGCTAGAACTTTGAAAATAACTTCAATGTACCGGTTCGACGTTCATCTTGCTCTGAAACGTCACGAGTATGTAGTTGGATTAATATTTGATCAAACATCTCGTGCAGTTCTGAAAAACCGCCATATGTACTGTCAGTTGAGAAAAGTTGTTCAGGATATCCAAGCATTATGTCACTGGCATGTCGCACGGGTTTGTCGTCTGTTTCACCTAATACGGTTAACGTAGTGACCTTTTCGTTAGGGTTAATTTGCTCAGTATAGGAAATAACAATAAATGTGTCGTGACACGGTTGATCTACCGGAAGCAAAATTGCATCGGGTTGAAAAACAATAGCCTCATACCCTTCAGGGTCTTCACCGTCCTCTAGTATCATGCGCATGTCATAAACGGTAGTACTAGACATATCGCCTAATATATGGCGCAATAGGCGCGCAATTAATTCGTTTTCATCAATCATTTCTTTATAACCTTTACCATTAGTTTACCAACATACCCTAACACTTCTGCGATCAGGGCCATACAATACACACATACGAATAAAAACAAATACGAAATATGTCCGTCATTGTAGTGTGTGAAAAATTCAACCTTAGTTGCCGTAGGTGTAATACACCACAACACACCGGTAACAATAAAAGCGACCACAAGTGCTGATATTATCGAATAGACAGCAGGCAGGCCGTAGCGCACGAACATCGGCATAAATACGTTATACATCTTTCTTTCCGGACTGTAATATTTCCATAGTCTTCATGAGGTTGTAACACTCACGAGGCATGCCCGTAGATCCGACAACTGCCATACAAGTAGAACATCGGTACGCATAGCCTGAATCATGGTCAAAATACGTTTCATTACCGCACGGCGCAGGCTCGCCACGTTCAGGAACAACGGTGCCATCAAATGCACGAGTGTAGCCTTCAGCTGTAGGCAATAAGCTCGGGTCATTGTTTGCTCTGAGCTCACGGTAATATTCTAGTCTGTCTTGAATTGAAACTGTCATACTAACCCCTTAATAATATCAGCGGCTTGGACGGAAGTTAGTGTGCCGTCCTTAAGTAAAGACATTACTAATGCCTTCTTTTCTTTTTGTGCGAATACACTCAGTGCACGGGCAGTAATTGGACGGCCATTACCACTTTCGTAGTTCGCAATTTCGGATACCACCCAGTGGTCGCGCGAATGCTGCAATTCTTCCGTCGTGTAATATGCGCCCCTGGCTGCCAAACGTTCAAGGCTTGCGAGCTCATTGCGCAAGCGGCTGTTTTCACTGCAGACACGTTTCATGTCTTCATCAGAATATATTGTCATTGATTTTGTTCTTTTTGCCTTGCTGCCTCTAGACGCTTGTGCATCTCGATAGCTGTGTCTAAATTGTTGACCCACTTTTCACCGTGCTCGTCTTCAATGCGCTGCAAGTCGTCAACGGTTGTTATACTGTCAATGGGTGACACGTTCCAAATTTCAATAGTCAAACTGCCGCCGCGGCCGTAGCTATTGTCTAACACAGCATAAAGCACAACGGGGAAACTAGGGTATGTGTCCTTGTCAAGGTCGTATGTGCCCGGTGCTAGGTTGAACACGTACCCACGCTCGCGCTTTGCTAATTGCTCGTCAAAAGTCATGAACTGATTTTTGTCAAACATAGGAATGATGTTAAAGTCACCACGACCATAATCAGCCATGAATACTTCGGTGTTCTCCGGCATTTCCGGATCATACGTAAGCTTTTCTTCAGCAAGTTCCTCAGGAGTCATCTGCCTGTACTTGAGATGAATGCCGGCAATGTTTAATGTGTGTTCGTCATGAACGCCCATTTTGTTAATCAGTTTGATTAAGTCAGCCTCAGTATTCAGACGCAGCATAACACCTGCAGGCTTGCCCCAAAGCATCATAGCATTGCCTTTTTGAAGTCTGACAGTGACTTGTACTTGAAACCGTCAGGCATGATAACCTCGTAACGGCTACGTGCTTTGTTGTACACGTATTCAGCTTCGATGCCTTTCTCTTTTGCTATTTGCTTAACTTCTGCTAAGGTAACCATAGTGTTTCACCATTTGAAGTTTGCAGCGTCAAGGTATACTTGAGTGTGACGCCTAAGTGGATTGGTGCCCGTTTTGTTAGCTGTCATAAATGTCCTAATGGTTTTTTTATTTTAAACCATTTTAACAAACGACTTGCCATCTGTAAAGCACAAAAATAAATTAACGACTTTCTTTGAAGTTTCACCGCTTTTTAGAACTTTCGCACAGGTAAACACGCCTGGAAATTTATCATGTTCTTCGCAAACTCGCACCAAGTTTGGCAGCTTTTCAGCATCGTACGGCGAGTAGTCAGTAACGCGCCACGTGCTGCGGTTGTGAGAAATATCATTGCCAACAAGTGTATTAGGATCAATTGCTACAGAAGTCATGTCATTCACCTTATAAAGAAATAGTTACACAATCAAGCATGCCTTTTTGGGCAAGCTCAAAGCAAGTTTGGTAGTCACGAATACCGTATCCGGCACTGTGCAAGTCAATGAGGAGTTTTTGAGCGTTTTCGATTTTAATACATTGCTTGCCTGCAATATACAATGGACGTTTCAGCGCAAGTTTACGGAAGCCTTTTACACCATGCGCTTTGCAAATTTCTTTAGCTTTTTTGAAATCTGTTCTAGTTAATTCTGCCATTTCTAAATCTCGCTTTGCTCTCTAAGTGTCATTAATATAGCAAACACTCAAAGAGCAATCAAGATTTATTTTCAACTTTATTTTCTGTTTGAAAAAATCCTTGTCCAGCCAGACAACATTAAAGCAAGCGCCATAGTCAGTGCCAGCGCACCGATCATGATTACCGGCAATATATTCATACGATGCACACCGTGTAAATCAGCGTAGGTAGATATGCCAGTTAACGTGGCAAAAAAGCCTATCACTAATAAAAGTATACCAATTAGCGCCAATATAAACGATACTGGACGAATTATCAGCATGGCTGTTTTGTTGCTTGTGATTCCACTCATCGGTTCTTATTCCTTTTCCTCGAGTTACAGTAAATTTTCACCACATCAATCGCATATTGCGAACAAACATAAGTTGACCACACAAACGGCACCAGTAAGAATACTATTATCAAGCTAGGGTTAGGCACCGTTGCAATCGCGTTAATCACCACCATTGATAAAAAGTATTCAGCAACAATAAACGAAATATAACCGGTTAGAGTAATAACTACATCAATTAGAGTCTTCTGTTGCATCGGTCTTCTCTCGCATTCTATTACCGATTATGGCCTGGAACAACACATAAACAGTAAAAATAAAAACTACCGACACGAGCATACCGACGGATGTTCGAACGAACACCGCGTCTAGGCTTTGGTCGCTGACGATTTGCAGCAACACCGCCAATAATGACATAGACGACGCATAAAGCGTGAGGCTACAAATTGCGAACCAAGCGACTCGCAGACATAATTTAACAAAGTCTGTGTGCTTCGTAGGCACAGCTTCTTCGTGATTTTGCATAAGTTACTCCTATTATTGTTCTTATTGTTATTAGAAGCCTGTGGCGCTAGATCATACGCCTTTCTTCAAGTTTACAAGCTTGTAATGAGCGAATCGTATCACAAGTACGGTTGGCGGCAATACCAACATTATAAATACAATAATCATGCCACCGAATACCGGTTCGGTTCCATCGATTACCAATTGTAGGGCGCAGTAAAACACGACGCACATTAAGAGTGCAGCGACGCACGCTGATCGTTTCAACAAAGTATAATTCACTTCTTGTTGGTTCATGATTCACCCTTTTCAAACACTTCTTTATAATAACGCCAGCGCGGGAAAGTAGATGCGAGTACCATACAGCCGATAAACGAACCGGCCAGTATCGTTACGCCAATAACTACACCGAGTGCCACACGTAATTCTCGGGCTACACTCTCGTTGAAATAGAACACGTCAGCAGCAATGGCGTTCAAAAGCCCGAGTATTATCCAGCCTGCCACTACAGCGACACTTTCGTAAATGATTTTCCACGTATACGGCTTTAAATTGCGCATCATCTTTTACCTTGTTTTTGAATTGTTCTAGAACATACTAGCACACGGGTAATACAAAGCAAGACATTAAAAGAAAAAGGCCAGCACAATGGCCAGCCTTTTTACAGTTTTGAACTAATTAACAGTTCCATTTCTTATTAACAAAGATTTCGTAGTTGGCACGTACTTGGTCGAATGTCATATCTCTAATCAATTCGCCATTTGAATACACCACTTCTAGTAAGCCAGAGTTCTCTGGATCATCAGTAGCTAGTGTAACAATGTCACCGTTTTCGTCTCGCGCAACCTTAAAGTAACCTTCACGGCTGTGCTTGCGAGCGTCAGTTTTTGGCTTCTTGGATGTTTTCACCATTCGGCCATCAACTTCCATCGCAGACATCTTCATTGCAAAGCCCGCGTCATCACGACCGTGCGCTTGCAACATAGAACCACCTTGGCCGAATATAATGTTTTCAGCAGAGATGCCAGCGTCAGTAAGCAGAGTATGGATCGCATCCATTTGCTCAAGCTCAACGCCATCACCCTGAATAACACGTATCCAGCTAGGCAACACAAGATATCCCTTGTTGTTCTTAGTGACGTACTTGCTCATGCCTTTAATGAGCTTTTTAACCACTCTTACCGGAACCTCAATCGGGTCCGCCCGAGTCAGGGCGGACTACAACACGAGAACCTTCGCCGCCTTTAGCAGCTTGGTCAGCAATGTAGTCTTGATTGTCAATATACCAATCAACCGCAGCATCTATATCACGAGTATCACTCACAATACTGATGATTTTTCCGGCAGGCAAATACAGGTCAATCAAATCTTTAAACAGATTATACTCATTCTCAACGCCATGCGACAGAACCACATTGTGTTCTATAGCGTTAACCGAGTAGCCGGCGACATCGTCATTTAGACCATATGCTTCTTTGGCAAACCAAGCACCTTCTAATGTGTCAGTTCCACGGAACATCCCCATGAGGTGAGCCGATCCACCGATTGCTGCCGTTTCGCTAGAGCTTGCACCGCGTGCGCCAAAGTCGTGTAATGCAAATGTCAAGTAGGCATCAACATCATCAACGGACTTTTCGGCCCATTTGCGTAGCATCGCATACTTCTCAAGATCCTTAGTCGCAACTACCGTAGGATACCATACTCGATGAAGCAATGCTTCAAAATAAGGTATGAGCCACGAAGTGCGCTTTCCGCCTTCATTGTAAAGTACAAATACAGGCGTTCTACTAGGTACTACCATACCCTCGGGCAATGCACGAATGGTAAACGGTAGCTTTCCTTCAAAGTTTACTGCGATGTCCATCCAGCCGTCATAGTTAAATGACGTGCCGTGTGCTTCGGTAAAGCGGCGCATCTGTTCTACAGATTCGACAGTAATCGTTTCCATGAGGTGCAGTTTTATGATACCTTGCAGGCCGTACCATACTAGGTTATCGAATCCATAACGGCTTTCGCCATAAATGTAAATTCGATCTGCATCACGGTTCATCTGTTCAAAGTGACCAGTTTTATACGAATCAGTTTTAAAAATTAATGGTATTTGTTTCATAGTATCCTCCACGGATCGTTGTTGTTTTCTTAAATTAAGGGCACCATGCCCCGGCTCTGCGCCTATAAAGTAAAGCCTGTACCGTAACCGCTCTTCAACATCTGATCGATAATGAAATAGTGGTCAGCGAACAAGACTTTGCTCATTCTTCGATATTGCGCGAAAGGTATCCAGCGAGCTTTTTTGGCATCGTCGGCACCTTTCACTTTTGGCAGCTTGTCTTCGTCTAGGATGAACAAACCAACATGGGTACTTAAGTCACCACGATCGTCACGTCCAGGGCCTTCAAAAAACCGCTTGCCTTTATACGCGCCTTTCAGCGCCTTAGGACCTACTTTTATTAGAGTCTCTTCTTCCAACTCACGCAAAATGCAATCCCGTGCCCATTCACCAGGGTGCTTAAAGCCTCCCGGCAAAGCCCATTGACCATAGCCCGGATGTTGACCGCGTTCTACCATTAAAATGTGTCCGCGGTTGATTACTAGCGCGTCACCTGTCTGGAATGTCATACCATAAGGCAAGTCCTTATACGGTGCTTGAAATTCTTCAATGCCAGCGATGTGACCTTGCATCCATTCAAACCCTTCACCATCTTTGTACTCTTCCAAAAAGCCGACCGTGCCGCTTGGCAGTGAATCACTTACCACGCCTTCTTTAAAGTAACGGTTGCGATGCTCGGTAGCATTTTCACCGTTATTAAGAAGACTGACATCATGCATATCCCATGTAGGGAACGAGCGCAGGTAGTAACTTGTATTATCTTTGATATGACCCACAAGGACAATGTCTTTGTTCGACGTAATACGTAATCGTTGAGCATGCTCGTGGACAACGCGTTGAACTTCAGACTCCCAGTCATACTCTACGTACATGTAGTCATTCACACCTTTAATTTCGACACGGTAGAGTGAATCACCTCGTAAAGACTTACGGATCATTTCTCTGCGTTCTTCGTAATTAAACGGGTTAGACAAACTTTGGGATCGGTTGATGGACCCAACTAATACGATGACGTTATCCGCTACATCCAAAGCTTCTTCAATCATTGCCATATGAGATTGGGTGAACAGTTGAAAGCGGCCAATTACGACAGCTAACTTGTGTTTTTTACTTGACATTATATCCTCCACGGATAGGTTTTTGTTTTAATTAAACCAACTTATAGGTTGGCGTCTCTTCGACGTATCCGTCCGGGCGAGTTATGCTCGAACTGAATTCTTCTCCCCACGGGTATAGTCGTCGGGAAGTGCTTGCCGGGATTCCGAGTCGTTCACGCAATTGACGACTGTCAGAGACCCCTTGTAATTTTTCCATCGCTACATTTAGCAGGTTGTTAGCAAAAAAGTCATCCGACATGGCTACTACGTGGCCGGTTATCGGGTTATCCTTATCTATATTTAACGTAACTACCACCCCATTGTTCCCGTAGCGCCCAATATCACCTAGCTCACCGAACATGGCTTTCAATACAGGTACATAGCCATACATGCCCAACCCGTTAAAGAGATCACTGTTATCGTGTTTATCGGATATTTTGACTTTAAGGCTAATTTCAGTTAGGGTTGACGAGGTAGTTACCGCGACTGTGTTTGATGATACCCGGTTCAATGTGGATATTTTTACTTTATAGTGATCGGATATAATATCGTCAACACAGTTAAGCGCACAATGCGGGCGGCCAGCTGTATAAAGGTAATAAGCAGCGTGTCGTAGAGCAAGGGTGCGCACAGTCGGAAGTATTGATTGCCAGTAATCAAAAAACTCATAGTAATCTTTAAAAGGCTCGAGTCCGCCTAACAACTCCTTCGCGTCGGCCTGGATCTTACGCATGCCTGTTCTTGCCTGTTCTAGTCGCATCAGTTTGATATTACTCCGTGAAGACATTGCTTACCCTTTGTATAACTTGGTTCGGCATCTCTAGTACATCCGGTGATGTGCCAAACGTGCAGAGTACCGATGTCGCGGTTTGTAGTTCTTCATACGATAATAACTTATTATTGTTAAAAGTCAATACCGTTTGTGCAATAAAGTCAAAAAATTCGTCGTTAATTTCCTTCCTTTCCACCATTTCAATTATTCGTTTGGCTTCAGGCATCTGATCATTAAAAAGCGCCCAGGCATAAATCGGATAAAGGTTGCGACGGCCTAACCTAGTAAACTCTGTAAACAAGTCAGGGGAATAGCCCGGACCAAGCATATTCGATACAGACTTTTCTGCGATAGTGTCCTTGACTGAGTACAGCATCACAGTATACGGCACATAGCCGTTGTCACCATCTTCGTCCTCAAACTCAGCAACGCTTAGTATTTTATACTCAGAAAGAAACTCGTCGCCGTTGCTCGGGTTAATAAGTTCTCTGTCGTTGGATCCTAGTAATGCAAAGTTCTTTTCTCTACCACTCGTATAATACGGTGACGGCACTAAGAACTTGTACTTGTTTCCCGGATCTTCTTCCAAATATCCGTTAGAAAGGTAAATCTCATCATGTTCGATCATAACCACTCACTATACTAGGTACACAGTGCTGTTTGGCGTAAAAGACATTTTGTGCTTGCTCTGTCTCGGTAAGGGGCTGAAGGTCAGACGTTAGTTCGCATCTAGGCAGCAAGGATAAAAATATGCGGTTGAAAAAGTTAACTTCTTTGTCAAGCTCTACCGGTCTGTCGAAAAAGTGTATGCGCCACCTTTCAGCAAACTCAGACCTGCGAAGGAACATTCTTCTGATGTCTAACTGCCTAGTCATATCCGACATCTCGTATGACGTTGCTTCGGGTAGATTCACAGGCCGAGGGTTCTGCGGGTCGTCTACCGTATAGCTGGCCGCATACACTTTCGCTCTATTAAACGAGTTAGTAAACCATCTATCGTGACGGTACTGCATGAACACGCCAGCCTCATGAAAGAACACAAACGTCACTTCGTTGAGAAATATTGGCCGGTTCATTGCATCGGCAAGTGCCCATTGAGTATCCATCTCAGCGCCGTACATCACGTCGCCGTGTCCAAGAACGTTATTCAAATCTATCGAACTTGCAAGAGTCATTATATTATCCTGTTATCCTAGAGGCCGGTACCAACAGCGCTTCTTTGGCCTAAGCTCACTAACACACGGTGGACGAACATTTTGTCTGGCATAGAGCATATTAATACTCTGCTCTTCCTCAGTAAGAGGAACGAATTCAGACATTCGTTTAAAATGAGGCGATGCCAGCTTAAAAAATTTGTCAAAGAACCGTATGTTGTCATTCAACTCTTTAGTATCAGTACGTGCGTACTTAAACCACTCGTTGAAACTATTCGATGAATCAGTGGATGGCATTGACATGTGCATAGACATCGTTAGCTTAGATGACACCGATGCAAACGACAAGCCGATGGTGTCAGGACAATCCCATATACTTGCATAAACTTTCGGCTTGTGCCACGGCATTGCGTACCATGGATAGTGCGCCTTTTGTACGAAGACGAATTCGGGCGTGATTATCATGAACGTTTTACTATCAAGGAAAATAGTATCAGTGCCTATATCGCGTATGACGCGTTTGGTATATGCTTCAGCGCGGGTGAAGTGGTCCAAGTACCCTCCTTGCCAGGTGTTGCCTAGTTCTGCCATTATACGTTATCCCATAGTCGCTGATAGTAAGTATAGCCCTCGATCCTTGCTAGTGCCATTTCAGTTGCATCTATCTTAACCACGTTACCTACTTTTTCGTATTCGCGCAGGACATTCTTGCGCGTCAAACGAGGCGAGTTCAAGTCAGGCATGCTGGGCAAATATCGCATGGTTTCATATTGCGCACTGAACGCCACAAGTGCCAGTACAAGCTTATCAACATCGTAATCACTCAACGATTTCTTAAAAGAATACTCTTGCAAAAACGATCGAACGAAGCCTGTTATGGTGTATACACTAACAAAAACAACCACATACTCGCAACATTTATTTTTTCTAAACATATTAAGAATGCGGTTGGTCATCGAAGTACTTTCAAAAAGATACACGCAAGCATGCTCGCGCATATCTTTAATATACGGCTGGGTAGAAGGCTCATTTACATGGCCGACCTCGCATTCGGCTTTTGATCTTAGTATCTCAGCTAACATCTTTTTCCGGTTTTCTTTTATCTTTTTCAGAGCCGGACTGGATTCGAATATATCCCATTTCATTAAGTCTGGTCCTAAACGTTTCGCTATGAATGCAAATCATCCGAAGTCGGTTTTTATCACATGCACTTTTTACCGGATCTTTAAGATTTAGCTGCATATCCTCGTATTGGTAACAAGCGCCTTTCTGATCATTATACATGTCTGTCAAAAATTCCGAGTATATGATATTCGCTGTATCCTCGAGATCAGACGGAACGATCGCTGGCCTAGGGGACTGGGTCATTGATATATTCGAAGCATCAACCGCGTTATACAGACTCATTAGTCCCAGCACGCTTACTTCATATATACCGTCCTCCGGTGGCTGTTTAGCAAACAAGTAACTCATGGCACGAACATGAACGGGTTTAACATACGATGTCATATACCTCGTTCCGCCAACTACGGGTATTGGTTTTATTACCTCGTATATATCACCATCTATACGGTTAGCGTATAGTAGTACGAATCTACGCAATGCTCGCCTGGCAGTCATATAAAACGGTTCAGCTGACGAGTCACATGTTATACTAATGTAATCAGGAATTTCCGCTATCATGTTGTGCACAAATCCAAAGAAACATTAACCCATGTGAAAAACGGCTTTGATTTTTCCATTCTTTTCATCAAAAGTTGAGACCAGTCATTTGCCAGTGAATTCATACACGCTTCTTCATTCGTCACATAAAAGGCCGTTCGCTTGAATGTCCACCGATACATAAGGCCTAACATCTTGACTCTCCAGTAGCTGCGACCACTAGTAAAGAAATATCTTCCATTGGCTACCATATTGGCGCTATAGAGCATATCAAATAACTTCTGTTCCCAGTCTTTTACGCCACGCAAGGGTGCAACCGGGATCTGGGGGCGAAGTCCAGCAGCTGATGTATGCAACAATGTACCTAATGTAGGCACCGGTATGATTGAGTAATGTCTATCTCGTTTGAATAGCACACAATCTACAATAACTGGTTCGTCATTTGGGCCGTTTTTAACCCACATTTCCGGTGGTACAACCGCTTGTACTATGTCTATATCCGGGTGATTGTGAATCAACTCCTTTATCCCAGACATTAACTCCAAACCACGTTGAGACTTTGCTCTTCTCATGCTATACCTAGTTTGTATTTTGTGCGTTCAATTAAAGGTTCATAGTCACCACTAATTACTGCGAGTGCTGCGGTATTAGATGACATGTCTGCACCGGATAAATGACTATAGACCATCACGTCTAACTTGACAAAGCGGCTTGGATTAGCAGTTTTTCTACTTACTGGTACTTCGAGCGAACCTAAGTAAAGGAAGTACAGCAGCAGACGCCGCGTTAATTTTGGATCTTCTTTTTGCTCTGCTTCAGAGTACAGGTCAGCAAGTGCACGGGCGCCGCCATGGAAACGAAGAACACGTTCGAGGTTTGCAATAACCAGTCTCAATACATGATTGTCAAAATATATGCGGCGCTTACATATGCCGAGTGTCCAAGGCTTTTTGAAAAACTTACCAATACTAATAGAGGTACCTATATCTACGAACCGGGCGTCGCCTACTTCTTGAGCGGCATTATCTATACAATACATCAGCGCATCGTCAAGGCGACGGCGAGCAGATGTTAGTTTAACTTTCTGTGTTACGTCAGGCGAAGCGCATGTGTCGCATCCATCGTATTTCATTTGATATCCACCTTGGTTCCTTTGTGTTTTAGAAACACCCAGTTATCAACTGGTTTGAATTTGGTAAACTTGTTATTAAAAGTATGGGTAGTATATGTGTCGGTTTCAGAAGGATCGTATAACAGCACTTCTTGTGTGGTACCGTCACCGATTAAGAACAACAAGGAGGCGTCCATTAAACGAGCAGCGCGTTGGTAATCCCAACACTTGTACTGTTCTACACAGTAGCCATCGTGTCCGTTTACATACGCGGCTTTCTTTTTGTATTTGGCTTCAATTAACGTTTTGGTGCCGTTAACCGGGTCAATCACAAAGAAATCAGGCAACGTTACTTTTCCGCCGCTAGGCAGCAGTATACGTGGCCCTCTGTTGTTTCCTTGATCCACTTGCCAATTATGGGTAGGTATTATGTACCCGTCCGGAGATAAGACGGAACGTATAACTTTTTCCGCAACTTCTGTTTCGAACTGTTGGCCTATTTGAAGATTCTGTTCGAACTCAGCAGCTGACGTCATTGTTTACTCCATATTATCGGGCTCGGCAAAGTTGCCTATTATGTTAAATTGAAATCCACAAACAGGGATAGGGTTTTTGTCACTAAAGTAGGTCAACGTACAAAATGCGCCGCCGTTTTCTTTAGGGTAGCTCATCACATAGTTGACTTCTTTAGGAACACCACTATGTGCAGTCAACTCCATACCCTCTACTTTGCACCTTTCTTTGAGTTCGGATAAAAAACGTGAACATGCCTTTTTGGCATTAAGGTTGGTCTCAACGACCCATGACAGTCTGGTCTCTACACCCAGCGACTCGCTTAAGTAGTCACGGATAATCTGGCCCTCAGTCAACTCTTCGCCCACAACCTCGACAATAAGTTGGTTTAGTGCGCGCCAATTCTCGTTCTTATCGACTCCTTCAAAAAGGTCAACGTAGTTTTTATTTCTAGTATTCATATTACAGTAAATCCATAAATTAGTCAAGTAAAGAAGAAGTATGAAACTCCTTCTTTATGACTATTTATATCAATGTAACTTGTGAGGAGGGGTGATACTATCGCGGCCAGCAGCGTCTAAGTCGACACCTTCGTCTTCTTCGTCATACTCGCCTTGAATACCGACTGGTACCATGCCTTCAGCAACACCGTCTGCAGGAACCGCGTCTTCTGAGTAAATCATTACATACTCTGGATCGCTTTCATCCATAACAACATCCACATATTTTCCTTCACCGCACACTAACCTAATGTTAGAGGTTGATGATTCAGCCACACTCATCATAGCAGTAGAAAACATAGCTGCCATGTACTCAGGGTCAGTATTTGACACACTAGCAACCTGAATGATGAAGTCCATAAAATGGCCTACACGTTCGGCGTGGATGTCTTCGTACCCCATATCTTCTGTTTCTGTGATCACTGTATTGGCATTGGTAGTACCATTATCGTCTTCTACTAATACCGATAAAGTGATTTTTTTGTTACTTGACATATCTCGTCCCCTTTATACCTAGCGCTTAGAGATCTAGAAGCTCTGCGTATAACGCGTCTGCTGAAAAGAAATTGCGTAGTATCTTATTCTTATTATGTTGAAGTTTAGTTTGAAGATTACCGTAGTTCTGCACCGCGTGACGTATCAACGCAACTAAGTCGTCTGCATGTTCTTCGGCAGCTTCAAGGCTGGTAGTCCATTCCGAAGGATAGGTAAACTCCGGATCGAACATTTCAAGATAGCTAAGTCTCAAAGGAACCAACGGAATTGCGCCAAAGCACATTCCTTCGGGCCCACTAATCCCTAACGTTTCTTGTAAGTTTGCGCTGAAGACAACCTTACTCTCAGCGAGCAAAGTGTGGTACTCGCGTTTGGTAAGTTCTTTGTCTTGGCACTTGATAAATTCATACTCGGGCATGCGCTCAGCGAGCATGTCGAATATTTCGGGTTGTTTTTCTGGCGCTAATCGGTGCGGGAATAATACAATGTCTTTCTTTTCCGTTTTAATATACGGCTTATTCATCGATTGCATATATTCCATCGGCCAGCCAGTTATGCGTAGCTTGTCAGCTGAATCTTCAAAGCCGCTTCCCATCACGTTGTCGCTGAATAGATCCAAATGCGTGTGTGTCGCAAACCAGATATTCGTATACGCGTGATAAAATGCTTGCTCTGTAGCCTTAGCCCAGTCACCGTCTTTTATGCGCCCTAGGAAGTCGTTAGGGTCATAATTACCGGCATGCGCTAATCCATGTATCTCAACAGGAATACCGTTAAGATCGCTCATATAACGCAGTTGTAGAGCGCACGTATTCCAAAAATCAGTAAACAGGAACTTGTCACCCGGTTTAACTTCGCCATCACGGAACATCTCTGCTATACTAATTAGCTGGGATGACTTGTAAATGTTGGTTGCAGCGAAGTCCAAGAAAGCACCCGGACTTGGCCGTGGTGACACAACATCACCGTCGATAACTCGAACTTGGTACTCTGACTCGTTGTCGGCGATTTGTCGGGTAAGGGTAGCAGGCAAATGACCGTACCACTCGCCGGTGTATCGCGTTTCTAAAGGCTCAATCGGGACAATAAAAATCGTATTCATTTATCACCCCACACCAGCACAGCACCATTTTCGTCGTCTTCGCTAACGTCTACTTTTAGATAAACACCATCATACCCGTATTCTTCGAGTATGATTTCGCCTAATTCTTCGGCTAGCATTTCACAACTTTTGTGATCTAACTCAAGAGTGCCATCATATAAGCGCTCTAACCAACGCTTAAATTGAATGAACTCGATATCACGATCATTGTGAGTCACACTAATAGTGACTTTAAAATGGAAGATGTGTCGATGCGGATGAGCAAGAAAACTAACGTCTTTCCAGTCGCCGGTCGCTAACTTCGGATCAGTAGCGGCTGCCGGGTAGCAGTGTATGCCTTCTTTTTGAAACGTGACGTAGATAAGTCTCTGTTTGATGGGTGTCATATACTTATGTCCTTTTGTACTTTGTTACTACAATTTAGTCGTATAACAAAGTCGACGTCAAAATCAGTATTCATATGACAATCACACAAAACCGTGGTTGTGAAAAAGCAGCCCGTAAACTCGCAGCGGCGAATTAACAAGTCATTTTTCTTAAATCCGTTTTCGTGATAGTCTGTTACAAGGGTTACCGGCAAAAAATCGCACGTTTTAAATATTGCACCATATAACTCTTGCGAGAAGGCCGTGCCTGAATCCGATCTACTATACAGTCCGTTAATTGTACGGCGATGTTCTTCGTACCAGGATTCACACGTCATGCCTGTATTATTGTTGTTATTATGCATGGCTCTGATATTTTTATCTAAGTCTCGCAAGAAAGGCTCTTGCGACTACAGTTATATTACTGCTTTTTAGTATAAATAATTATAACACAGCCATGCCTGAATCCAAACACCTAGGTGCATAAAAATGTAATTATTCTGCAAAAATTACGGCGCCCTTGTTATTCCTAAGACTAGTAAGTCGTAAAAGATAAATCAAGACCATCATGCGTATTTTTTAACAATTTTTTTAAGTTATTAACGATTCTAATAAGCTTTGCCACAAAGCTAAGTTATTAGGTTACCGTTTATGTCAACGACGTACTTTTTGCCGGTGTTAGGGTTAACTATATCGATGCGTTTACCTAAGCGGCTCTGCACAGTTTCGCCTTCCACTAAGTCCCATTCACCAGTGTCATAGTTGTATTTGTAAACACTGTTCGTGGATGCCACAAAAATAGTATCGTTGAGCAGGCCGCCTTCTATCTCTATGTCTGCGAAGTATGCATCGTCCTGGGACTGACAGCCATAACCAAACGCCAATTTATTAGCGCCTACCCATGCAAGCTCTGGGTAATTACCAGTGTTGATGTTGATAATGCTGTTAGGATTATCTTCACTAGGATCCACTGTTGATAGGGCTGCGAGGCTTTGGGTGGAGAACGGGGTGGCCCAAGCTCGGATTACTGGTCCTTCTCTCTCAATTCGTATACGGCTCTTGCCACTTGCTGCCCAGCCATTGTTGCTTGAGTTACGACCGTTGTTCCAGTTTACTGGTGTGCCTAACGGCAAGTACACACCGCCTGATTGCTCCGTATCATTATAAGACAAACACGCCAGGTAATACTGGCCTGATCCTCCCCCGAGTGCTAAGCCGCCGGGTTGTCGTATAACTGCAAGGAACCTGTTTGCAGGTTCGCCGTCGGCATTCGTGTAAGGCTCGTGTGCAACAATGACAGCAAGCGCATCATCGTCTTGTGCCGTGGAACCGACAGTAACTTCAATGGTCACATTGCGTGATTTGCTCGGACTGGAGAATCCAACATACTGGGGTGTATTTGCCGTGCACTGTATCCTGTCAGCTGACGAGTTATACGTGAACGCACCCGCGTTGTTAGACAGCGGATCCCCCGGTTCAAAGAAAAGGCTATTAGAGAAACGATTCCAGGTCTGAAACACTTCGAAATTAGTAGGCGGCTCATAGCTAGCTATAAACGGCACCGCGTCTTCGAACGTATCGAACATAAATGCTTCTACCGTAGTACCACCGGACGTTGGTGGCTGGCCCGGCTTGGTAGCCAGTACACTAATTCCAATATGATTTGGCATAAATATTTCCTATTTCCTATAAGCATATTTAAGAAAAAAGGGACCGAAGTCCCTTTTTGTCTCAGTGTTGTTATTATTAGAACCGCTTCATAGCGCCCTTAGATAACCCTTCACTGACGTATAGCTCTTTAAGCCCTTCTTTAAGAAGTGACTGTACAGCATCACACTTGGAGATGTGATCTACTAGATACTCTACCGTAGTTTCAGTATCAAGCAAGCGAACGTCAAAACGTTTCAAGTTATACTTTGCACGGAAATGTCCGCGATTAGTTCTGTATTGGATAGTGATGTGTTTTTCGTCATGTGCAATGACATTTTCTTTGAACACGAACACTACGTTTTCGAACTCTTTGGCAACTGCATTCACGTATTCAGGACGAATAGTCTTCGTCATATCATCGAATATAAGCTGCATATAACTCAAGTGCCCGTGGGCAATGTTTTGGCATCCCCAAGACGTAGAGAACTTTAATCCATGCGTGTATCTAAACGGCGCGGTCGGCACATGTTGATTATACACATGTTCGGTGACCTCTAGTTTGCACTCGAGCGAAACTTCGTAATCGGCTTCGGCCTGTAGCTTTTCTTCAAGCAAGGCAACAAGCGCTTCGGTTACTATTTCTTGCAGGTCTTTACTCGGCTTAAGGTTCTGCACCCATTTAATCGCGTCACGCGGCACATCGATCTCAAACGCTCTAGAAGTAATTCTAACAACATCACTTCTCATAGACATAGTCTTTTCGCTTTCTTCCATGTACTGCTTAAGACGGGGATCACTGATCGCCAGAAACTGCTTATTCAGGTATTCGCGCTTAGCAGACGACACGATAGTAACAGTAGACACGTTACTAAAACCTTCTATCAACCACAGCTTGTGATCGAATCCGTAAACGTCATGATCGATTATTTTCTTCAGTGCTTTTTTACCAGTACTGAAATCAATAACCACACTTTCGTCGTCTGTTACTTTCCCAGTTACTAGAAAGCTAGGGTTATAGGATCCGCCTATAATCATACCCATGTCGTCAATATAAGCATGATCCACAACGCTTATATTCGACAAGAACATTGTACTTTCGGCCATAATGCCTCCCTTACTTGATGCGCTTCGCGTTTACTAGAGACATGAACTCTTGGCGAAGGGCTTGGTTTTCTTTGAACTGACCACCTAACTTGCTAGTCATAGTGCTAGACCCAGTATCTTCAACACCGCGCGACTTAACACAATAATGAGTCGCGTCGACTACAACTGCGATGTCGTCGGTACCTAAAATGTATTGTAGCGCATAGTACACTTGCTCTGTTAAGCGCTCCTGGATTTGCGGCCGTTTAGCAAAGTATTCAACAATACGGTTGATCTTGCTTAAACCCAGTACTTTGTCTTTGGGCATATATGCAACATAACCAAGACCGTCAATTACCACACCGTGGTGCTCGCAGTTAGACTGAACGTTAATGTTACACTCAAGAACCATTTCGTCATATGACATTTTATTGTCTACGGCGGTACACTTAGGAAAGTTTTCAGGAAGTAGGCCCCACATTGTTTCCAACACGTACATTTTAGCCATACGCTTAGGTGTTTCGCACAAACTGTCGTCTGTCATATCCATACCTAAGTTCTTCCAAATTTCAAAGAAGTGTTTTTCAAGTACAGATATTTTTTCTTTGGCTTCTACTGTTAGAAACTCGTCTACAACCGGAGTTGCTACACCTTTCGCAAGCAAGTGTTCTTGGATTTTTGCGCCCAGAACTGGGTCAGTTTTTGTTTTATTAAATGACATTTGATTTTCCTTACATATCTAATGACTAGTGAATTGTATTGTGACGCAAACAACGATCGTCTTGTCCTTGTCACAATACTATTTAGTCAAAAAAATCGAGTGTGTTCTATTAAACGGCCATTTTTGGTTTATTCGGTATATCCGGATTAGGATTATAGCCTGTTAGTTGCAAGTCTGTGTACTTGAGGTCTACAAAGTCATCTAAGGTGTTTAGCTCTTTTGTAATTTCTAGTTTCGGCGGTGGCGGAATATCCATTTGCTCTGTCTGTAACAATAAATATTCAGACGCCGCGTACTGGTTTTCATAAATGTGTGAATCACCACACATATAAGTAAGTTTACCGGGCTCAAGTCCAACGAGTTTAGCAATACAAATATTCATAAACGCGTACTGTGCCATATTAAACGGCAAGCCGAACAACACATCGTTGGATCTCATGTAAAAGTTGCTGTTTAGCTTGCCGCTAGGGGTTACATCATATTGCTGTAATATGTGGCATGCGGGTAGCGCAGCAAAATCTACTGAGTACTGTGGATGCCATGCACTAATTAAGTGTCTACGGTCGTACGGGTTATTCTTTAGCCCGTCTACAAGCTGTTTAAGTTGATCGACAGTCTTGCCGTCCTTGCCGGGGAACGCACGCCACAGGGCGCCATAGGAGCCAGGACCGATTTCACCTTCCGGCCAATCAGTATGACCTTTGTTATCTAAGAACTCACGGCTTGAATTACCTTTCCAAATAGTAATCCCGGTTTCTTCTAGAACTTTTGTTTGTGATTCACCGCGCACAAACATCATTGTTTCTTCAAATATCCATCTAAGCGGAGTCTTGCGCAATGTAGTCAACGGGAGGGAGTCACTCAAGTCAACTGACATAGAATGCCCGAATGTCGACTTTGTTTTCATGCCCGGGCGGGATGAAGGTTTTTCTTCAGCTACATTCACCAAATGGAGAAGAAGCTCGTAATACTGTGTGTCAAAAGTATCCATAATTTATTATTCTTTTTATCTATGAACTAAGGGGGACTAGCCCCCTTCTTTTGTGTGTTTTATTCTAAGCGGCCTGGGCTTCCGACGTTAAGACCAATCAAAGTTTTGCCGTCTTCTGTGCTTTCAACACATACGCCGTTAAACGAAACGTGTTTATTAAGCTTAACCTTACCAGTGCTCTGAATCTCAACATTAAGTGAATCAGGACCGTCACTGCGTCTAACTAGTAAGGTTTGCTTGGCACCTACACGGAAGTTAGAAACACGGTAGCGAACAGCTTCTTCACACTCTATTAGAATTTCAGCAGCGTCGTCTAAGCTCATGCCATCTTCTAATGCAACGTAAACAGGAAGCTTAGCTTCAACGTAACGACGACCGTTATAGAACGTGCCTTGCACACTGAAGAGCGCTAAAGTTTTACCAACAAACGGATGGGCTTCATCTGTAGCAGAGGGTACCTGTAGTTCGCCAGGAACATTAGACTCAGTAACAGTTTCGGCTGGCTTTTCTTCATCTTCTTCCGGTACTTCATCAACTGGTTTTTCAAAGTGCACAGTTGATCCACGCTCTTCAGGAACAAACTCACTACCGTCAGTGTTATATACTTCTGTAGAAGTCTTGTTCACGATATCTTTAACCGCTTCGGTCTCAACTACTGCTGGGCCTTGAGCTAGAATATCGTCGCCTGGTTTGTTTTGTTTACATAGCACTTCGTAACGACAGCAGCGGCCCTTAGAGTTATTGTAGTCCGACGGAATACTTACTACGTCACGCGGGTTAATTTTAAGGATAACCACTTGGCCGCCATACCCGTAGGCCGTGCTCAAGTAGTGCAACGCGCAAAAGTGCAAACCGGATGAACATGTTCTTTCACGTTCGCTATCTACTTCTTCACGCGGCATTTCCACTACCCGGCCAGGCGAGTTGTCGATAGTACCAGTGTGACGGTCTTTGAAGTTTTCCGTTACGCTCTTATATGCAAGCAAGTGACCGTCGTCTGTAATTGGCAAGTCGTTATGTTCTAAAAACAAGAACAGTTCTTCAACTGCCGTACGAGACGGGTTTTCCATGATATTGTCTAGGAAGCGCATCAGTGGTCTGAACGGTAGCTTTTGTTCGATACATCTAAGGATACGCTTACCGATTGAGTTGGTAACAACCGCCCCGTTAAACAATACTTGTGAGTCGGTTACTTCTACACGGCCTTCACAAGCGCCGGTGATTTCACGAGTTATTGCGTCCTTGACGTTTATATTCTCTCGAATATACTCATGGTCTTCACGATCAATGGCATCTACAATACCAGCAAATCGCGGGTGATTACTCTGTGAAACGATGTGTTGTTTGCCGTCTACGAAAACGACAACACTATCTTCACGTATGATATACGATATCATTATTCCTCTCCTGTGTTAGTATCAGTTATTACCTGATCTCGTATTATATTCCGTGCTTGTCTTAGCGCTTCTTTGATAGAAACTTCCGGTATGCGAACAATACGCTTCTGACCATCATATCGCGTTAGTTCGCACGAACTACAGTCGTAAATGCCTGTATAAGAATAAGCACTGTTCTGCGCGAGTCTCAAGCCGCGTACAAACGAATACAGTACCGGTGTCGCGAAGACGTTAGCAATTTTACCACAGAACGTCGCGTCCCGCAACATTTTACTTTCTTTTGAAGACTCGTCTTCAATAATAGCATGAAAGTCTTGTTTACCAATTACTGCCTCTAGGAACTGGTAGGTGTTGCTCGTAGTAGCTGACGTAATTGTTAAGACCTTGTTGACGTATTTACTAGTAAAATCATCATCTATCTTAAATCTAAGATCAGGACAATTATCCGATATGAACTCTATAGTTTCCATTATAAAGCTCGGTATATTACCTGCTAGTTCGCCGGCCGATACCCCTTTAATAGAATCAATGTAGTCTTTGTGATCTACTACTGCCATTTCAGATATTTTACCACGGAAGTCTTTTAACTGCACAGACAAACAATTTTCAAGGTTTTCGATAGCCTTCACATTCCGTTTACTTGCAGTATAAAACAATATTCTAGAAACAGGGTCACCTGAGGGCAGCGTATAGGCCTTGTTAACTAGCTCTTTAACTTGGTCAGAATACTTACTACACGCTTCCATTGTCTCAGTAGAATACGGCGACGACAACGTACCTGCGTCTATGCTCACGTACACAGTGGTATCAGAGTGTACGCTAACAACATCCCAGTTTTCTAAATAAGAATCAATTAGCGACCCGTCTTTGCGCACGCGGCGGACACCAATATTCATAGCAGATGTATCGCGACGGTTGGCTTCCCTAATATCAACTACAGGTTCAAAATCACTTACGTTACCGTAGTGTGATACTTTTAAGTCAACAGCATCGAGGAACGCTTTGATTAGCTTAGCATCTTTTTCGTTTGCTAGAATACTTATGTTGCAGTAGTAAGCACGATTTTCCTTAACGTATTGACGCCAAGCATTAACGTAGCCTGCCTTGTCTTCAATCAAAATCTCTACACTGTCTTTGAAAAAGTTGCTACTTGTCCAAGTACGAGTCCACGTCTTGCCGAAATCATATTCAAAAGCATAAGCAGTCTCGAAGTTTTCGAAACCGTCATCCACTAAACCCTTTAAGTGTCGCGGGTACAGCCTACCCAACGGCAAGTCTGTCTCGTCAAAGTATTCATCGCTAGGGTCAAGGCCTAGCAGTTCGGCAACTGCTTCAACTACTTCTTCGGCTTGGTCAGATTCCAAATAGTTTTCGTAAACTTTGTCCAGTATGTGTCGGTGTACTACTTCTGTATAGACAACGTCAAATGTCTTATCGGCTTTCATCATACGTGCACGACAAAGCGCTTGTTTGACCTCAGCCACATCTTCTACAGGTATAGTACCATGTGTCACAAACAAGTCAGGTATTGACATACTAAGGTTAATACGGTACTTGTTCTTCTTATGTGCTACTCGTTCAGAATCTAAAGAAAGTGTCGATACAGATAGTATAGGATTATACTGAGCGTCAACGATTTTCTGGACACGATCGCTTAATAGCGAACGAAAGTCCATACTGGCCATACGAGCTGCATACGTGCCGCCCGGCACATCAAGTTCCAGGCCGTTCTTAGCCATTTCAATTACTTGATCAACGGTTTGTATTTCTTCAACTGCATCTGTGATACTTGTGATTGTGTTGTTAACTGCTTGCCATATACGTTTACTTAAGGCAGAGACTGTTTCGTCGTCATAGTGGAGTTCTTCACGGGAAGGTGCAATCGTAAGTTCGCCTATACCAAACTCCATTACTACTGCGGAGTCAGGCGCGTTTAAAGTCATGTTGTTTGGAAGCACCAAACGGTCCATACTGACTGGGTAAATTATAGGCCCCATTTGAGCGTAAAGGCCCGAGCTACGTATCCGTACTTTGGAGGTGTGATAATTCAACCTGCTATTGCCTCCATCGAAGTATACGTTAGTAGAATACGACACTATATCGTAGTCAGCGGCTTCTTCTAGCGCTACTTTGCCTGCCTGGACGATACTAGCTATATCTTCATCAATAAGACGGTCATCGTACGCCGACGGATTAACAATATTAACAGAGCCTTCAGGGAACCACATGTAAATGTCGATAGCTTCAGCCAGCCAATGTGCACGTTCAGAAGATTCGTTGTTTTTCATCGGTACTGAAACTTCAAGTCCTGACGGTTCGTCAGTGTCCGAGCTGCCCAAATGGTTGATAGACGGGAGGCCTTCTTCATTAATAATTACAGCGAAATAGTGTGCTTTTCCTTCGTGGTAAGACACAACATTAAAAATGTCTGTATAACCGAGTGGTGATTTGGATCCAAGGCCCAGACCGCCTACGGCTTTGTTGTCGTCGTTTTTAGTGCTGTCGAAATACGTGGTATAGAGATTAGTTGCATTGTCTATATCCAAGCCAGGGCCATAATCCCTTAACACGAATACTGGATTAAACTGCGTCGGGAGGGTCACATCAAACGGCTTCTCGGTGTTACCATTCATCGCGTGCGCGTCAAGTGCGTTAGTAGACAACTCACGAATAATAGCGTGTCGTGGGTTTGAATACATGTTGCTTGATAATATCTTAAAAGCGTGTGCGTTAGATTTTATGGTAAAGCCTGTCGAGGCAACGCCGCTCGAAGTCCGTGTTTCTTTTCCTTTGGTTGTGACTTTCATTACATACCTTAAAGCTTGGTTAAACTATAATTCAATATTAGCAAACTTTAAAGAATTAATCAAACAGAATTTTTATTATCGATAAAATATTTCTCGGTAGCACGTCGCGCAACAGGTGGTAGGTACAGGAAGTTGCTCTATGTCAATACCGGCGTGATTCAGAATAGCGTAGTCGACATCGTTTAATGGTGTGGTAACTGACGGTAATGGTTTTGAGTGCGTGGGCGCGGTGAAAAAATCACCACAACCACCGCATCGCGCTATCCCGTAATTTTCTTTTTCTGCCATGTCTTATAAAGCCCGGTTACGCTAATATAAATCCAAAACATTTCAATAACGAGCGAAGGTAGGTTGGGATGGTAAACTAAACTGAATGTCAGCATGAGGGCGCCGCTCAAGTTTAAGAGTGTATAACGATACGAAAACGTGCCTGCCTTTTCCATAACATTTAAGTAATATGCAAGGATAACACAAGCGCTGCCTAGCGTACCGAAAAATCCAGGCACTGTTAGTGCTTGGCCTAATACATCGTTGATATTCATTTATTATTATTCGCCTTGTAACTTAATTGATGCACGAAGTGAGTTGAGGGTTTGTTTTAGTTCATTGTCGTCGGGTAGCATATCTATGGCCTCGAGTAACAGTCTCAATGCTTTAATCTCGTCTGATTCAGCCGTAATTACTTCAGCCTGCGGCGCCAGTGCATTATCCCATAAAGAACGGCCTTCGATACTAAGAGTTGACGTGTCGATAAGGTTAGCAACCAAAGACCCGTCGTATGTATTATCGTCGTTATCCATAAGATTTCTTAACCATATTATCTAAATGCGCGAAAGCGTCAGCGCCACCATTATCCTTTACCTGGGCATCTATCTCGTCGAGTTTATAACTATAGTAAATCATACTCTTTAGGTCTGCGACCGTAGTATCCGGCGCAGCATTTTCAAGTGCTTCGAAAATCCTCCGCATGCGATCCTCTAATTCATCAACCTTTTTGGATATGCTGGATACGCCTATTTCGAGATTGGTGATACTCACACCGTACTGGGAGATAGACGAATCCATCTCCCGCAAAAAGTCAACAGTGGCACCACAAAAAAACTCTAGTTCGCCGAAAGCCCTTGTGGATAGCACGATCGATGATTCTACTTCTTCAACGCTCAAAGCCGGTGGCGGCAGGTCTTTGAAGTCACCAGGGTAGATCCCAGTGCGTGCGTAACCTTCACGAACTATATCCAAACAGTTGTATGTTAACTGCCGGACATTGTTTGCCGCTGTGTCCAACGTCAATATTGATATGCTGCCGCTGTTATACATGAGTTTTCCTTATACTAGGACTTCCCGTAATACCCCTAAGTCTTTAGGTGATATTTTAATGTCATCACCCAAGTCAGAAATATAGACAGGAACAACGCCCTGAATTGGTTTCTGTTTTAATTCAGCAATAGAGTTCTTATAGTACTCTGTTTTATCTTCGGCTATAACTACACCACCGTTATCGGTAGTTACCGGGTTGCCTGAGTCGTCTAGTTTGACGCACTCCTTGACAATAGCACCGTATTCTTCACCAAAACTTTGCTCAGCACTGCTTATCGTTTCGGCCATTTTACTGAACTTCTGCGACAATGCCGGCTTCATTGGTAGCTCGACTAGTCGAGTGAAAGCTTCGCTGAATCTCTTATCGAAAAATATACTATATGTAATCATGTTTGTCTTGTCCTTTTATAGTTGTTTTTGTTTATTTATCTACGTATCTCACGCAGTTTGTCTTTTCGTGTCCAAGCCTGATTGTTGCTTTTTCACTATCTGTAAGTTCATTGTTCATACGCAAATATTGATCTATAGTACACGGCACGCCACGATACCAATACTCAATACCGGTTCTTCCACCGGCATAGGCAAACACTGCCGCCGGACCGTCGACGCGGTGTAAATATGTCAGGCTGTCATCTAAATAGCGCGAGTTGGATCTTACTAGCTTACCGTTTTTTGGCCAGTACGTGTGTAAAACTGGGTGTCCAGTTTCATCAACCGTCATCTCTAATAGCGCTGGTTTATCCGGCCTAAACGATTCATGCACCATGTAATAGTCTTGCGAGCTTAGATCAACCTTCCCGTTCTTTGCGTATAAACGGGTTTTTGTAGATATCTCGTCTTCGAACCCTTCTCTTACCCTGTACTTCTCAACGATCAAAGCAGGAGCAGTATTGTTTCTTCCTACTAGTCCATTTTCTGCGTAGCATTTCTGATGGAACCGATTCCCTAATATACCAACACAATAACTACTCGTAAGAGCAGGCAGATCACCCGTTCTATGTAATAATCCATACTCTGCGTATATCTTTATATCGGTGTTCTCAAGCGGATATTCAGTAGATCTAGTGGTTATTACAAGCGCGGGACCTGATTCAGAGTGTAGCAATATCCCTCCCGCCGTTTCGTAAAACGACAAAAAAAGATTGACACTGGTATGGAAGCACTTGATAGATATCTCCACCGCTTCATTTTTATGGTCTATTACTGCCTCGAGGTCTTCGTTAGTAGGTCGTTTCTTGTTTGTCGCATCGGAATACAATCTATTGGTTGTTGATACGAAAAGTTTTAGGGCGTTTTCCTTTGCTGCGGTAACCACCTCACTTACGCTATAGGTACCATCAGGTACTAGTATTTCTGTTACTTCACTGAAAGCAGATATATGCACTGCATTCGATGCGTTGTTTTTGCCAGAAATGTCGAGTACGGTCTTTAACACAGGCAACACATCCGGCACCGTAGAAGTGTTACGGATAGATGCGGGTATTTCAAATACTGACGCTAAGATACCTTTCATTGGGTCTCACCCAAAATTATCATAGCTTTTTCCTCATCACTTAAATTACATCGTTTTACGAACTCAGACGGTGATAACACCTCGTTCTTTATTATATAGTGGGTGTTTTGCTCTGTTATGAGCCCCGGATAGTATTTAGACCCCACATCCATATTGTGATCAATTAGTAGCCAATAATTAGGATCACTGTCTATTGTTACCTTCCATCCGAATTTGTCATCTACATACGAGCACTCAGCGATCTCGGTAATGTCGCCGCTACGCACAGTGATAGACCTGAAGCCTTTTTTACTAAGCTTCTTATCTTCGATACTCACCGTAATATCTACTATCTTTTTGTTATCTCTATCAGAATAAATTTTCGTCGTAAAAGCCGGGTGAATACCGTTGTCGTTTATGTCGCCGTTTTTGGCGTGTACCTTAATGCGGTTAGTGTAGTTGTTCAAATTCACATTACGCATTGTGTGTATAACAAGTGACGGTGTTTCGCCAAAATCATTTAAGAGACCGGTCGCTGTATCAATATAGAATGTGGCATGAGTAAACCCGCGCTGGTCGCCGTTTATGTTCTTAATATCGCCTTTAAGATCAACACGAAACAGGTCGTGCGGAGTTACTTTTTCGGCACTAATAGTGAACTCATACGTTGTTACTAATGAGTTTTCGTCCTGAGTTTCAAATTTACAATACGCAATCCCGTCTCTTACATGATTCACAGTCGGTCGGTATTGATCCATATCAATGTTATTCATGAATATGGTACTAGCGAAGTACGGCTTTATTTTGGTCTCAAAAGCCAGCCAGCACCCATTAATGACTCTACCGGACTCAACGTCTTCACCTCGTGCCAGGGCGCTAACGAACCCGAGTAACTTCGTCCCATAACGCTGCTCTTGTGTATACGCGTCTACAAGACGCGTCAAAACAACTGCTACTTGATTCACGTTTGAGCGCCCGACTACTACATTTCGTATATCAGGTAATTTAAGCATCGAGGTCTTCTCCCAGTACGTACAAACCCTTTTCGGCTTCTGTCATTTTTGAACGCATTAACCACTCTTCTTTACCGGACATTTTGTGGCCGTGCCTTGCATACACCCGCGTAACAGTCTTGCCCGCGTTGATACTTTTAATAGCAGGTCCGTACTCATTGTGTACCTCAAAATTATCATCTAAATAATAATGAGTCAGCACGTTCGTTGTCAGACAAACAAGCGCGGCTGTCGGTGTAGATGACCTAGGCTTGCCGTTCACAATATAAGAGGTGTATGCTTCTACTCTCTTAGCATTATAATCTATGGCAGGTCCATCTTCGTTGTGAATGTGGCCGTCACAGGCGTGAACTGACATAGTGAAGTCACTTGTCGTACCGTAAAGCGCAGGCTCGTCAGCGCTTCTGTGCAACTCTCCATCACGTGCGCATATAATAAAGTTTCGGTAACCTTCACGATCATTTAATACCAGCGCAGGGCGATCACCATCACGGTGTAATTTACCAAAACGATTCAAGTATATCGACAAGCGGGTATTAGTGCCTATCGACTGCCCTTTAGCAGCGCGTATAACCAGCGCCGGTTTGTCGTCTTCCGGCGTAACTATCTCGGCTCTATCAGTACAATAAAACTCAAGGTAGTGTGATCTGTATCCATCAAAGTCAGAATACATAGTGACTTGGTTTAAGCTTTCACCGACTCTTTTTACCTCGAAACGCTGAAGCCAATTAGCGTTAAGTCCCGTGTCGCCAAGCATAAACAATCCAGCAAACAACGAGTGTTCGCGCAGCGATTCGATAATACCTAGTGCTAAATCATTCACACCATTCAGGTACTCATGGTCCTCGGTGTCTCCGCGATAGTGAAGACCAAGCGACTTTATCCTTCTCCCTATACCGCCGTCATTCGACTTGCGTAACAAATCCGAAATATTATCCATATAAATAGCGCCGTCGTTTTTCAATCCCATATCCAACAAATGATGATCTATAGTGTTGGGTATTCCGGTACGGTAAAACGCGGGTGTGTATGAAACTAGCGCGAACTCTTCATATCTCATGCAACCACCTCACCATGCGATAACGCAATCATTGTTTCTTCAGTTTTAGTCAATATGCCGAGTGAACACAATGCTTCGAATGTTGTTTCTCTACCATGTAGATAAAAGCTGGCGCTTCTAGGTGTTATAACGGCAGGTCCTACCGGATTATGCAAGTCGCCTGTCTTGTCAAAGTGGGTCACACCGGCTATACCAGATGAATCAACGTATGTCTCGGATACAACAAACCCGTGCGGCGTAGTATCTATAGTCATATTACAGTATTGGTCACTTCTAGAACCCGACACCATCGTGCCGTTTTCAAAGAACAGCTTAAGTGTGTAATCACCTTTACTCATATAAATCGCGGGCGCATCACCTACGTTATGGAGTTTTCCGGCAACTGCGCAAACTTCAATATGAAGAATATATTCCTGTGTTAGGGGATCAAATATCTTGACCTCAATCGCAGGCCCGTCTAAACGGTGCGGCATGCCGTGCAACATGTGCACACTGTACTCGTAGTCAAAAACGTTAGACTTTCCTTCCAGACAATGGAAAAATATAGCATGGACCGCAGGGCCGTCTGTTTTGTGCAAGTGATTATTATCGTCTACTTGTATGGCAACCTTACCGATTGCTAAGGCTTCTGGACGTGACCCGCTATTGTTTGGTCCTCCCTTGCGCCAGTGGAAAAAGCTACGGAAAACCTCGCCGCCAGGTATGTCCGTTACTTCTTCTGCATCACATACTATATCGTACCTAACATCGGTCGCTTCAGTGATAATATCTTCTAATACATAAGCGATCCATTGTCGGTATACATCAGTGCCTTGGGAAAGTTTGTCCTGGAGGCTTGTATCAAGCACCCACCACATTCCTTTTGACAGGAATTTTTTACTAACTGATTCGTAGTTTATAACGGTATACAACGGGGCAGCCTCGCCTATTAAATCGATAATAGGATCAGCCACAAATATCGGTTCTGACATTTTAATCATGGCGTTCTACTTTTATAGAAATATTACATCAATTCTATATTAGTATTACGCAAAAGTCTAGATATTTAATTTTGTGCGGTTTGTTTGAAATGAAAAAGCGCCCTTTATATGAGCGCTTTCTACTGCGGTACTTTATCGCGAGGATGAATCACTTTTTTCACTTACGAATTTGTTCAACTCGTTTGCTACTTTAAGTACTTCTTCTACTTCGCATTTTTCTGATTCGTTAGATCCGGCAAGAACAATCTTAGTAGCTAATTCCAAAATGTCTGTACGGATTTCAAAGGCATTCTTCGCCATGTAAAACTCCCTAAATATTGTGTATTACTAGGAGTATTTACGATATTTTCACCTTTTGCGGCTATTAGCCAAGATCAATACCAGTCGTATTAGAAATGTACATCTCTTCCATGTCTTTGGAAGGCAAGTAGTACGAAGTCAATGCATGGCGCATGAATATCACAGTGTCGGCCTCCGGGTTGCCGATTGCGTAGCTAAACGGCATAATTTGCCCCTGTCCTTGTATTGCAAGTCGGATGGGCTTTTCTATTATAAGACTAGTGTCGTCCACCGACTTTACTTTACCGATGACTTCTGCGCCATTTGACATCTGAAACATGAATATTTTTCCAGGTGTCTCGTTTAATGAGTATGTAGGCTGTATGAGCATGTGTGATTCCTTTTTATAGTTTTATTTTGGATGCCAAATCTTTCATGAAGTTTTCAGGCACACGTTTATCGATCTCACCAATAACGTAAGATTCAAGTTCTGTTTCTTGCGGTGCCGCCTGGCGTGTCTTACCAGCGATCCAGCTCGTAGTCCACGGCAGCGGGTTAGCTTGGCCCGGTGAATACGGACTGTTAAGTTGAATGGCACGCATACGATTATGGCCAATCCACTCAACATAATTACATAAAAGACCTTCAGTTAAGCCTATCATCGAGCCTTCTTCAAACAGGAACTTAGCCCATTCTTTCTCTTGCTCGATGGCCTCAACGAACAGCGCATTACACTCGTCGCGAGTTTCTTCACGTATTTTTGCAAAGTCCGGATCTTCTTTAGGCAGTGTCTTAATTGCGTTCTGGGTGAACATTAAGTGAATGTTTTCGTCACGACAAATGAACTTAATGACTTTGGCGTTGCCTTCCATTTTCTTTTGTTCAGCGAATGCCCATGAGCATGCAAACGACACATAAAAACGAATACCTTCAAGCGCGTTTACTGCATTAAGTGCCATCCATAATGACTTCTTGTGCTCATAAAGACTGAGCTTATCATCATAACCGTGAACGCGCACATAACAATTGTTATAGTCAAGCACATCGTAATACTTGGCAATTGATTTAGCACAATCAACAATTGGCTGGATATTATTAATACCGTCAAACACTTCGCCTGGATCAGAATACACGTTACGGATAATGTGCGAGTACGATCTGTTATGGATAGACTCAAAGAAACTCCACGTCTCGATAAATGTTTCTGCTTCAGGCAAGGTAACAACCGGCAAGAACACCAAGTTAGGCGAGCGTCCTTGGATTGAATCTAGCAGAATTTGTCTGCGCAAGTTATACGTGAAGATACGTTGCTCAGCCGGTGTGAGCTTCTTAAAGTCACGGACGTCTTTGCTTAAGTCAACTTCTTCCGGCTGCCAAAAGTAGCCAACTTGTTGTTCAGTCATGCGCTGAACTGTACTGTATCTGATTTTATCGTACCGCGCAACTGTTACGCCGTCGTTATCTGCATCCAGAAACGTGTTGCACTGAACGTTGGATTTTACGTTGTCGAGGTTATATACTGACTTCATTTACTCTTCCAAATGTATCTATCTTCATGTTGCATGAACCCGCGGTTCTCCCAGGCTTGCACATTGTCTTTGTAAGGGTTCAAGATTAAACTAATTTCTTTAGGGAAAAAAGTTGCCTTAAAGTATTCAGTGATGCGAGTTATTGCGGCATCTACGTGTCTGTCTACCTTTATTGCTTTATTTATAATGCGCCACTTCCCTTGCGCTTCATTTTCGTAGTCAAAAAGCACAGCGGCGATAAGCTCAGTGCCGCCATACAGTCCTATACAAGTCTTCCCAACAGTAGAGTCATCAAAACTATACTTGTTGAAAAAGCTTCTGTATAAACCGACAGGCACACTAACTACCTTAATGGAGTTAGGATGCACATGACCCTTATGAGCCCCGTATTCTCTGTTTATGAAGCTCATAGACAGCGAATTCTTCTTATCCCAGTCGTACTCACTCACATGCAAGTACCCAAGCGCAGGTTTAGCGGATATGCCGCGGTAGTTGCCTTGCTTATAGCCGACTTTATTTTCGTCTATAACTATGTTTTCATCACCTATTAATCGACGCATATATGCGACAATTTGCTCGAAATAAGGCAAAGTAATCTTTTCTCTAACTTCCTTATCAAGAATGTCACTAATAGGCTCGCTAGGCGTATTACACACATCACCGCCGCAGTACTTCGAATAGCCACGGCCAGACCACTTAGCGTGTTTGTCGCAATCGTCACATAACACCGCTCCGTAGTTTTCGTTTATTACATGCCATTTCCTTTGAGTCCAGGTCGCACTCTCCGGTAAGAACGGAGTTGCCATGAGCAACTCCTCCTGCATGTTTTTATTGGCCGCACTTCCCAGCTCTTTGGCTGTCATATTGGATAGTGCTTCAATATTCATTACAGTACACATCCTTCACAGTCATCGTCGTCGATAATCTCGACCGGTAACGGCTCTTCTACGGTGTCTTTCTTCTCGGTGCCGTCGCCTTCGTTTGCGTCATACGTGTTCGCGTAATACAACGTCTTAATACCGTGAGAATAGGTGAAGTACAAGTCTTCGATCAACGTAGTGAGTGGTATTTTACTCTTCATCTCGCCGCCGTTTGCATCAAGTGTTTTGAAGTGTAACGGGTTATAACTTGTGTTGGCAGATATAGTCTGGTCCATATAGCGCTGCAACACAGCCATAATAGACAAGTACCCACGCGGCGACTCTTGATCCCATAACAGTTCGTACTTGTTTTTGTACTTACTGTACTCAGGCACTACTTGTTTAAATACACCATGCTTGCTTGACTTTTCACTAACAAAACCACGCGGTGGTTCAACACCATTAGTAGCATTAATTAGCTGGCTAGAAGACTCGCTCGGCATACATGCCATCATCGCCGCATTACGAACGCCGTGCTCTTTCATATCAGCACGTAACGACTCCCAGTCCATGCGCAAGTTCAAAGGCACCAAGTCATTGACATTTTTATGCGCAGTTTCCCACGGGAATAGTCCCTGACCGTATTTGGTCTCGTGCGACAATTCACACGCGCCTTTCTCTTTAGCAAGCTGAACAGAAGCTTTAATGATGTAGAAGCTCATTGCTTCCATATACTCGTCGACTAGCTCTAGCGCTGACTCTTGCGTATACCCGGTGCCGTTCTTGGCAAGGAAGTAGGCTAAGTTGTTGATACCTATACCCAAAGTCCTAAACTCTCTGGTAGAAAGCTCAGCTTGAATAGCCGGATAATTTTGGTACGATAATAACGCGTCAAGACTACGAACAGCTAATTCACAAGGTTTTTCAAAGTCTTCAGGCTTATTAATTACGCCCCAGTTAATTGCCGATAGCGTACATAGTGCAATGCGGCCTGATTCATCATGTAGTGACTCAAAAGGCTTAGTAGGCAACGTAATCTCAGCACACAAGTTAGACATAGTCACAGGGTGTTTGGTTTGATCAAACGAGCTATGAGTATTACAGTGGTCGATATTCTGCAAGTAAATTCGACCAGTGTTTTGTCTTTCATCTAGAAACTGCGACATCAACTCATACGCGTTAACTTTGCGCTTGTACGCAACTTTAGGTGACTTTTCTAACTCACTGTAAAGCTTGGCAAATGCATCGTTATCGCCTGAGTAAAACGTGTCCCATAACTGCGGCACTTCACTTGAGTTAAACAAGGTAACATCTTGCCCGGCTAGTGCACGTTCATATATTAGCTTGTTAAACTGAATACCGTAGTCTACGTGGCGAACACGGCTTTCTTCAGTCCCTTTGTTGTTTTTAGCAACAAGTAGGTTTTCTACTTCACCATGGAAGTAAGGATAATACACTGTGGCAGAACCACCGCGTACACCGCCCTGCGAACAAGACTTAAGTGCTGCCTGGAAATACTTAAGGAACGGAATAACGCCGGTATGTTCAACATCACCGCCTCGCACTTTAGTACCAACTGGGCGAATGCGTCCAATATTAATACCAATGCCTGCTTTCTGTGAAACATAGTTTACGATGGCAGACGACGTCGCGTTAATCGAATCCAAACTATCTGCTGACTCAATAAGTACACAAGAACTGAACTGCTTTTCGCGTGTTCTGGCGCCCGCTAGAACCGGTGTCGGCACACTAATCTTAAATTTACTCAACGCATCGTAGTACTCTTTAACAAACTTCATACGGGTGGATGCGGGGTAATCATGGAACAGGGTAGCAGCGATCAACACATATGCCACCTGCGGGGTTTCAAAGTGTTCTTCTTTCACTCGATCCTGTGCCAGATACTTACCTAACCACTGCCCCATGCCAGCGTAACTGATATCATAGTCACGATCATGCTTGATGATTTTGTTAAGATAATTTAACTCCTCGTCACTGTACCACTCTTTGAGTTCTTCAGTGTACCATCCTAGGGTAATGTTGCGCTCGACAATCTTACGCAAGTGCCACGGTTCAGGCTGACCGTATACTTCTTTACGTAAGTTAAAGTTCACTAACTTACTCGCAACGTATTGGTAGTTACTGTCTTCAGGGGTGATCAAATCAGCTGCGGTTTTAGTTAGCGTTTTATGAATCGCTTGTGATTCCATCCCATCGTAGAAGTAAAGCTTTGATTTAAGTTCTATTTGTGATGGCGAAACACCGGTTAAGCCGTTACATGCCCACTGTACTACTTTGTGAATTTTCTCGATATTGAAGGGCTCGAGTGAACCGTCACGCTTCTTAATGCGGATCTCTTCTGTCATTTTCGTCTCGCTAGTTATTGTATCTCGGTAGGTCTTGACTACTGTAAGAGGCAAGTATTTTTCCTACTTGCAAGTCAGACACCGTACCGCCATCATAAGTCAGTGTATCTATAAACCAACCATGTGTGTTATTTACGATGACTATCCTGTCATATCCTTCTTTTTCTACGTAATAAATCCCGAAATCGTCGTCAGCGTACGAGTCTGAAAGACTTATAGTATAGTAAAGAAATACGCCTAGTCCGCATGAACAAAACAGACTATCAGTAATCTGCTCCCATGGACTAGGCCAGTTAGACGGGGAATAGGGATCTAGTGTTTTGCCCGTCTCGATAGGAAACCTTGCAAACTTTTCGCGCAGATGAGAACCTAATTCTTCAGCGCTTAATACAGGCAGGTCAACACGCATTTTGCGCCACAGTGCCATAAAATCTTCAAAGTCAAGTTGAGTCCAATCTGTATGTGTCATACGCACCCCTGTTTAATCTCTTGAAGCAAATCGCCTTATAACCATTGAAAGTTTAGCGTCTGCGTTAAATGTGTTCTTATAGCGCCATACCGCTCTGTCAGGCGTAAGAAAGTCCACCGAAAACGTAACATACCCGGCAAGGCCATCAGGTACTCTTACAGATGGTCCTTGGGTTGATACTAGACCGGTTCGTGATAACGGACTTAAGTGGGCGGTAATTATGCCTGAACTAAAATACGTGTCGCCGTTGTCTGCCATTTCGAGTGAATACTCACAAGTGAACACGTCACTCTCGGTAGTTTCAAATATTAGGCCCCCGTCCGGGAAATCCAAAAAGGATTCCGTTGGCGGAAGCGTCCACCGAAGTGGCGCGTATATGTTTTCGCCAGGACTAGTAACAATAATGGTTTCACTGTCAACTGAGGTCTTTAGCTCTATATTCAGTCGAACATTAGCAATCGCCCTGTTAGACATCTCGTTCATGGCCGTTGCTATCAGCGAAGCTTCGCCGTGTCCGCCAGTCTCTACAGTGAATCCAACCGTTTCAGTATCTAGAATTTCTTCTATCAATGAGCTACCCGATACAGTGGTTTCAGCGCCCAATTTTTCAGAAGCTGTGGTGCCTGCAGGGAGAACAATAAGCGCAGTTTCCACGTTAAATCTAATGTCAGTACCCGGGTCAGATACCATAGAACCGAACTCGTTTTCCAAGTCAGCTTTGGTTGTACCATCTGCTAAACGAACAGGGATAAAGCGCGTTTCTAGGTAGTTCTGTCCAGTTAATGCCTCGGTAGATCCAAGGTAGTTTATGCCTGGCGGCGTATACGCAGGATCGCCGCCTATGTAGATTCGTTGAGTATCAACGCACTGGCCAAACTCGCCCGGAGCAAGTGGTTGAGGTAGATCAACTTGTCGGCCGCGTAGGTTCGTTTGCCTAGCCACCTTAATAGTAGTAGTTGGGTTCATCGTTATTCCTTCAAATAGTAGTATTATTTACTTGGAAGGAAGCGGATTAGTCGAGTAATACTCATCTAATTTTGACACCCAAAGAGTCTCGCAATCTCGATACTCGTCGCCAGAAAAAACAAACTCTTGCACCGTGCCTGTCTCCCAGCACGCAACCAAAACAACTGCTTGTTCGATGCCTGAATTGAAGAGTGCGTTATGTGCAATACCGTAAGCACCGCACTGGCAGCGATAGTCTTCTATCCATTCTTTGCGCTTGGGTTTTCTACTGTTTTTAAAATCAATAACAGAACGCTTGCCGCGCCAAACACCCGACATATCCAATATACCACCGTACATACCGGGTAAGTAAACAGGAACTTCTACGCCCCATACCTCGTCGCAGTGTTTATTGATTTCAAGTTGCATTAGTTTGGTGAGGAGCTTAGCCAAATAAGCGCCTTCTTGATCTTTACCGGTATCAAGGAGCCAGTTCTCTAAATTGGCGTGCATTGCATCGCCGATGCCAGTCGACTCTTTTGAAATGCGTTCGGCTTCTTCTTCACCGACCCTCGCTTTCCAATCTTCAAGTGCTTGTTTGGATTCTTCTGATTTGGTTGCATTAAGGATTCTTGTTATTGCAGGGAGCGCAAGCCCTTCAGGACCATAGCGCCATTTTCTATCAACAAGAACCCGTTCTACGGAGCCGTAATCGAACCGGTTCTCCAGGACAGGACGTTCTATCATATATCACCAACTTATTATTATCTTTAGTGTGTTGAGTGTTTTCGGATTGGTTACTACATTAACAGTAAATTTTGCAGCCTCTAAAATACTTATAAACCTGTATACAAAGTCTCTTTCATGGGACTTCACAGGGCTCCTGTATGCTTGCCAGTAAGGTGTAGATGTTGGCGTGCTAACATTTACAACAGGCTCTAAAATAGCTGGTGCAGGGTTTGTATGGAACTCACTCGGGGTAACGGTAATTGTATCGTGTACTGAATACTCGCTGCCACCCGACAACAAGGTAACACCTATAATTTCACCCGCAGCCGAAAACAAGGGCTTAAACTTAGCGCCGGAGCCTGTACGGCTAGACATGCGCACACGGCACTGGATAGGGCTGTAACCAGAGCCACCACTCTTTACCGCTATCGACTTGATACGGCCGTTTTCAGTGTGTATGGCACCTGCGGCAAACCCTTTGCCTGCCGGGTGGGAAACAACAATGCTAGGTAAGCGTGTCGAGTATCCTGTACCAGGGGCAGATACACTTACATTTACTATGCCTCCCTGAGAATCAACCTCAGATATCTGCGCTGATGCGCCGAAACCAGTCGGGTGATCTATAATGATATCGGAACCAACCGTGTAGCCGGTTCCTGCTTTAGTGGGCACCACCTTTAGTACTGCGCCGGTATCACTAGCGACCACGGTAAACTCGGCTGACGTGTGCTCGTCCTCGGTAAAACGGACTGGCGGGTAGGCTTTAGCTATTACAGGGTAATAGCCTGAACCAGGCTCTACTACATCTACTCTAGTTATAGCGCCCTGGCTATCAACGTTCACTTTAAACTTGGCGCCATATCCGATAGAGTGTTCGACTCGTACGTTAGCAGGGATAGGCGACAAGTTCTTGCCGCCACTTAAGATGTTAACTGATTCAACAAAACCAGATGTTTCAGTGAGGTGCGTGCCTGAGTCAATTACTACGGAACGGTTTCCTGCATGATGTGCATCGAGTATCATTTTCTCAGCAACATTCAAGTCATCCATCAACATCGCACTATACGGCTTTACATTGTCAAGCTCGTCAGCACTGAAGCACAGGCGCATACACTACCTCATTTCTTTTTTTGCAAATTGTGAAGATTTTTTGCGAACCGCATCTCGAGCGGTTTCTTCGTCACCTACGTCAATAGCAAGATCGGATCCAAACGAAATCGTATCAACCGTCACCGTGCCTATTATGTCAGACCCGGATAGCATATCAACAATCATTTCAGGTGTAACTTGTACACCTGTCATGTCATGCATATACTGAACGGCAACAGAAGTATCAATCTCTTCTTGTCCCTGTGCTCGTTGGCGTAAGATGAAATTCTCTAACTCGGCTCGCAAATTATCGTCGCTTTCGTTGATAATTTCATCTATGCGCATTATGCGTCGTCCTTCATTCCGCGGTCGCCGCCAAGCTCTAATTCGGGAGCATCAGTACCGTCACTATCAAGGTCAGGTGTATCGCCTTCTTCATCATCGCTGTCGTCACCGCCAAGACTGTCGTAATCCATCATATCACTGTCCGAGCTAATAGGTGTGCCAGAAGATAAGTCATCAGCAGCGCCTGATAATTCTTCATAGCTAGCTTGAAGCGTGTCAGTCAGGCCTTCCAAATTAGATTTAGCAAGATTGTAAAACGCTTTGGCTTGGTCTTCACCGAATTTATTCTTAATCTCTTCAGTGATATAGATCAAGTCAGTGGCAACCATCTTTGCCACTTTCTCATACATGTTCTGAATGTCGCCACTTAGTGCTTTTGCAGCAACAAGGACTTCCGCTTGATCAACGTTTTCGTTAAGTTGCTTTTCGTTGTTTGCGACGGTGTCAATCCACTGTCTAAATTCGTTTAACTCTTTCATACCAATTCGGCCGTCCTTAATTTGTTTCGATATAACAGAACCCGCCTCTTTAATAAGACCGTTCATTGCGATCTTAATAACCGAGTCGTTTCTGTTCTCATGGATTTTTTTAAATGCGTAACTAACAGCATCCTTGATATCACTGATTTTAGAATCAGGTCTAATCTTAGGCATGTTTTTGCCGAAGTTAACTTTTTCACTAAGGTATAGTGAATCTACTTTCATAATACGTCCGCCTCTAAAAACTTTTCAGCATTAAGCTTATTTACTTCATCACGGATGCGAGCAATGTTTTGGTACAGGCGTCTCTTGTACATGCCGGCCATTTGCGCAGAGTCTTCAGCCAATACGTAATTAGCCGAATTATCGTAAAACATGACGTCAGTGGTATACTTGCCGTAATACCGATCGTCGTTGATTAAGGACGGCACCAGGAAGGTGTACCCACTATTATACGCAGAAACAAGGGCTTTAGCCGTGTCTTCCAAAAAGATGTTAGTGTGTACCTCTCCACCGTTGGTTACTGTGAAGCCGTATGGTGTTTCGCCGTATGATGCACAAGATGTTTTCATCAGTTCTCCCGATCGTTGAGTCTTGCGACTCGTTTGCTTGCTGGATTTATTCTTTTTGTTCTTTTAGCTTTGCGTGACATTGTGCGGCCTTTTGTAGCTTGGTTTCGCTTCATAGTGACGCGCTTTTTAATGTCAATCGGTTTATGACAGGTAGCAGGGTCAGACACAATGCGGCCTTTACGGAGGCCACTAGTGCATCTGAATTTACGCACCACGGAGTCGCCTACGCGACTCCAGACACGTCTTGCTTCGTTTATAGAAGTTTTGATACCAAGCGGCAGAGCGCCTAGATCTTCTACTTCGAAAACGATACTGCCATTGACTCTATTATACATAGCAACCACTTCTCCGTCTACCGAAATTGCTTCACAAAGTCGATTACTTTCTATGAGTTTGCCATCGTTAAAATGAGTTTTTAGTTCAAGCCATTTACTTTCAATAAAGTTAACACGGCCGCCTGTTAGTTCTTCAAGTAGCATAAATCCCTACCGCTGCATTTGCTTTTTCTGATAACCTTAATCTACCACCATCGTATAGGATTAAGTTATCGAGGTTCTCCCGTATCCACCACAGCTTGTCTTCGCCTCTAGAAAACGCGTCAGCGTGCTCGAATCCTAGTACAAAGGCAGTTCCTCTGCCTTTTAAATCGCATACATCATTGAGGTCAAGTACAGTATACGGTTCTACTATCACATGTGGTTGACATCTAAGGCCTATTGCTTGTAATATAATCGAGAAGTTCTTTTGCGACGCCTGTTTGAAGTCTCCGCTATTAGAAACTTCAACTCCGCCCCTGCCGTGTCTCCCATTTGATCTACAATAAAAAACTATTTTCTCACGTATATCAAGGGATGCATAATCATGTGTGGCCATTATGAGCTCCCGTTTCACTTATTTAGTATTAAATGTTCACCGAACTCAGGGCACAAAAAAAGCGGACCAAAGTCCGCTTTTTTATGAAGTAAAATATTACTTGAAGTGACGCGCAGTAGCTGGGCGGTGTTCGCCGTCGTGGCCTTCTACTAAGTCAGCAGCAGTAGCCGCATCTAAGCCAGAGAATACAGCGAATGTCGCCGTAAACGTAGCAGAGATCGGGTTGCCTGCATTGTCTAGACCGTCAACTGCTTCAGCTTGTAAGCCTTCAATTTCAAGGCTAGTTGCTGGATCGTCTACGTAGAAGCCTTGGCCAGTGCCTAGGATAACGTCTACTTTAGACGCAGTGCCTGCATCGTCAAGGTACATAGGACCAATACCAGTAACAACTGCACGAGTACCAAGAACGCGTAGCGCTTTTTCAAGTACAGAATCACGAACACCGAAAGCTGAGCTTGAAATGTCAGAATCGAATGTTAGTGTAACAAAGTACATTGGTTCTACGAACATACCTTCTTGTACTGAACCTTTAGTGTATACATCAAATGCCATGATTAAAAATCTCCATAATCTTTTGTGGGCTTGTGCCCTTTTCACATATTTATTTAGCGCCGACGGCTAATATTATTTCTTTTGCTTGCCAAGTTGACGTAAACGCGCAGATATCTGATACGCCAGTGTCAAGTCGTTCATTAACTCGGCAAGGTCCATCCTTACTCGACTAGCAGATTCTGGACTTAAAGACTTCTGGCCTTTCAGAGACTTGTTAACCATAACTAGTCTGCTTGCCACACTATTTAAGAACGCGGCCACTGTGTCACTGCTATTTTTAGGCGAAACACTAAACGGCTTTCCAAGTTTCTTCTCGAAATCACCCAGCTTCATCATCGCAACAGATTCATCAATCGGACTGGTACGAAGCACTTTGCTCAGCGCTGCCCCAATCGGCTTTATCTTTTCGAACGTACCGGCGATGTCCGCCTCTATCTCAGGAGAAATAGTATACGGTAGTTCGTGAGATAGGTTGTGGCCGGAAACTTTATCGCTTGCCACAATTGCGCCAGACAACAGTTCTTTGAACATAGGCGCTGCGTCGATATCAGCTTCAAAAGCTTCTATCATTTCACACATTTCACGTATACGGCGTATGGTAGCCATATTCTCTCTTAGATCTTCTAAGAAGCTCACGTTCTTTTGTATTTTCACATCCTTACAAAGAGCACTAAACTCGTCAAATACCTGGCTAAGGCACGCACAGCCATCCACACCTACTACTTCGGGATCGTTTATATTAAACGACATAGGATCAGCTAGGCCAAGGCGGCCAGTGGACATATAGTCTAGATTCTTCTTAAAGTCGATAATACCTTCTTTTACGATAGCTTGCTTGTTGCTTGCTTTCTTTTTAGGGGCAGGTTCTTGCATGCTGTACTCTACACTTTCTGATAAATCAGAATGTTGAAGGAACTTGGTAAATTTAGCAGCATAATCAGCGTCCAGTGCAAGTTCACGGTCGCCTTCAAATTTAGAATTCTCAGAAAGAATGGGATGCGACATATATGTGTCCATCGCCGCTTCTGACAAAAATTTAATTTTAATGTATTTGTTCATTATGGTACCTAGATAGTTTAATAAACTTATTTAGTCTTAATGAACAAGAGGCGAGTGTTAGTCCCGCCTCTTCTGTCTGCCTACTTGGTACCCTGTAAGGGCGGCTAGTGCTACAGCTGAAAGAGTGTCAACAGTAGTGCCGGCGTCTTGCATCTTAGCCGGTATTAGTGGATCGAAATAAGGCAATATCTCTAAACGAGGATTATACCTGCGCAATAGCATCTTGGCGTCTTTGTAAGCATAAACTCGCTGAACCGGTGTGATTTCCGCCAGCTGGATAACCTTACGCCTAAGACGCTTAATCTTCTTGTCACTTATTAATAACATGCTTTCAAATGAAAACAGATAAAAGCTTAGTTTTGATTTAGTAACAGGCATATCACCGCGCAACATTTTAAAATAGTCAATCAAATGGCGCTGTGAATGTTTCGTTGTTTCGTTATTGTACTTGTACTTGGGGTTGTTGCCCAGTACAGTTGCACACATAAGAGCAACGTCGTTCAACCGGGTGTATGCTTTGTTGAAGTTTTTATACACAAGTGCTTCGTCAGCGTACTGTGCGATTGCCTTGTGGCTCTGGCGCTCTTGGACAAGCATAGCCATAGACACCAGTGTCAAATACAACATCTCACACAACGTCTTATAACTATACTTATTCAATCCAGTTAGCGTGTAAAAGAAGCCGCGGGCTTCTGATAATTCAGAAACTAACGACTCGCTTTTTGTTTCGTTGAAGGGCCACTGCTTGGTGTAATTATCGGCCATTACCTGTCCCCATATACTTCGCAACCTCTGGCGGATATTCGAAGTCACCGCCTGCTAAATCAGGTTTGGTGTCAAAGTTCCTAGCCATAGTCCTAAACACCGACTCGGCCGCATCTGCGGTGTAGTACTTTTTAACCGCGGCGATAAGACTCTCAGCACTGTCTAGTACCTTAGCATCTGCCTTGCCCTGGAAAAGAACATCAGCAATCCCTTTGGCGTCAGTTACAGGTTCACTAATAACCTTGTCATCCTGCTTTTTAACCCACCCGCCGGTGGCCTTTTTACGGGAGGTTCTTTCTACTTTCACTAACCCGTCCTTAGGACTCCACTTCCAGCGGATAATCTTAACCGGGCGGCCATAGCTATCTATCTCGTCACTTGATTGACGATCAACATGCGCGGCTATACTAGCTATCGCCAAGTTGCGATGTGTTCCTTTCAATTTAGAATCCTTAGAAGACGGCGAATGAAAATAAAGTTTAAGCCATTCAGGGTTACCGAATATAAAGTCCACCTGCACATATCCTGTGCGGGGCTGCCTCTTGTCCTTTTTAGGATTGTAGCCCTGGATCTTAACCGCGGTTGTTATTAAGCCACCTACTTGACGCACGTTTTCTTGACCTAGTACTTTCTTTAGCCTTTCGATAAACTTTCCTAGTTCTTCCGGGTTTTTAGGCTTAAGTGCAATATCGACATCACCACTGTACTCTTTTTTGCCAACTGATCCAAGCACATGTGAACCTAGATCGGGTATTTGAAGGACTTGAGCCAACCCGTTAATAGTAGGTTCTATTTCACTTATATGAATGGCGCCGACGTTACTGAAGGCGTTGCCGCCCTCAGTTAGAAGCATAGCGCTGTACGACTGTTTTAATCCCGAAATATCTTCTAAAAACACAGGTATTCCTTAATCTGTATTACCGCTGAACGACTGCAATTCAGATTTCAAAATAGTTATGAACGTGTCGAGGTCAAACTCACGACTGCCGGGCAACGATCGTATAAGGGTTAGTATTTCGTCGTCATAATCGTCGTTTTCTAGCGCATCTACAAGTGCGCGGGCTTGCGGATATTCCAGGTTGTACTCTTTAACGAAGTACTCAGCATCAGGGTTATTATCAGTAACAATAGCCGATCCTGGGCGGTATGTTTTTTCAGATACAGATTTTATGTCACTTTCAGCCTGACTGATTAGCGATTCAATGTCGTGGCCGGTACGGCGACGAATGGTCGAAAAATCACCCATTCCCTCAACAACAAGTCTCTCGTTACGGTTAACGATACGAAAGCGTTTCTGTGGGTCATTGTACATAGTGGTGGCTTTTGAGTCCATATCTAGGTTTAGATTGAACTCAGCCAGTTTAGCTCGGTTGTATTTCCTATTTCTTATTGGCATGTATAACTCCGAAAATAAGGTTTCTTATACCTTATTTAAGGAAGTTATCCAAAAGCGGTTTCTATTCTGTTGCCCAGTACCACACGATAAAGCTGAACTGATTCACTTGCTGCCTTAGTAATACGTAACAGGGCTTCAAGCTTTTGTTTTGCTTCACAGAATGCGACCAAAGTGCGACTATGTATACAGTCGTCAGCGTAGGAAATCTCAACGCCATTTGGAATGGTTATCGACAAATCCTTATAGGTATTTAGGTACTCACCAAGCATAATTTGATGACTACGAAGCGCACGAGTAAGGATGTCTGCAAACTTTTCTTTTACGTAAACCACGTCAAGGCTACCCTCGATAAGTTTAAGGAACTTTTCGTAGGTTTCTGCTTGTGAACGGATCACACGTTTGGCCGAAATAGTAGCATAACGAGTATCACCTAGTATATAGGCAAGTTCTAACATTGTCTTACCGACTATCGAATCGTTCTTGCTGTTTAATACAGTAGACTTGATCTCTTCTCGCTTTTGCCATATAAAGTTCTTAGCTTCCAAGAATGTGGATTTGTCGACTATCTTAAACATGAAGCCGTCAGGGTGCTTAATTACTATGCCTTCAATCCAGCTATCTTCCCTATCAGAGAACTTACTCGTACTAGAATGCACAAGCGCAGTCAGAAGATGATTCTTTACTTTTTGTTTTGCTTCTTTGATTTTATCACGGCACGGGTTTCTCGAGTCTTTGATTTTCTGCTTCAAAGAATTCCAAGTATCTTGATCAGTATCTTCAGGGCGTTTGCTGTTCAATTTAAAGTTCGCAACTTCGCTTACTGTCATGCCCGTCTCAGCATCTGTCTCGCCTAGAATCGCGTTATATTGCTCGATTGCAGTACTTATTTCACTTTTCGCTAAGGACTCTTGTAAGAACTCCTGCGACATTTGCGGTACTTCACTAAACATAACTTTAGATGTTCGCTTTTCCTTTATCACAGTAGTACCGTCTCTACTAACCAAACATTCATGTTCGACGCTAGTGATGCCGTTTGAATCGTATATCTCCACTACTTTAGGCATTATATGCGGGTCGCCTTTTAACTGTCTTAATAACACAATATCATTCACAGCATCATCGTAACGGATTACGTTGGGTATCTCGTCGTAAAGTACTTCTACTTCTATCTCAAAGTCGCCCAGTAATGATACCTCGCTTTCGCAAGCTAGCAATGCGCGGTGGGCAAATATGCGATAATTGCTGCTGAAGTTCTCGGGATGATCATCAACAGCATAAACTTTATCCAGGTTCCCGAACACAGTATACATTTGGCCGTTTTCTACGCCAAATCGCAGGTTGCTGCCGTCTAGTTTCTCAGTCACAACACAGAGCTCCAAATCATTAATTGCTCTGTAAAACAACGTATCGTCTAAATCTTCTATATGAGTGATCCCGCGCTTCTTTTCAACTGGCGCGGCGTGTTCATTAATCAGTGAATGTTTATATTCAGGACTCAGTGTACTTTGTCGAATAATGCTACGGTATATACGTGGCGCGGATTCAAACATAGTAGTCACGACGCCCACTGCCTCGGATAACACCATATACGCGGTTGGTAGTAATGAACTACCGTAAAGCGAAAGTATTTCACCTAACAATAATTGCCAATAATCTTGTACCTGCGGGGTGGATGCGTGTTTGTACGGGTAATTTGCTAACGAAAGCATAGTAATAAACGCACACTCGTCGCGTTGTGATAGAACCAGTTCTGGGTTAAGGTCGGGATCACCGAATCCTAGTTGGCCGTCGTGTGTTCGGATCACGTCTGAGTCTAATCCCGTCATTATAACGTACTTGAAAGCTCGGTTCGCTTCATTACTAAGAAAGTACGAGGACGATACATAACGTAGAGTTGAGAGGACAGAAGTCTCTGGCTGTGCTGATAATTGCACACATAGGTCCACCACATCTTTGACAGACACGTTGCTTGACGCAGCAACTTGGTTAATCATCTGCAGGTTAGTAGTAACAGCCTGTTCTATAATCTCGCCAGCTTTGCGTGATATAGACGTATCACGTGGTTCTAAAACCTGCAAAAACTTACCGGCCAAGGCGTTTTTTTCTTTTTTCATCGTGTAATGCCTTTACAAAAACGGTCTTCTCTGTGCTTTTTAGACTATTGTAGACAGCTTCCGCTTTCGGGTCTACCGTTTCCTTGTCGGCTGAGCCGTTCGGGTTAAGCCAAACTTTACTTTTTCTGGCCATTTATCGATTCCTTTAACTGACGCTCAAACTTGTCAGTATTTTTCGCTTTTACTGCGTTACAGAATTTCCGTTCCACAACTACTGCAACTTCTTCACCGTAGTTAGCTTCTAGTGAATTGAAAAAATTCAGAGCGGCTTCGAGCACCTTGATTCCGCGCTCAGTGTGCTCGTCAGACATATGATCTACAGGTATGTCTGCAAACTGCCCAAGAATATCTTGCAGCGATTTACGACTCTCCGGTATCGAATCATAATTATCTAAATCAGATACTTTCATTATCCTGCCTGTTTTATCCTAGAGTTAATCACTTCTACGCAAACTATTCCTAACTTTAGAGAACGCGTCAACTGTACTAGACGCATCTTGCGTAGGTGCGGGCGGCTCTTTGCCCATTGTTCCTTTCTTATTTATAGAATCTAGAATAGAACTGGTTTGTGTCTCAATACTTCCGCGTTCGCCTTCTTCGAGATCGTCCATCTGCATAGTAGCAGGATTGTATTTTAAATCAATACGCTTACCTACACCACTTGAAGAACGTGTCTTTAAAAGTTGTAACTGATAACGACCGTTCTCTTTCATAGTGTTAGTTACGTAAATTCCAAACACGTTATCAGCTGTGTTGATTTTAGATACGCCGCCTGCAATGTGCTGGTGCCCAAAGTCAACAGCTTCGTGACTGTCACGGTTAAGCTGCGAGGCTGTATCCAATACAACATCTAATTCAGCAGCTAAGTCACGCAACTCTTCCGACACATATTTGTCTTTCGTGAATACATCACTTGCATTTACTTTGGTACGGTAAGGCGAACATAAGTCCAAGTAGTCAACGCACAGTTTGTTTACTTTACGACCTGTCTGGATCTGATACTCTTTAACGTAAGCACGAATCTCAGCAGCAGTGGTTCCGGACGGAAAACGTTTTATCTGTAGTGAGCCGCCATACTTTTTAGCAAACATAGCAATACGAGTCGAGGCGTCTTCACTATCCCTCATCACGTTTTGTGTGCTTAGGCCCGCAAACATAGCGTCTAGACGCAACGCACACAAGTCCTCTGACAGTTCCAGTGATATGTACATCGCATTTTCGCCACGCATGACAGACTTTCTTGCAGAGTTTTGTAGGAAAATACTCTTACCAGTCCCGGACTGCCCTGCATAAATGTTAAGTGAACCTACTTCAACGCCACCGAACAACGCGTGGTCTAAATCTCGGTATCCCGTAGACACAAGAGGTTTCTTCTCTTTCATGCGCTGCAAGCGCCCTAACGGGTCGTCGAAGTAATCAGTACCCAAGTCTTTGACGAGGCCTACTTGAACTGCTTCTTTAACTAGTTGCTCAACGCTACCGTATTCTTTCTTTTCAATCAGTCGCGGCGCATCAAGAACAGCTTTGATGATTTCCTTGTGTCGAGCAAACTTTTCGTAATTATCAAGGAACCATTCCTTGTGCTCATCTTGCAGGTCCTTTGTTACGTTGAATTGTTTGCCCACCACCGCTTTTAATTGATCCAAGTCAGGCAATGCACTGTATTCATCAGCATATTTTACCATGAAATCGACAGTCTTTTTATTTGTCTCAGAGGCATAGTGATCAGGCTTAATCACATTACGACAGCGCACAAATAATTCAGGATCGCTTAAGAAAAATTGAATGAATAACTCCTCGACCTGCGGAGTATACTCTTGGATGTAATCAGACATTCATATCCTTTTTTAGATTTATTGTTAGTGGATTAGTCTCTACGCTAGCTAGTATACTTTGGATTGTATAAATCCTACCGTACTTAGCAGCAGCGGCTGCCGCGTCCTTAAATTTATGTTTCCATGGCGGAAACGATACTGACCAGCCTTCCCTTATGGCTATGTCAATCAAGTCGTCGCCGTCTTTGTCGTTATCGGGCACAACAATTACAGGCATGCCTAAATTTTTGATCATGTATATCTGATCATCGTTAATGTTTCTTCCGCCACATGCCATGCCTTGCATAACATACGCGTCAATAACACCTTCATACAACACCGCAAACGTTCGTTTGTAGTTGTTATGGAATAAGTGGTAATTGAATATCGCATCGTCCGGCATCATTGAATGATACTTTTTGATCTTAGCAGCACGGTCGTTTACTGCACGCGCCGTATAACCGATCCGTTTACCGCCAAATTCAAACGGAAGTATTATACGATTGCCTGCTTCTTTAGTGACAGCGTAACTCCAACATATATCGTCAAACTCAAGTAAGTCACGTTCATACATATAAAGCAAACACTCATTCACATCAGCAGGAATAGGATGTCCTAGTTCAGCTCTATCAAGGTAATAACTCATAGGTTTTGCATCGCCAGGATAACTATGCTCACGTGACCAGCGCTTTGTTATTTGCACGTAACGGGTACTAAACTCGTTGAACTCAGGCATAACATTATCTGTTATCCTAGTCCTAAGTATCTGACGTATTTGTTTCTCGTCTTTTATAAGACTTTGGGCAACTTCGTTGAGTTTGGGCTTCTTGTCTTTGAATAATTCAGCGAACGGAACTTCAGTTTCTTCGGGCTCCGGTTCAAGCATCAAATCAGAGATGACACCGCTATGTAGATCCTCGAATAGCCCGTACTTAATCTCATCTATGAGTTGCTTTTTAACGCCGAGTTGGCGCATAAATGACTTGAGCGGCTTGCTCATCTGTTTCTTGTGGTATTCGTATTTGAACTTAAAGCCGCAATTGAAGCATGACCCGCCGAAGCCTTTATGATCGACTTTCATACCGAAACGTTTCTTGGTGTCAGGCGAGTGTCCTTTAGTAACACACATCGGGCAATTTCTAGTCCTGAAACCCTTTCTTGAAATTTTATGTGGCCCGAAATTCTCTAGTATAGTATCTAGTAACTTCTGATCCCAGCTCATATTCTTCTTATTATTTTGGCTTTTGTGCGCAGTAGTATAATGCCAGCCGCCAAAATAATCAAGATCGCCAAGTCAGTTTGTCGAAAGTTCCTAAGTTGTCCAAATCACCTTTGAGGATGAACTTCACCCAGTAAAGATTACCCACTACGTTAAAGGCATGGGTGCCGGTAAACTTATCCATCTGTATCTCGTTTACAGGCAAATCTTGTACAGTAACAGGAAACCAAGAATTATTATCCGGCGGCGGATCTAGTTCCAGAGTACCGTATATCTCTAGCGTTCCGCTAAAGTTATCTGCTTGGATAGACATCGTGTGTAGGCTGTTTCTGTGGTTTCTTAGAGCGTTACATGGTATAGCTGAACTACTATACACCGTTACACCGTCTTTTAACGTAGGAAGCCATTTTTCAAACGGTTTTATCTCTTCTCTACTAGGGCGCGGTGTGCTATCTGCGTGGCCTGTTACCTCTACTTCGAAACGAATCTCGCCGTTCAAGTCCCGGTAAAGAGGTTGGCGCGGGTTATGTTCGTAATTGTTGGTGTCGAACATTTCCATAGACTCAAGAACCATCTCGTAATAGCCAGGCTCAACCTCTAGTAGCTCACCTTCGAGTACATTTAACGAAAACTGATCATCGTCAGTTTGTATTAATCTTTTTTCAAATACTTTATCGCCATTCATGCGATCCACGATCTTTGCCATAACCACAAGGCCGCTCACATTCTGGCGTTTCATGTCACGGTTACGGACTCTAAAATAATGAGTATTGTCAACACCGCGGTGGAGGGTGATGGTATCATTGTCATTCATGCTATAAGTCCTCGGTATTCCCACGAAAACGGTACTTTCATGGTTACATAAATATATGGTGTACAACACAACAAATATGCCTTTTTAAAGATATTTAGCAGGTAGCAAAATGACCCAAGACGAACTAACTAAAAAATTTCCTTTTCTAACTGGCTTGAAAATAGGAGATGACGAATATTTAGGAATTATTGAAAATGTAGCGAGTAAGGCCGTTACCTTCTATGATTTCGAAGCACTTACGGACCACGATGAAAAAGTGTTATTCCTTAAACTCGGTTCAAACTGGTGGTGGGAAACAAATAGATCAATCCCGATTGGTGTGTATTTATTTGAAGAGATGAAAGCGTTTTCACATACTGTACGAACGTACAGGGAAAAAGACGTAGAAGTCTTGTTTGGACCCTACGTCAGTTTAGACGAGATGTGTCAAAAGAAATTCGGCAAGAAGCGCGTTGTTAAGCTGGTAACTAATATGGGCTAGATAGCCTTTAGTGCTTGTTTAACAATCGACATCCTTTTAACAAATAACTTGAGTGACAATGGATCGGCCAATGCAAGTTTATGATGAAGTGTAACCTTTTCATTCATATAATCATATGCAAACTTGCGGCCCGACTTCAAATGAATCGTCATTATATTATCGGCAGCATCGCACACTTTGACGGTCTGTGATACTCGGGTACCAGCAGCATAGTGATTGGCCTCAAGTATTTTCCTAAACTTGCGGTTGCCTGAAGACTTGGTTATCTCTGTATAAGTGTAATACAGATGATACGCAAACTCAGTACCGAATTCATTAATTACCGTAACAAGCTCTACGTCTTCGTCTTCCACGACATCGTGCATTACAGCTACACGGATTGCCATCACCTTTTCATCGTGCGTCAAGCCCGTTTCCAGGACGTTTAACGCTACGTTAATGGGGTGGATAATATATAGATCGTTTGTCCCGATTCTTTTGCGATCAATGTGCGCGTTATAAGCAAAATCGAAATACTCTTGAAATCCGGGATCGAGTTCAAGCAGCGGGGCAATCAATGCCTGATAGCGTTCTTTCACGTATTGTTTCCTTTTTGTTATTGTCTATGTTTATGGCCATATCTGTATTGAGGAAATCATCAAGTTCATAAAACTCAACACGAAAGCCTTTTGGTAAGGTAACGCCCGGTTCATACTTTTCATCGCACAACTCTTCACCATATATCACCAGTAACTCTTCAGTCAGCATACAATGCGTACTTAGGTTCACTGTCCTGATATAGTATCGAGTTTTTGCACAACTCTTAAGTTGAAAGCTTGTGTACATGTGTCTCCCTGTATTTTTATGTATTTATTCGCAATGCGAAAGAAGGGACCAAAAGCCCCTTCTTTAAATACTAGGGCGCACTACGCCTCACAGTGTATAGCGATCTTTCATAATAGCGTCAAGCATTATTCCCATCGGTGATAGGTCCTTGCCTTCTATAATGGTCTTCGCTATGGCCGGGCTAAATCCAGACACCATTACCATGTCTTTATCAGTAGCTTTTACCGGGTTGTTGCCAGGTCGAGCAGCTAAGTTCCAGAACACAATAGTAGGACACTCATAGCCTGCCTTTTTAAACAAGTCTTTTACAGTGGATGTAAGACCGCGGTTACCCCAGGAATTGAACTCCATGTCAGATAACACAAGCAACATCTTAGGCATATGGTCAGCCGGAACATTGTTGTTCACTGCAACTTCGAGGATTTTCTTGAACGCTGCCGATAAGTCAGTGCTGCCGCCCCAACCTGCGCGTAAAATATCCTTGTAACGAGCGTCAATTTTAGCGCCCTCTTTCACGAAGCCAAACTGAGGTCGTGACTCGAAAGTCATGTACGCATTCTTGAATTGACCAGTGTTACGTTCAGCCAAGTACATGCCGAGCGACACAGCAATATGCATAGGATCACCTCTCATTGACGCAGAAACGTCAATCATAGGCAGTACATCAGGCGCATTTGACATCGAGTCAGCCAAGTTTTGCCACTGTGCTTGCATGGCGTCGACTTCGGTTTTTGACGTTACTGTTCTCTTACCTAAAGGCGCAAGTATTTCATGCGGGAATATTGCGCCGGCGTTAACCTTTGTTTCACCTTCAATAGCTGATTGGATGAATTCTTCAAAACGTACAGGGTCATGACGCAGGAACGCCTTGCGGTATTTCTTAAACGCGACTGACGGTACGTGCGAATAATTGATCTCGTCCCACTTGCCTTGGCACATTTGGGTCTCAACTACTTTAGTCAAGTCAACAATCTTGCGACGGTATTCCTTCGGCGTGTCCTTGTAGCCCATAGACGTACGAACAGCTCGCGCGAATTTACCTTTGCGCGGAAGCCATTTAGCAGCCAAGCCGTTGCCCGAATCAAGCGCTTCGTTAAACAACTGACCGATGAATTTCTTGTTTGCATCGGTGCACTTGTTGAACAAGTCAAGCAAGTCGCGCCAGCGACCAATCTCAGACGACTTGGTTAGTAGTGCCTTGACATTTTTGGCACCATAAGTGCGTTGGTTAGCAACCAAGTGTTTCATTATTGTTTTAAAGAAACGTCGTTCGCCTGCTCCGCCTCGCACATCACGAGCCCATTGCAATACACGAAACGTCAGATCTGGGTTTTCGGTGTGCGCTTCATCAAACATTATGATGATCTCGTCGTCGGCCATGTTACGGGATGCACCTGCCACAAAGAACAAATCAAGTGATTTCTCACCGGAAGTGATGTTAGTTACTGCGCCGTTTGCTGTACGGGCTTCTACTTCAGTAACTTCTTCTACAGGAGTGTGTTGCGTGTTAAAATGTGTTGTCATTTTATACTCCTTACACCCTTACACTTTATAAGGGTTCCAAATTTTAAAGTATTATAATTTCTACTTCCTGCCAAATCAAGATTTAATTTGATTTTTTAGAACGGACGAAAAATCTCTAACTTTGATATCTTTTCTTCAATCTCTTCGTACGTAAACAAATCAAAATCAGGGTGAGCATCAATACATACATTCATGCTTAGACCGATACCAGTTAAGTGCATATCATGGGAGTGTCCGTATAAGTGCCAGGCGCCATAATGTTGCTTATTCCATATCATCATTGCGTAGTGGCACCCGACGATATGTTGTTTACCGACTCTAAAATCAGCGACAGGCGGCAATATACGCACTTTATCTTTTAACTCAGGAAACGCGTCGAGTGTATTGTACCATAGATTTAACCGGTCATGATTTCCAGGCACAAATAGCATATTGCCCTTTAACTGTGTAAGTACATTGCCTAGCTCACCGAACTTAGACGGACCCCAGAAAGCAAAGTCGCCCATATTAACTACCGTACTATTATCAGAAACTTTTGCGTTCCAAATATCAATTAAGGCAGCGTGCATTTCGTCTATATCACTAAAGGGACGATTGCAATTTTTTATGATGTTCTTGTCGCCAAAATGCCAATCAGAGGTGAAGAACGTGTTGTCACGGTTTAATGATATTGTTTTGTTCATCGAAATCCTCCGGATATCCGTAATTCAAGACAAGGTGCGGTATTGCTTCCGGACACTCCTTTTTCACGAATACAAAAAAGTTGTCATAAGTTGTGGCGCCTTCATCAGTCACCCACATTACCTGCACAGTATCAGGCACCATCATGTTACCAGATCTAGCATTGGTAAAACCACTGTACGTTTTTTGCACTTTAGTTGGGCCACTATAGTAGGTGACTGGGTCGTCACCCAGTACGTTTGTTCTGCTATGTTGTACACTAGTAAACGCTGAATTTTCTGCCATCAGATCAATTGTTATCCAAGAATCAGGTATACCTAAATGTGCGAAGTCAGTAAACTGGATGTCGAAAGATTCCAGCTTACCTCCGGGTGACGGTTCCGTCGATGATACAGCAAACACCGATTCAGTTTTGTTTTCTTTGTCAAGAATGATTAGTTGGAACTCGAGTGACGTTTTGCGTGCTTCGACTAACATACCTGCAATAAACACATTCGCGGCCGCTTCACTCAAAGAACGATAGCCCAGGTCGCGAGATCCGTTTGCTGTATTTGCTGTGCGCATGCACGAGTCAATTTGGCCTGCAGATATAGTTTCTTGATGAAGGCGAGTATCTATCTCGAGTATCTCACCGGTAGTGCGCCCAGCGCGTATAAGATAGCTGATTTCGTAGCGGTCATCTGAGAACAACGAGCCAGTACCCGTAGGGATAATGTTGCGGTCAAGCACCAGGGCGGCCGCATATGCTGGTCGAGGTGATAGCTTGTTGGCATACGAAATATTATGGCGCTCAGTAGCGTTGTCTATCTCACTGTATTGGTTGTGAAAGTATTCAACTACTGAGTTGATTCTACTTAGTCTTTCTTCTACATTCATATTATTCACCTTGTATTTTATACATAAGGTAACAGATCATGAATGTTATTTCAAGTAGAATTTACAGATCGTCGATAATAACTTTTTGATCAGTAATTACATCTACGTACTGATTCAGTTTAACCTTCTCGTACTTGATCAGGTTCATTTCAGCAACGATGTTCAAAGCATAAGCGATGGCGTGACTCTTTTTGAATTGATAACCATCGGTGCCTTTTTGCCATATTTCCGAAGACATTTCATACCAAGACTTTTCTCTTAAGTGACTTTTGCCTGGTCGTATAAGCGCGATGAACATAGCCAACTCCAATACAGAACGCGGACGTTTCTTTCGTAAAAGCCCGTAGTGACCTGATATCTGACTCAACTGCATAACAACGCCCTTGTCGAGAAACATATCCCAATCGGGGTCTTTGGCTATGACATTGCGCAAATGGCGTTTATTTTTAAAGAAGCTCAAACTGGATAGGTTAAGTAGGTCGACTTTTTTAAAGCCTGCTTCTTCTGCCTCAGTATATGTAAGTGAACACAAGTTACTGAAAGGATCTACAGGTACGGCGTGCCCGTACACACCAACGTTATGTCGGGTTAGGGCACCATTACGACCTATCATAGAGGCGTCTATATGATTTAATTCTTTTAACAGAGTGTCTCGATCACAAACGTCGATGTCTATATCACCATGTCTTTTCATAAGGATGCTGAATCTATAATCTCTAAAGCAAAGTTAACATCACTACGGCGCTGATTAAAAATAAGCTGCCATTCACCGGGGTTAATTATACCCTGAATTATTTTGATCTGATCTTGGCTAAACCGTTCCATAAGGGCTTGGCCGCCGTCACTCAAGTACATAAGCCACGGTGTTATCTTACCGCTCTGAATATGAGAAACTGCTTCAAACGTAGACACGTGATTAAAGTAATCAGCGTAAGTCATATTATTACGCTCTGCCCAATCGGCCATTACGGTTATAGAACGTTCAAGCCCGCGTTGCACCGGTTCAGTTTCTAAGTGATTTATGATGTACTTATCATAAGTCTCGGCGCGGCACCACTTGTTTAGTGCTACGCCTTCCTTCACCAAGTATTTGATATAATCCTCGGTACTGAGCGGGTTTAAGTCACACAGAGCTCTACCAAACTTCACAAAGTCTTTGTAATACTTAGAGTGTATAAACGACTCTTGTGTTTCTTGCTTGCGGTTTGAACATGATTTTAGAAACAGATTATAGGCCTCTAACCCTAAGCGAGCGCCAACAGTGTCACGATCTTCGTAACGCTGTTTTTTCATGCATTTATGGACAAGTAAAGTATTTTCCTTAGAAAACTTCTTCTTACAAAATCTACATTCAAACTTATCTGCCATTACTTAACCAACTTTTTAATCTCATCGTTCTGATAGCCCCTGTCTTTAAGATACAAGCGTTTTTCTTTCTTGCTCATACTACTTAGTACTATTTGGGCTTCAGTCTCATTCCATAAAGGATTGGCTTCCATGACAATAGAAGTCATAGGATCAAGTTTTTTACGTTTCGGCGGCGGCACGTATTCAAATCGCATAGCATGCCCCATGCCGATCGCAGCACATACGAGCTTCCAGTGCATCGCTTTGTGCTTATAGAATACGTTCGCATGAACGTTAGCTAAGTCATTTACCATAATAATAGACATATCAGGGTATTTTGACGAATTACTAATAAACCGATTAAGCGCATAAATGCTGAGCTCTTTTTGTTGGTCTTCGTCTAAACGATCGTACCATCCAAAGTCGGCCATGGCAACTGCGTTCAACATCGATTTAAGATCAATTTTGCGCTTGCTCGTAGTGCTCATATCACAGTATATCCGCTAGTGAGAATGTCTTTGGAACGTTTGCTGTTTCGCGTGCGATATAGACGCAGTGTGGACCTCTAATAGCGTTTTCTGTATTACTAATAGGCATAGTAATCAAGTTAGCCGGGTTCACCTTAGGTGCGTGCCATTCATAGTTGCGATACAGCGTTTTAATTTCAACAGGTAGTGCTGATGGTAGGCCGCCTTTTAACGGGTTATACACGAACGCGGTAAAGTTGCGCTTGGGTATTGAGTTAATAGGCACCATGCACATTTCATCAAACTCATTACTGGTAATCATGATAGACCAGTTTAGTGGTACCTTAAGTTCAAATTCACCTATTTGCAGTAGCGCAGCAGGAGTAGAAAAGCGCTCCATAAAGATTAAGCTACTGAAATAGAAATCAGGCTCATCTATATTACGGCGGCCTTTACTGAAGTCAAGCACGCTGAACTTGACATCGTCAACCATGTCAGGCATTTGATCCAAGTCGTACAGTGTGTTATCGGGTGTGAGTATTTTCATACGGCTCTCATTCTTATTATTGTATAGCCTAAGCCAGTTTTACTTGTGTGCTGACTTCTTTCGTATTCTTCGAAAAGTTGCTCGTAATCAGGGAAATAAGAATCAACCTTATAATCGCCCTCAACGACAGTGATAATAAGCTCATCAGCTGACTTAATCAGCATTTGGTAAATCTCACTGCCGCCTATAACTATGACATCTTCGCCGCGTTGTTCAGCGTAGTTTAAGAACTCTAGCAGCTCTACACGCGTATTCAAAGTGTCGAAGTTATCATTACTAGCCAAGTCACTATTATAAGGCCAATCGGTATCACGTGTCAAGACAACTGAGTGCCTATTCGGCAAGGGCCTTCCGATACTTTCGAAAGTTTTTCTACCCATCAGGACATATTTGCCTTCAGTCTCACGTTTAAAATGAGCGAGGTCTTCAGGCAAATGCCACGGCAGCTTATTGTCAATACCGATGCCTTTATTGGTGTCGTGTGCTGCAATCATTTTTATCATCAGTAGATTTCCACCTTGTTCACTTTATGCGGATAGCCATGAGTGCGATAGTGTTTCTTTCTCACAGTCAAGTGCTTCTTAGAATACTTGGTGTTTGCACATATGTCGTAGATGTTGACAAAGTCTTTGTCTTTGGCTATACGCAAGCCACGACCTATCGTCTGAATGATTTTGATATACGACTTGCCCAGCTCAAACATAAACAATTTGAATATACGGTTAATCGAGATACCAGTTGACGCTACCCCGGTTGTAGCAATTACCGTTATGTCGTCGTTGGTTTTCGCCAAGTCATATGCTTCTTTACGCTTGTCTTTAGGGGTACCGCCGTGAACGAATATACTTCCTGGGATTAGTTCTTCAAGCAATTTACCAGTCGGTATTTTATCAACAAGGATAAGCGCGTTTTGGCCATCCTTCTTAGGCAAGATAAGTTTCTCAACTATACTCTCTATACGCTTGCGATCACTAGTTAAGAACTTATTCTCAGTGTGATAGTCACCTATCTTTTCGTATAACTCCACAGTCTGCAACACATCTATATGACACTTACTAAGGATGCCTTTTTCTTGTAGGTCACGGTTATCTATTTTACCAGATGTAGGACCCACCGCACACTCTAGCGAACACTGACCAATCTCGTCTTCTGGCAACGTACCTGTTAGACCCCAGCGAATAGGAATATGCGCCATTTCGTTACAAAGTAGATCAAGTAATACAGTGCCTTTTGCTTTGTGTGTTTCATCCACAATAACGCCGACTTTGCCGTCCAATACTTGATCGATAGTTACCTTACCGTTCTGCTTTTTAGTGTTAAGACGCGCCTGTTCAAGTGACTGCCATGTGCCAACTATATGTTGCGCTGTGACGTTTTTCTCGTCCCCGTAAAACTTACCGTAATCCAAACCCATGTTGTGGTATTCTTCACATGTTTGGTCTACAAGGTCTTTAGTTGGAACTATTACGAGAGAACCGCCATACTTGCCTATCATGTCACTCAGTATAGCTGTGACGATCGTCTTCCCGGCTGCGGTAGGCGCAATATAAACACTTTGTAAGTTCTGACCACAACCGTTGAGTACGTCTAGCTGGTGGTCATACAGAGAAAGGGCTTGCCCTTCGAAAGGATGGCCTTCAGGCCATATAAAGTGAGAGTAAGAATCTGACTTAAGCTCATCGAACTTAATGAAACTAAAGTCTTGGCGTTGGTCGTCTATGTCAACGTGGTATCCTGCTTCTATTAGAATAGGCAGAACTCTTTCCAGCATGGCTAGATAAGTTCTACCACCGATAGTACAGAGGTTTTTATACCCGTCCCATCGGCCTAATTTATACGCAGGCGTATGGCGAGCATTCGGTACAAAGAACCGACAAGCGTCTACCATTTTACGTCTGACTAGCGGATCAGCGCCTTCTATTTTGACGTTTACTTCGTCTAATATTTTTATAATTGCCGTTTTCATAATCGAATTCGGCGCAGGTATTATATCTAAGCCCGTTAACCTGAAACTACGTTTGCATCTATTAGTAATTAGACATAAATGTCAATATAAGACGGTTTTCGATGTTTCGGTTTGAAGCTACTTTTATAAATTTGTTCTATTGGATTATCTACACATGGCGATCCAGATGTTCTGAGTAAGTCGTTACGCTTTTGACTCTTTGACTCGATCCAAGGCACTACTTGTCTCCAACGAATCTGAGGGTCAACTTTCATGTGATTTCCTTTATAATACCTACGCTTATATTTAGTCCTAAATTAAAAATGAGCGTCGTCAAGGCCAGCGGCTCGCAAGCGAACAACATGCCCGATCATCCAGTTCATGTTTTCCAAAGATTTGTGCAATCCTTGGTACTTGTTTCGCACAAGAGACCATTCGTTAACCAACATCGCAACGTTAATTACCGCAGGATCGCCGTCACAGTATTTCTCACAGTCACGGGAGCTTAACGAGCGCTGGTAATTTTCAAGGTACTTCTTAAACACTTGCGCACGAACTTTTTTCTGTTCTATATTCAAGTGTTCCAGTATTGCCTCTATCTCTTGGTAATAGGCGTAGTACTTGTCAACTACAGTAGCAAGCTGGCCGCACTTACGGGATATCGCGCCTTCCAAAGGCAAGAACTTTCTACCCTCTTCATACTCTTTCTCGTAAAATGCAACCGCGTCCGGGATGCGTGACAAGTCACTACTAACTACATAAAACCAGTTAGTTAGGCTCATCCATTCGCTCCACTGCTACTCTAATGGTACGGAATAACATGATAGCCAACTTTTTAGGGTTAGGGAACCGCTGTCGTAGTCGCACAAACCGTCTGTCTATGCCGTATTCAACAAACATACGAACGGTATACTCGAAGTTAGTCGGTGTTTTTGCCCACAAAGCAGCATTCATATCAACTAATAACGTTTTTTCTAAAGCCACCAACTGTGCTATCACGGTTTCTCTAGATTCTTTTTGCTTTACATAAGCAAGTAATTGACAATACGCTTTTTTGAATTCAGTCGAATCTGAAGGAAACGGACTGTGCATGATTTCTTCTGTCATAATAAACCTCTGGTTATAGGGCACATCGTGCCCTATATATTAAGCTTGCTCTTCTTCGTCAGCGCCAAAGTTTTCTTCAGCGTCGGCCAGGCCAGCTTTGTCTTCCAGTTCTTGCACTTTAAGGAACAACTGAAGCAAGTGTTCCATATTGGCAGGCTCTTTCCACTGTTTACGGCGCAGTTTAAATTCTTCGCCAGTTTCTATATCAACAGCAGTGTAATAAGCACCAGAACGTTTAAGAAGTTGTTGAGCTTCCATAAACTCAAACACACCAGAGTACGGGTCCATGCCAGTCTCATAAGGAATGTAGACAGTAACGTCTTCGAAAGGCTTGGCGTAACGGGTTTTAATTACACGACACTTGGATCGTATACCCATAACTTGGCTAACCTTGTTACCTTCGGCGTCTTCTTTGAGTTTCATTTTGTTCATTGCAACAATAATGGAACTCGCAAAAACAACCATTTTACCGCCGGAAATTTTAGGATCCGGATCAAACATATCTTGCGAATCGTATACGTGGTTCGTACAAACTACACCAACGTTATACGGTGCGATCAAGTTTGTGGTAGTACGGATAAGCGCGGTTAGTGCCTTCGCTTTACGACCTAAGTCGCCTTTAAGATCGCCTTTCTGGAACTGATCTTTGTCTGTAGGAGTAAGTAACATGCCCAAGCTGTCCACAACGAATAGTACAGGTGGCTGTTCTTTGACAGGTTTGTCGCCGTGTTCTGCCTTATAACCAGCAACGAACTCGTTGATTATTTTAGCAACTTCGTCGATCATAGCCACGCCAATACGCAAGAGCTTGTCAGGATCAGTGTCAACGCCTACTGCTTTAAGCCACTCTTCATCTAGCGCGTTTTCGGAATCTAGCAAGATTACAAAAGCGCCTTGGGCTTGTGCATTACGCGCAAGGTTACCGGATGCGATATACGACTTACCGGAACCTGACTCGCCAGCCAACATGGTGATTTTACCAAACGGGATGCCTTTATTGAAGTTACCTGAGATCAGATAATTCAACATATAACAGCCGGTTGATACCCACGTTACTGGATCCTGAAACCCTGTATTAATACCGGGTACAGCTTTAGTAATGTCCTTACTGAATTTGGAGATATCGATAGGTTTCATATTATTGTTTTTATTGTAACCTGTGTGTATGAAAGTCGGCAGAGGATTTCACACCTCTGCCCATGATATTAGTTTTGGCGAGAACGGATCTTAGCCAGAATATCATTTACGTTAGAGTCAGAGCTAGTCGGCGCAGCTGGGGCAGCAGGTGCCGGTGTAGCGCTTGCAGCAGGTGCTGGGCGTGACTCTTGGCGTGGTTCAGCAGTAGAAGGACTAAACGGAGGAGCGTCGTCAGCTTTGGCTGCCTGAGCTGGGTCAGCTGGTTTAGACGGAGCCTGTTTAGCACCTTGTTCTGAGTTGTTCGACTCAGTTTTCAATCCATAAGGACGGAAGTGTTCACCCCAACGAGAAGGGTCATACGGTTCGCCGCTTACACTTGCTTCAAACATGTCTTTAATGATTAACAAGTCTTCGTCAGACGGGACCTTTGGAAGCAACGTATTCAGATCTTTAAGCTCGTATTTCTGAATTGCATCCATGTGCTCTTGGCTAAGCGCAGACTCGTTACGAGACCAGTTTGACGTGGTGTAGTCAGCATATTGGCCGTTCTTGGTTTTCTTTATAACAAAGTTTGTACCGTTGTTATAGTCAGTTGGCGTGTGAAGCATATCAGGGTCAAGTAGTCCCTCGCGCACATTCTTGAATATTTGCGAGTTAATATTGAATTGTCTGATAGGGTTCTCGGGCGGTTGTTCTTCATTAGTCGGATCTTGTAAAACAAAACCCTGCATAATATAAGAACGTTTCTTCCAGTACTTGCGTGCTAGGCTATCCATATCAGTGTTAAACCACGATGATACTTCACGACTAACAGGACAAGATCTGCCGTCATTGTACATTTCAACACAAGGAACCTGCACAATAAAAGGTTTACCCTTGTTAAAGTCCGGTTGACCAAGAACCGAAGAAAACTCAAGCTTGATCATTTGCTTTTCACGCCAGAAATAGACGTTGTCAGCATTTGCATCAGGAAGGAATCTTACTTCAATACGGGAATCGTCAGGAGCATCCCAGTGACGATAAAGTGGGCTTGGTCCACGTGATGAACCTTGGTTGTCTTTTTGAGCGGCAGCACGTTGTAGACGTGCACGAATTTCATTAATATCCGGCATTTTACGATACTCTTAATTTATTTTTATTGTTATAATTTACGGCTATCTAATTTACGAAACAAAATTTACGATTCAAAATTTACGATTCAAAATTTACGATTCAAAATTTACATTTTCATTTAGTGCCATAATGAGCAAGTTCATTGTAGCACTGTCTTTATTTAGTTGTCAAGGATAATTTTTGTTAGAAAAGTTTTCACTTTTTTTCTATCAGGGAGGTGGATTGAAGAAAGGCAGCTTATAGCTGCCTTGTATTACTTTACGTTGTCCGATAGTTCGCCTTTGGCAAGCGACACTATTGCTTTGCGTCGTTTCTCGTCATAGCTGTCCCATACTTCTTCGATAGCTTGGCGTACAGAGTTATAGAACACATCGCTTGATTCTTCCATCTCTTTCATTACGAAATCGAACTCGTCGCCTGCGTCTTCGAACATAAACGACTTAGGAAGGATTCCCTTCTTTTCCTTCATAACTTTCTCGCCAACCATAGCAATAATGTTTTCAGGAGTTTTGTATCTACGTATGATGCCAGAGACTTTACGACTATACGGTGCTCTATCAGCTACACCGCCTGTGGCAACTGCGCCCGCGGTTATAGTTTCTTGCAAGTTTGCAATAATATCTGACACTTCGTCGTCTACACCTACTTTTAAGAAGTCTTGTATTTGGCCGTTTATATCCTTTGCGGCTTTGGTTGCGAGGTTGTACTCAACCGGATCCTTTTTGCGGATAAAATTTCTGTACTGGCCTATCATACGTATGCGCTCAGACGCCTCGTATAACGATTCAGCTATATCATCACTGTACTCGCCGCCCGTTTCTAAGTGTTTAGCGATAGCGCGTGCGCCCATTACGTGCGGCCACGGCATCATGTACTTCTTGCCATGTGACGTTATTTCAATCTCACGTAACTTAGACATACGTGATTGAGCATTGTCTTTCACTGCGCTGGTGTGGCGATAAGTGATAACAGTGTTTTCGCCAACTTTTTGGTAGCTGGTTTTGGTCTTGCCGTACATGCTACTGAACATTTTAGATTCAGTAATTTCTTGTGCGAAGTCTTTAGGCACGATGCTCTTCCCGTATACTTTTAAGTTAAATGACCTTCTATTTTGGTGGGCAAGTGTTTTGAGAGAGTCAATGATATCTTCTATATCAGTAAGTTGTACCTCAGTACCCTTGTTTAACTCCACCGCGTCTTCACTAACGTAGACCATAATATTAGGCTTTTCTATAAAGAAACGCGCGGCGGTTTCGGCTGTCATTACTTGCTTGCCTTCTTGGTCAAATAGTGATATATTGTTGTACTTAGAGTGTAATAGTTTGAACACCTTAAGTGAGATTTCTGATTGTACCATAATTGTTGCCGTTTTTCCTTTATTTATAAGATCCCAAGGGGCATCGGTTCTTCAAACGATTCTTCGTCCATATAGCCCGTGACAGCATCCATGATCTCGTCGTCCCACTTACTTATTACGTCAATAATACGCACAGCCAGAAGAAGTGACAGAACTAGATCATCGTGGTTTCCGTCTTTGGCTTTGTACGTAGCGCCTGAACTAACGAATGTTTTAAATTCACCGATAAGGAACTTACTAAACACCTGAAGTGTGTCGCTCTCTATCCATGACTTCATCTTAGCACAGTACTCTAACTTGCTGCGGTTCGTTAGTGTAAATCCTTTACGTTTGCCGCCTTGCGCCGATACAAAAATACCAGGAATGTTTTCTTCACCCATTGCACGGATTACTGATAAGCCAGCCTCACCTAACGTATTGTTTTCTAAACTCCAATAAATCTCGTTGGCGCCTGCTTCATCGAGTGTTTCACATATGTGCCGCAACATGCCTACCTGCTTTTCAATAATGGTACGCTTAGATTGCCACTCAGCTATTTGTTCCATACTCGGTAGTTCAATAACCTGAATAGCAGCGAAGTCGCCGCCAGTACCCATACTAGGATCCAAGGCAACTACGTAATCCATGCCCTCTGCCGGTGTGTTAAACCAGCGTATTGTGCCTTCTTTATAAAGCGGATCAATATGCTCCCAGTCAAACATGAACTTAGGACTAATGAGCGTTTCGTCAAACGATATGAACTGGTTCTCGTGCTCACGTTTAAATCGCTCTTCGCCGATTTTGTTGAATTCTTCGTTGTACCATTCCTCGTCACGATCAGGGTGTTCGCGCCAATCAGCAAAGTATGGTTTGAATCCGTTAATACCGACTGGGCGCTCGTTGCCGTGGTCGTCTATTAGCTTGTTAGCCTGACGCCAGATTTCAGAGAACTGGTCTTCGTCGTTGTTTGGTGTAGATGTGATAATACATTTACCACCTGTTGATAACGTCGGTGATAGTGCTGTCCAGAATTCTTTGGCTATACGGGGTTGTACGAATGCAAATTCATCCATGTATACCAATGATATCGACAAACCACGACCTGAGTTCTCAGTTGTTGCCTGCGCCACTATACGAGAGCCGTTATCGAATTTTATGGATTGCTTGTTGTACTCCACCACCCCGTTTCGTATGTAGTCGGGGCAGTTTTCGTATCCGTATCTTATACGGTGCATAATCTCTTTGGCGCCGTCGTGCTTGTTAGATACGATCAATATCATACTGTCAGGCACAAACATAGCATACCAAAGAAGATAGGCAGCCGCTATCGTCGACTTACCCATCTGCCTTGATACGAGACTTATAGAGCTTCGATAGTTGTGGTAACTGTCAATCAACCCATACTGGAATTCAAAAGGCTTGAGCTTCATTGACCCTTTAGTAGGGTGTTGTATCTGAAAATAGTTTTCAATAAAATGAAGATGGCCGTTATCCGGGTTGCCGCACTTTACAAGCTCACCCAACTGTGCTTTAGTGTAAGACGTTTTAGTGTGCGGGTTTTTTACCAACGCGTCAGACATTTAAACCTCGTACTTTTTAGATGTGGTTTTGAAATTAGACTTACGCATAACGGTCTTAGCGAATAAAGTCCATTGCTTCTTGCGGCGGTCAAAGTCAATTACAAACGGACCGTTTAAATCCGTTTCTTTGTCGTGTATTACGCCCTGTTCGCTTTTGCGGATCGTGGAAAAATCTGACCCGTAGTCGCGCTGGGCTTTACCAAACATTTTAAAAAGTTCACCGGTTGTTATTTGCTTTTTGTTGCGCTGGTCGTTTACTCTATCAAGGAAATGGCGGGTGAACTCAATATCTAGACCATGCTTCGCATAAAGCTGATCTAGATATTTTTCAAGCTCATCAAGCTCTGACTTAGAAATAGGTCTGTCCGGCGGTGTGCTGGTAAACTCGTATAGCGGATCAAGAACTTCACTTATTCGCACGGTTACGCTCCTGGATCAGGATTATCTACACTTGAAAACAGGCTTATGCCTTCAGGCGCATTAGGGCGAGCAGTATAAGAACTTTCTACGCTATCGCGCTCTTCGTCGTATGTTGCGATATCACGCTCAAATCCAGACGTTTCCTTGTTCATGTCATACTTGTTTAGTTTGAAATGCTCAGGATGTTCGTACTCAGCAACTTCTACAACTTCAGGATCAGTCTCTGGTATTTCTTCGTCTTGGATCTCATGCGACACTTTGGGTACATACTCGCTATCGTCTTCTTCGTGAATAACTGCCGGTGTAGCGCGTGCGTGCACGTCTACTACTAAGTGCAAGTTAGTCTCGTCCATTCGCAGTGCATGGTTAAGATGACGACGAATTTCATCATTAGTTGATGGGTACTTCACCACATATTTACAGTGCGTAACAAACGTTGGGCCAAGATTAGGGAATGACGGGTGACTTGTGATTACCGGCGTCTCGCTATACCCAGTTGATTCAACGATATCTAACTTAGAGATTATTGATTCGATAACCTCTTCGATATCGTCTTCCATGTGCACGTTCGCAAGCTTTATCTGCACTTCATATGTTTTGTTAGATTCACCCAAGTAATCTGAAAATTTTCGTGTAAAATTAAGACTCATTCTTCGCAGCATCCCTGATTTGCTTTAATATTTCTTCACGGTCTAACGTAATACCGTCGCCGCCCTGGCCCTTACTAGGGTCTACATCATTATCTAGCTTGGCTTTTTTCATCAGCATGTCTAAGATTTTAAGCTTTCTGTCTGCCTTAGCCGAAGAGCTATCGTGTGCAATCTTTAGCATAGTTGCCGCGACTTCAAACATGCGCCCAGCAGCGTTGTCGTTTACTTGCAAGCCTAGGTCCATCAAGTCTTTAAAAGACTGCATGGCCTTAGCCGAGATCTGATTCATCTCTTCCTCGTGTTCTTCTAGCCCGCTTATATTAGGCAAGCTAACGTCGAGTTTCTCCATTGCACTTAAACGATCAACCAACTCTTGCTTGGTTTCTTTTGAATTAGATATAACTTCTTTATCGTCTATAATATCTTGTAAATCGCTTGCGGGCATCATGTCTAAGGATTCTTCTACTTTTTTGTTTAGCATTACTACCACCAGATTTATTTCTTTTATTTAGTTAAAATATGTTGACAACATGAACGGCCGGTGCAATACTACGCTTGAAATGACTTATCCAACTACCGTAATGAGTGTGGTTGTAGAGCATCGAAGGATGCAACTGGCACAGAATTAGGATTCGTATGCCAAAATAATTTATTGTAAACTTATCAAATCCCATGAGGAACTATAGTATGTCAAAACGTGACGTTATTAACGAAATGATCAAAGATCGCGCAGCTTATATTGAAGGTAAAACGCCTGTTCGTATTGCCGGGCTTGAATCAATCCACGCTGTGGTTTATATTTCTGACGACCCAGAAAACAAAAAATACCAAGCAGCTATGTTCCAAGGTAAGCGTGCAACGCCTGACGCATTTTTTGCATACGACAGCGCAGAAGTTCGTGACGCACGTATCAATGATTGGGTCAAGCCACTAGCCGAGCGTGTTGCACGCAAAGAAGCTAAAAAGCTTGAAACTCGTGCTAAGCGCATGAAGCCGCTAGGCATTTCTAAAGGTGAAGTGTTCTATACAGCTGAAGAAGGTCCAGCGACATTTTACGAAGTTACCGGACTAAAGGGTCCGACTGGCATCAAGTTGCGCCGTATTAAGTCTGAGAAAATTTCACCGAACACTTTTGTTCCTGTTCCGGGTAACTTCGACGGTGACGAGATGATTTATAATGTTGAAACTCGCAAGCTTACCGCACAAGTTAACGGCCAAACTGCCCAGCGCCTTAACTCAACAGGTACCGGCAAATCACGAGCGTTTGATTCAGTTTACACAGCTAACGCGTAATCACGTACATATGAAAACAGGGCTTATTACAGGCCCTGTTTTTTTCTTCTCGTTCCGCTCTTCTTCCCGAACAACTGATCCTCAGTTAATATCCGAAAAGTTATGCCGCGCATTTTACTGAAGTTACTTGCTGCCTCCCATTTTGCCGCATTAATAACTTGCTGTGTTTTATCGTTTTTACTTTTCGCACGACTTTCATGTGTCTGGCTAGCAGGCTTTATTTCAATCAAATCCACTACAACTGACCCGTCGGCTTTCGTATATTTTATTAGGAAATCAGGGATATAGTTAGCCGGACGACCAGTTTGGGGGTTGACATAAGGTATTTTTATAGGCTCGGATGCCCATTCAAGCACAGACGGATGATGATCCAAAGTGTGCATGAATCCCCTTTCCCATGAAGATCTATAAGTAGGGCGCTTGTTACCGACATACTTTTCGGTATTTTGTACTTCGTATATACCTTGGCTAAATCGGTTTCTCATCAAAATCTCTTAATGTTACGGTCTATTACTTGGTCGCTAGAGTCTCTGTATGAGCCGTATTGCATATCAGGGTACCCTAGCCTATTAAGTGTATCAATGATATCATCTGCAAGAGACAGGCTGCCTGTGGCTATCGTTTCTTGCGCAAGTGTGAACGGGCTTTTACCGGTTGTTTCAGACAAGTTAAACATTTGCAGGGCAGCGAACTCAGCAACCGTATTACTCGCACCAGCGTTTCTGAATATACTCACTAACGGGAATATACGTCGGTAATCAACTGACTCACGTTGATATTGCATGCCCGATAAACGCTTTTCAGCAGCATTATTCGTATCACTTGTAAAATTAAAATCAGCCATTAGTGTTGCCCGGATCTTCTTGCTCTGGCTCGTCTTCCGAGTTATACCAGTCTTTTACGCTTTCGGCTGCGCCTTTCCATTCTTCTTTTGCAGTTTCTTCTACAAAACCGGTGCCTTGCCACTTAGCGCGGTTACCTAAACGATCAGGTACATTTTTTAAGTCACTAGCTCTGAAGTTAGCCACACTATTAATGTTAGTGAAATCAGGGAGAGCGTCGGTTACTATTTGCACGTATCCGTCAAAGCCAGGAACGTTTTCTCGCAAGCTATCCAAAAACGATTTTTCTTTCTGCTTTTCTTGCACTGCTTTCTTTGCAGTGGTTGCCGTATTACCGGCGGTGCCGCCTACTGCACCTGTGCCTACCGCACCAGACAATACTGATGTACTACCTGCAGGGGTCGTAGTCGCTTTCTGAGCAGATGACATGGCGTTAGCTGCCGTGTTTCTTTCGGCTTGGGCTGCGGCATTAGTGGTGTTCTGGCCCTGATTAAGGAATATTTCAGTAGTCGGGGCAGCAGACGCGAGGTCGAACCTATTACCTATGTAGCGAGTAGGACTACCATCCGGATGGTAGTGCTTGCCGCCTGATCTAATATTATCATCATAGAACGGCAAGTTGTCCTGCATCACAGCCAAGAAGTCATGACGGTTAAATGTCTTTAATGCTACAGACTGCGGCTTAAGCGTAATATCAAACGAGTTGAAGCCGTCTTCATCATAGCTGTGACCACCATGCTGGAATGTTGTAATGAGTGGATTCACATACTCTATTACTTGACCCTGCGGGCCACCATATAACGACACTATACGCACATACTGGAGTAAGTACTCAGGCACGTTGTCTTCATCGTCTACCTTGTATCCATGGAAGTGGAAGCCAGAACCTATTTGTTCTTTTTCTTCTTTGTCGCCGTTTTTGTATGAATCCCACCCAGATCCAAAATAGTAACGACGGTAAAGGTTGTATAGGTGGCGGGCTCGCCCGTCTGCGCTATCAGCGATAGTCAGGCTTAAATCATTATACGACAGTCCGGTATGATACGTTATCTTCTTGTTGCGGTGATCTTTTGCATAGGCCACATCAGTGTTTATGCCGCCGCCTGTTACCGAGCGAACGATGCTCATAAGGAACGATTGCTGGATATCTTCTTCGTACTTTCTTCCTACTTCACTTAAGTTGTTAAACTTAAATTCAACTAAGAATAAATCTTTAGAAGTGGGTAGCGAGGTTACCGCATTTGGATTGTTGTAATCAGTAGGATCGAAGATCCTGGCGGCATGCCAGGAATCTTGGATCACAATACCAGGGCTATTAATATCAGGCCTTGCCATCAATTATTATCCGATGCTAATTGAATCACCCGGACTAGGGGTATTAGGCATAGGATCGCCAGATCGTACGTTGCCACCTAAGTCATTAGGGCCAACTAACTGGGTAGCCGTGTCGTACTGAAGTTGGATAGAAACTTCATTCATACCCTCGTTCGACGTGTACTCACTGTCAGGTGTAGTATAGTTCAGGATCCAACATCCGTCACATACCCAACGCTCGATTTCATCGTTATTTGTACCGTCTAGTGTGTGGATTTCGCAGGTGAACTTATAGTTCGCGCCCGCGGTTGCCGAAGTTTGTTCTCTATGGTTCATTTGCTTCTGTACTTGTTGACCAATAAGAGATACAACACCGTTAGACATGTCATCGTATAGTCTAATAGTGATTGGTTGCCATGTGTGTCTACCTGCAAAGTACGCCTTCGAGTTGTATGCATTCTGTTCAACAGTTGCGAATTCAACCTTAGGACGCTCGGCAGAAATTATATTCTGTGTAAGAACCCTTGAGTCAGATGAGTACCCGATGTTTTTGAAAACAACGCGGAACCTATACTGGAACTTCGGCTGAAGCATACCTAACTTATTACCATCTAGCGGCACACCGAATTTTGAATAATCAGCCATATGTTTTAAAACTCCTAAAAGTAGATCTTCATATCTATTTAGCAGTCTAGCAGTATTTGTATTTGAGCAAAAAAAACCCGCCGGGAGGCGGGTTAAGGGGGTGCCCTACGGAGGGCATTGCGCTAAAAGGAGAGGCGCGTCAATAAATCATGCACGTCGAAACGCTTTATATTTGCGCTTAAAAGTTTTGTACAAAGCACGCTCAGAATTCTCTTCAACGATAGTTCCGGGCAGTTCAACAATGCCGCCGCCTACTTGCACTTTGCGAGTAAATTGCACAACCGGATTAGAGGTCGGCCAACTCGCTTGGTGTGCTGTCTGGCGTGCTTTCTTACGAATTAGTTTGGCAGTTTTGTTTCTCATGGTAACACCTTTGTTGTTATTTTTAGTTAGTGTTTTAAGGTACTACTTATTATAGTACCTTAATTTATTTTTGCAACTATTTTATGCCAGCTCATCAAGAGTATTTGGCTCAGATTTGTCACTTCGTATCTCAATAAAAATCGGTAAGAATAACGACCATGACCCGTCGTTACGTTGGATTTTCTCGTTATACTTAACAGCAATTATCTGGCCTACCACATCTTCTGCCTTTATATTGTCGCGGTGCGTGTCGTTGAACCCTGACCCAACGTTTACTTTAAGTTCACCGGTTCCGTCGGTAAGCACTAACGCTCCTAGACGCTCTGCGTTTTTACCAGTGCCTAACTCCCAGCCAACACACAACAAGTCGGCTTCAAGTTCCATCTTGAATTTGATGATTTCCTTAGAGCGGGTAGAGCTCCACAAGTGCGATTTGTTTTTGAGCATTACACCTTCTTCACCGTTCGACGTAGCTTTCTTGAAGTGTTCTTCAACTTCACTTAAGTCTTGCACTTCGTTCGTCTCTACCACCGTAATGCCGTGTACGTCGGCTTCTGCCATTTTGGCAAGTTCATTCAAGCGAGCAACATATGGCGTTTCGCCACGGCGCATCGTGTAGTCACTCAGTTCAACAAAGTCCCAAACATGGAATCTGATACGACTGGCTTCTTCTTCACTTATAGTGCCTTTAATTGCTTTGTTCAAAATGCCGTTGCCTGTTTTTCTAGGTAGCACGTTGCCGTTTTCGTCAAGCACTACTAACTCACCATCCAGCATACCTGAAGAGCGGCCTGTATGAGTAATGAATTGTGTAACTGAACAGTCTAGCACGTTATGGAATGACAGTGTTTTGCCGTTACGTGTGAACCACAATACTGCACCATCTGTATCCAGCACAGCATTTGAGCGCATACCATCAAACTTATTTTGACAAAATGCAGGCCACGTAATATTTTCAGCAATGTACTTGTCTGACTTTTTCTCAGCTAGTAATACCGGGTATTCAGATACAAAGTCCTTGCCCAGTATTTTGTTTACTGTTTTATGACTAATCCCGCAGCGCAGGTCTTTGGCCAATACACGAGCGCCGACATCAGCATCACCAGGCGCCATTTTACTTAAGTTCTCAACAACTAAGTCACGAGCAGCATGGCCGGTGACTACTCGTGCCGATAATAAATCCAATACATCCAGGAAATCGTCAAGAGTAACAGTAGCGTCAGATTCAGATATAGCAGGGGTGTACTCAGGTGCAGCACGCATGTAAAATGGCATTAAACCATTTAGTGCGTATTGCAACACGCGACGGAACAGTACGTTTTCTTTGTTATCGGCTAGGACAGCTTCTTTATGCAAGCGAGAACGACTCGAACTAAGTTGTTCAAGTATAGGGAAAATTTGGCTCATTTGGCCTCCACATCTTTTAATTTAATCCGTTGGAATTTACGATAGCTCTTACTGAATTGCATCATTGGGCGGGTATACCACGTTGCTTTGTTGGTTGTGCCGCAATACATGCCGTGTAAGTGCCCTGCTCGGTTTAAAGCAAAGTACTTATTTTCATACGAAAAGTCATATTCAGTTTTTTCTTCATAAACCCAGACGTCGCGCATTACTGCTTCTTGAACAAACTCTTTGAGTGTAGTCATGCTCACTGTCCTAGTGTTTGTTGCCATGAATAAAACCGGCGTTTTGCCATGTCACCGTCTTCGGTGTCAGCAGGCTCGCAGTTATGAATCACAGCGTATTCGTCATAGCCGCTCCCGGGCATGGCAGTGCATAACCGACCAACGACCACAAAGCCGCCGTGTTCAATTAAGAAAAAGGTTCGACGCTCATTACGATACGTAGCAGACGTTTTCTGCTCAAATGTACAAGTGGGTTTGATTAACGGATCATAGTCTTCAGGCAGACCATCAACACCGTATGGTTCTAATTCCGCAGAAGCGTTGATACTAAACTCGCTGCCGAATATTTCTTTAATTACGCCGATTTTTGCTGCATTATTCATAACAATCCTCGTATAAACCGATGTACTCATCACGACTAATGTTAGCCGCGTCAGAAATAATCAAAGCAGAAGTTATACTTTGCCGAGCGTTAAATGCTTCGCGTTGAGTAGTTTTACCTTCACGGGCAGCTTTAAGAACTTCACGGGCACTATTAATTGCCGCAATAGTTTTTGCTTTGATTCGTTCTTGTTCTTGAGTGTACATATCATTTACCTTGTCGTTTTTAAGTTCAAAGTAACTATAACAACTGAAGACACTAAATACAAGTATAATTTAAAAAGAATCCAGCCTTAGGACCGTTAAGGTATGGTACGTCGAGGGCGCAGGTGTCGCTACCAATCTAGTTCTCGCACTAAAAAGGGGCCTTGCGCCCCTTTTCCTCTATCATATTAAGCAAGTAGAATACAAGCCGCTACCAAAACAAGCGGCGTTACAAACTCGGCAACGGCCTTAACGCCTTCAACCATATTACTAATGTTCATCAAAACACCTCAATGTTACAGAATGATTACAAAAGTATTTACGGCCTTTAGGGCACTAAAAAGGGGCATAGCGCCCCTTTTTATCTAACTATTTTAATTAGTTAATGTTTAAGCTATCACCCGAGTTACGGAATCGTACCGGAATGTAGATAAATTCCACAGTCTTAAGCGGGATTACAGCAACATCAATCCATAGCTCATTACGATCACGTCTAGCGGGAGTGTTATTACTCTCGTCACAAATCACAACATAGTCCTCGATGGCACGCAATGTGATTAGTGTCTCCATATATCTTTCGAATACATCAAGAACTTGATCACGCGTTAGTCTGTCGTTTTGTTCACCCAAGAACGGACGAGCTAGACCAGGCATATTTTGGCGCAGGTAGTTTTCAAGTCGCACTACGTTAATTCTGTCAAGTGAACTTGCAAGATTGTATAGTGACTTGTTACCGTAAATCTCTAAGCCAGAGTTAGGAATATACGCAACCGGGTTTACTTTATTTGTATAAAGCACGTCACGCAGGCCTTCACTTAACTCAACAGTAGAGTACTCACCTTCACCATCAATATATCCAACACTGGTTGCGTTAGTAATAACACCACGTCTACTGAAAGCAGCAGCGAACCACGGATATGATACCGAGTCGTTTTCCGCGTAAGTACGCAACACACTGTGGGTAATCGGAACAACTACTTCTTCGCCGTCTACGTTAGTTGCATAAGCACAACCAGGGTAGAATACGCCAATATAACGGCTGAACGTTACTAGACCAGCATCGTCGTTCGACGGGCTGCCAGCACGGTTGTTCGCCCACGCTTCGATTTCAGTACCTTTAGGCGCTAATCGGAACGGTGCGTCTTGCGGGATAAACGCGGTATACTTACGGTCAGCATTAAGCGCAAGTAACTCGTCAGACAGTTCAGGGAATCCGGGAGCTGCCATTAAGTTGAACTCAACTGATTCAGCACGGATAACTTCGTTACTAACAATCGCGCTTGCCATGCTTTCGATGATCACACGTTTAACAGCATGTCTGCCAAAGAATGCAGAGCCGTCAGTGCGCAGGCCGCTCTCTAGTACCCATCTGCCGCCAATAGCAACGCCGTCATGCTCATGCTCATTCACCCAAGCTTTTACCACATGTGAACTTGCACGGGTGTTGAATAACAGCATATCACGCGCATAAAGTAACGGATCAGGAGCATCAGCGTCTAAGTCAGGTGCGCCAACTAAGTTACCGTTATTTGCGCCAGTAGCTGAGCCAAATGTTGCGCTTGGACGCGCATCAGCGAACACTACGCCAGATGATGTAGTCTGATCAGTTGGGTCGATTTTATCCCAAGATGAACCATTGTAACGATACATTACCGGGTAATCTTCAATTTGATCAGTATCAATCCATAAGTCGCCGCGTACTATGCCAATTTGCGGCAGTGCTGGCTGCATATATACAGTGCCCTGGAATTCTTCCCAGCTGCCTGCGCCATTGTTAACAAGAATGTCAGCACCGAAGTTTTCACTGTACCAAAGAGTACCGTCACTTGGGTTTTGGAACGGTTCTTCGTTGTCGCTTGCTACATAGTCAAGGTAGTCCCAGTTGCTGTGGACAAATCCGCCAGTTACTGAGAACGAAGTGTTTTCCAAACCAAGATCAGTAGTCGGTGTACCGGCTGTGTTGACTAACTTGATGTCGTAACCTTTCTTGTTCGTAATATACAGCTTGCCACCTTCGTGCTTAGCTTTGATATCAGGAATGCTAGCGTTAGTGATGTCTACTACGGCAGACGCCACGTCAGTGCCAGTTAATACAACATCGTAACCATTAATAGTCAATGTACTACCTGCACCGATTGTAGGTGCCGTTACCGTGCCTTCAACTACTGTTTCTCCCTGTCCGTTGTGGCGCATAATAGCAAAGTCAGCAACAAGAGTACCAGTGCCAGGTGCTTCGTTTCTAAAGTCGTATACAGCCGCTACCGGAGTAGAACCTGCTTTGGTAGCTGCGTCACGTGACATGTGCACAGGTACACTTAGTTCAATCCACTGACTTACAGACCCGTCGTAAAGACTCATATCAAAGCTTGTGCCAGAGTCAGGTTCACTAGTCTTAATCCAAATATCACCAGATGCAAGAGTATCACCTGTAATCTCAAATCCAGTACCGGCTGACGGACTGCCGTTAGATTGCAATGCGCTTGTTTGGGTAGACACAATCCCGGTGCCAGAGTAGTCACGTCCATAAGACACAACTTCAAACGAGGTAACTGCACCGCTTGAGTCAACGCCAGTTACGTCAACCATTAACAATCTACCAGTACCAGCAGTTTCAGAAAGCCCGATACGGTCACCGACACTGTAGCCTGAGCCTTGTGCCGAAACTGTCATTGAAGCCATTTCATCAACAAACGGAGGCTTAGTATGGCTACGGAAAATTAGCTTTTCGCTTATTGCAGAAGTGTCCAGTAATTCCCAGCCAGAAGCAGTTCTACGGAAAATACGGTTCTCTTCACGGCCTGAGGCTGCGCCGGCTACTACGCCAGCAACACAAACGTATTGGCCGATATCACCTTCGATAGATGAAAGCGGAACGCCATTTGCGTCAAGCGAACTTGCATCGGCGATAAACTCAACTTCTTGCGGAACCCAAGAACCAGTATTACCGTCATAAATGCTAATACCGATACGAGATCCGTTTAGATTAAGCCAGTGAGTACCTGCTTGCGGTGCACCTGTAGGTGCTTCGTCAAGCGGTTGTAGCTCAGCCAAATCAATTGGCGCACGCACAACATAAACACGGTTGTTAGAACCAAGGTATGAGTGAGCGGCTAGTAAGCCGTATTCGTTTAACTCGTATCCATGTAACGAAGTGCCGCCAAGTTTATGAAACTTAGGGTTGCCCATTGCTTGTAGAATTTCGCGCTGTGATGTAAACAATTGCAGTTTACCTGCATATGCGTCAGTAGTACCTTCGGCGATTTCACTGCCAGCCGGTGTTAGCTTATCTTTTTCGGTAGCCAACACAATTAAAGGCACGGTGCCGTTGCTTGCGCCTGAACCAACCGATTCATCAATAATGTCTACTTGTACGCCTGGTGAAACCAAACTCATTATTCATTACTCCCTATTAGGTTTTGTTTTTACTCCGGTATTTAGCTACCAGGCAAACAAAAGCCCGTCTTAAAACGGGCTTTTTTCTTTTTTGGGAGTTTTGGACTAAATAATCTGTTTTACTTGTGGAACAGCTTATTACCGGGCTTGCCTACCATACGCTTTGTTATCCATTCACCGTTAATTGAACGTTGGTACTCGTACTTGCTGCCAGGAACAGGACGAATCTCGGCGCCGGGTAGCGCCGCACGAACCTGATCATGTGTGAAGCTTATGTCATCGAGTGTATCACCTAGCGTTTTCTTATGGAAGCCTAAGCTAGGCCCACTAATTTCAGCGAAGGAGCGGCCATTAGCGTCTTGCAAAAACTGGTCAGCTATCCATGCCTTAGCATCGTCTGAACCGTCCGAGCCAGTAGCAACGCGTTTACGACCGTTTTTGTCCTTGTACATCATTACAGCTTTGATATCACTGCCGCGACGGAACACTTTCCAAAAAGGAATTTTGTTCACCATATCTTCAGGGCTGGCGAAACCGCTCCCTTTCAGTCCGCCGATACGCTGGTAACTTTTTTGGAGCATATCATAAACGTAATTAGCAATGGCCTTACGAGACGGCAAGTCGTCCGCTGTATTGAAAAGGTTATCGGTTGTTTCGGTAATTATTTGGTTTATTTTCATACTGTCTGACTTATATTGATTTCTTTGTAGATTCTTTCAACTACTTTTCTATCAATATTTAGCACATGACCTTCACCTTTGAATCGCACAATTTCAGCACGCTCTTTCATAACTGCGACTGTATGTTTGGGGTCAACGACGGTGTCTGCCATTCCCAAGAACACCACAGCTGGCATTTCCGGCGCGTAACTCTCAGGAGCACCGTGCGCAATGTCAGCCAACTCTTGTGCGAAATTACCGCGAATAGTGTACTTGTTGTTTTTCCAGTTCACTACTTCACCGATATACTTTACACAGTTTTCAGGGGCATTTAAGCTTGGGTTGATTAACAATAATATGTCAACTAACTCAGGATAAAATTTAGCCAATAAGTCAGCGTAATAACCACCTAAAGAGTTACCAAGCACGATTATGTTGCTGTATTGGTCAGCCATTTCGGCTATTTGATCGTGCAAGCTTTTCAACGCTTTGGTCGGGTTCATGTACTCATAGTCAAGTGCCACTACTTCGACTTCGCCGTTGCTTATCTCTTGCATGTGCTCGGCAATTTTGGCAGCAGTGCTTGAATTTTTACTGCCGCCATAGCCGTGGACATAAACAATTAAATCTTTCATCATAGTTACCTTTACTTCATTAACATATGTAATATAGCGCAGGCACCACTCATCTACAAGACCTAATTGAATATCTTTCTGGTTATTTCTTGTTTAAAGAGTTGTAAGCTGCGATCGTTACGTTCTTCAAAGACATTATTAATAATAATATCAGGGTCAGTATTAATCCAATCCCACTCGCTACGGTGGATACCTAACTCAGCCATTTCTTTAATACTTTGTCGGTTTCCTTGAGCTGCGCGGTGTGCTATATAAAACCAGTCACGCTTTTTGCCATCATTGACGTGTGCAACTTTGCCGCCCATATCCCTAATTGCTTTGATTTCATTTCTGAATCTACAATCGGTAATTACCACGTCTGTGCCTTCAGGGAGGTCCGCTATACGTTTTTGCATGCTTTTGACCCAGAAGTCAGTATGCACATGCTCACGCATGACGTCGGTTCCGAAACTTTGTAAAACAGAACGAGGGGTTATTTCACGGCCCATTATACTGGACCAATACGAGTCAGGTTGTTCGCGCCATTCGCGTGATTCAGTTGTGTCGCCTTCCAGTAAATGCCTAGGCCAACTGTATAGGATGGAAACTGCGTCTTTTAGGGGTTTGGCAAAACTTTCTTGGACGAAGCCGTGTTCTTCGACAAGGCACTCACCAACGGTTCCTTTGCCTGAACCGATGAAGCCTAGTAAAGCAATTATCATTATTATTATTCTCCGCTTAACTAGGCCCCATTATACATTATTTTAAAAAGGCTGTCAATCCACTTCTGCAGGCATTTCTAGCTTAACTGACGGATTACCAGTCAACATCAGGTGCATAAACATCTTTTCATCATCGTAATCAGTCAACACAAACTTTATGTTTCTGTTACGATCATGGAGTTCGTATGTGTCCATATGAGGGTCGCAGTTTGGTACCACCTCTAAGTCATTCAGATTTGCAAACTTCTGCAAGTCTGTCACCAAGGGCACGTTGCCATCATACGAGCTAACATTCTGAACAGGCATGTAAAGATCTCTGTTCAAGTCGTCCAAGTCATCACAGTACACTACTGTACCGCCGCCATATACCATATAACCATAATCAGTATTAGTATTGTCTACACGTACTCGTTTCATAAATTTCATGACGAACTCCAAATTGTAAGTTTACTCGATAGTCATTCCCATTGCTGCAAGAGCGTCTTGATCTAATACTTTGTTGCCAAACTGCATTAATTTGCCGCCGGCTACCTGTGTAAATATCACAAAACAGCCATTACACCCAACTATCGCACTATTATTTACGGATGTCATTACGTTAATGGAAGAGTTTTCTTCGCAAGTATGGGCTGATAAGACATTTATATCTTGTCGATCATGACCTACAATAATGTCTCCTGGCACTAGGGCAGATGCTAGTGACCACATCCACTGTTCTTCGCGCTTGATCAACACCAACATAACAGGCGAAAGCCATACATCGTTATTGATGTTAATCATCTCAACTTTTTCTTGCACTGTTTTGAGCGTGACTACTTCTGCCTCTGTGTATTCTAATTCAAGTTCGTCCGTGCGCCATGATAAAAACTCAGGCGAGTCTATAGCAGGCAAGTGCTTTATCTTAATAGTGCGTAACATATCGCCTGCACGCAGGGCAGTCGCATTAATTAACTCGCCAGAAGCCAATTGCAATTTCGTTTTAGTTCCTATAGTGTTCATAAATGAGTAATCACCACTTGCCAATGTTTATTCGTTGCATCACTTTGATGGTCAGTGTTATAAGTAAGCCTTCTTGAGTAGGGGAAGTCAGTATTGGCAGTCTCGGTCCAGTTCTCGTAAAACTCTTCATTTATGTTGGTGTATTGCCCGGAGCCTGAATCAAATACGCGTTCGTGGTTCATCACAAACGGACCGTCTTCGTCAAAGATCAGTCGCGCGCCGTCATATACTTTTACGTTTACTCCGCCTGTTGCTGCGAACTCTATAGTATCGCCATCGACTTGTTCAGAGATAAGATAAGAACCGGGGTTGTCCAGCACAGTTATAAATTGCCCGCCTGGTTCCCATTCGCCGCCTCCCGGATATTGCGGTACCCAGTTTCTACCGCTTGTAAAAATAATACCGTCGCCTGGTACACCTAAAATGGCGTCGCCGGTGTAGTACTCGCTCATCATAACTAAAGCCGGTCCTTTAGAATTAAACGTAAATCCTTCTTTCATTATAACTGCCACCTGTCTTCGTATTCCCAAGTATTACGCAAGAGAACGTCACATATTTTCACATAGTTTTCATCAAACACCGGTTCGCCAGACGTGCCCGGGGTAAACGTAGGTTTAGACGCAGATGCCCTAACGTAAACTTCAAGCTCTACTATGCTTATTGATCTAGCGTTTCGGCCTGTATTAGTAGGCCGGGTAATAAATCTAGATCCGGTTGTTGTCGTTAACGGGTTCCAAGCATCGGTTAGGTTTTCACCTGCGTGCCAGCCAGGTTCGTCTTCATTAGTGACCTTCACATAGTACCACAATGTGCTAGTTGGGTTTGAGTTATTGTTCCAGATCTCAGATACTTGTCTATAGCCGTTAACGGTTGTACCAATTTGTGTGCCGTTTTTGCGTACTTGCTCAGCGCCACGTTCACCTATGCCGCCGGCTTCCAATAACACCTCAGTCATAGAAAATCGCATCATGGTATATGAGTTAGTATTATTAGCGTCGCCGCTCAAAACATACGTAGAGACTTCATAACCGGAACCAACTACGTCATTGTTCAAGTCTTTTGAGTTATGTATGATACCTGATTTCATAATTACCCTATAATAACAGGCAAACCCGCGTTACCTGTTTGTAAATTTTTAAGGTCTTCCTCCGCTTCTTGCATCATTTGAATTCCTTCTGCTTTCAGCTGAGAGCCGTTTAATTGAGTTCCGCCGTTGGGGCCTGCTATCGTTGCAAACTTCTCACGCGCTTCGCCTAACATTACCTTGCATTTTCCTAGTGCATATTTGCGCACAAAAGGCAAGCTATCACCATCAGTCAAAATTGCGATCTCCGGTTTAACATTATCCACAGTCAACATAAGTTCTTCGTCGCGCCTAAACTTGCGCTGAAAGTGAATCGTCTTATTAGAACGGTTGAATATAAACGGAACCTCGGCACCTAACAGTCGCCCCATTGTTTCTAAATGGTGGTGTGCTAACTCCCAAGTGGCAAGACCACCTGTTTGCTTGTTATTCAGTATATACATGTTCATAAAGCTGGCTTCATAAGGATCGAAGGTGATTGTTTGCCCAGCGTGGCCTAACCCTCTGCGATGTACGTGTCGAACTTGCTTTACTTCGTCGGGTAGCTGGTATAGACCCATGTCTTCTTGTACTGTTATAAACAAGATACTTTCTTCCACGCCACCATCGGAAATCTGTTGCATTTTCTCAATAGCGAGTTCTATTGCCAGCTCGTAGTGCTCTTTGTCTAACTCGACATCAATCATCTGTGAACCGAGTTCAAGTTTAAGTTGTTTTATTAATTTATTTTTTTGATTTGACATTAGTTACTCACTTATATTAGGTATGTTTTAGCGAATACAGGGTCACGTTACAAAGTCTAAAATACTCGCTACTTTCTTCCGGTGCTCGTAACGTGCCAGGCACAAAATTAGGCAACGATGTCGATATGTATATTTCAAACAAGAGATATGATTCAGTGCCGTTAGTATGACCTTTTACTGTATATTCATACGGCGACCCCGATACCGGTAACGTGAACCACTTATTGATTCTCGTCGAGCCCTCTGACATATGGGTGGTTACACCGCTAATTTTCTTTACATAACAATACACCACGCCGGCGTTTTCGTTTGTTTGCCATTCTTCATTTAGTGTTGCTGAGCTACGGTTAGAGTTTGCGCCTGCCAAAAGAGTATTATCAGCAACGATCTGGTTGGCGTATTCATCTCCATACTGGCCGCGTGCTGCTAAGTTAAGCTCAGTCAAACTAATGTAAAAAGAAGACTGCGGCTGTAGCTCCTTACCCGAAGAGGATAATATATAGTGATCGCGAATGTTCGGGTTAACTGTTAGTGTTTTAGCCTCGGTGTAATTAAACGTTATTCTTCCGTTGAAATCCATACCAAATGGCACCGAGGTAGGCTCACCGAAAGGCGAGTAGACCACATAAACATTACACACACTATTAAACGCACTTGAGTTATGCACTTCTGGGTCGTACCTAAATCTGAACGTGTAATCAACTAACGGTTGCCAGCGAGTTGTTTTTTCTTCTTCAGGTGCAGTGTTGCTGAACGTGTCGAAATTTTCAGTAGTAACCCAAATATAATAGTCACTGAAATCACTAGTGTCGTTGACGTTCATGAATGTTGCACGGCTTACATACCCGGTTTGAGAGCTCATATCCGAATCCGTGTGATCGTTTACATACACTTGGCCAGTTGAAGTCCTGAACTGAACTGCCGCAAAATTATTGGTCGACTTAGCAGGGTTACGATCTCCGCTAATAATAAACGACCAATTAGACAGAATTTCTGCTTTGGCGTTTAGGATTAATCCTTCCTTTTTAGGCGGAGATATAAGACTCTTAAAAAAGTTCTTTATTCTGTTTATCATACTTATGCTTGCTCCACAGTCAATCGTCCAGTGAATGTTACCCACTCCGTATCATATATAGACGGGATAGTCAAATCAAATACACGGGTGAATGTTTGGTAACCGTTGGTGAATTCAATCTCTAACGTATGCTCGCCAGCGGGCACTGCCGTACCAGATAACGTACCGCCGGAGTCAATAGTCACGCCCGGTATACCGCCGTCATAATTGTACTGGACACCGTAGGGCTCTTCTCCCAGTATCGTTTGAAATACGGCTGCAAGATCCACTGGTGCGATATTCCCGTCCGTGTCCCCGCTGATCTGGCTTAAACTAGAGTTATTATAAACAGGGGTATACGTTTGCCATGGGTTGAATAGAATTTTATTCGGTGTAGTTAGATCAATCTGATAATCGTAAACCGAATACTCAACGTCCGTTTCGCTTGTGTCTTCTACCTGTATTATATCACCGCCCCATGCAATTACACCGTCTGTGTTTTCATGCGTGCCGCCTAAATTGGACATAAGCCCGTCAGACGCTATACTCACTAATTGTGATTTTATACTAGCAGGGGTCTCGGATGGTTTTTCTTGCAACCAACAACTAATTACCCCAGCAACCAACGGTGCGGCGAAACTAGTACCACTTGACACCACGTATTCGGAGAAGTCAAAATGATACGTTTGATCGTAACGCAAATGAGGCAAACGATGTCCCGGTGCCGAAATAGTAACAGCACGGCCGTAGTTAGAAAACACTGACATTTCGTTATTAGGACTTTCTTGACTTTGGTTGGCAATTGTATATCTGCCAGTGTTTGTGGCGCCTACGGTAATTACATCTGAGGTAATACTCGCCTGGGCTGGGTTGATTAGTTCTGCCAACATCGGCAAAAAGGTGCCGTTAGTTTTATTCTCAAACCCGTTACCGGCAGCCGCTACAACATGCATGCCTGCAGCAATCATCGCCTTAGCCATATCAGTACTGTACTCGTCAAAAGGTTTAATATTATCAGGCTCGTCACTGTGATAATAAGGATTATCACTCGTAACATTTGTGCCGAAACTCATGTTTACGATACTTGGGCGACCGTTACTTTTATTTTGATGGTGCGCTAATACCGCATCAAGCGCTATTGCTATTTGGATATTAGTGGTTTCCCACTTTGCTGACCATACGTGCGCACCGCGTGCGATGCCTGCGTTAATTCCGGCCGCGAAAATGGCTACCGTAGTCCCGTGGCCGTCAGTATCAGTTAAGTTGTATTCTACATCTGAATCAACACCCGGTACAGAAAACACGCGGCCCGTTATGTCAGGGTGATCGGGATTAATGCCAGAATCAATTATGTATATATCAGTACCGGATCCGTCTAGTCTAAAGTCGTATTCTTCATAGACCGAAGTCGCGCCGGCAGTATTACTGATTGCGTTTAGATGCCAATATTTCACTGCAGGTAGTTGTGAGTCAGATGTGGAATCCTGTGACTCAATGTTTTCAATTGGTTGGTTGTGTTCTTCGGGGAAACGTGATATTTCGCGCTCAGCGTCAATAATGCGAAACTTCCCTGATTTTCGCATTTCAACTATTTTTTCATTATCCGTTTCGTCAATAATCAAATAGCCACTGACAGCTTGTAGGATTTTAACAACGGATAATCCAAACTCAGATACCACCTCATCGATGGTATAGGGTTGTGCAACTTTTACAATATATTTCACTGTCGGACCTTGGTTTTTGTTTATATTTACCAAGATCCATTCGTGTTATTTTATGGATTCGTAAAGTTGGAATGAAGCTACATTCTTCATTTTGGACTCGCACATTATATCAAACTTGTCTCTGAATTTCGCTATCCATTTATTCATACATGTGTTATGGTAAAAGTCGCTATGTTTTCTTAACTTACTACGAGGTATACCGGACTCAACTAACTCCGAAAGCGAAGGGAAACCGGTAGTCTGGGGCACATATTCTTCAGGCGATACCGAGTAATGTAGTACCGGTCGTTTGCTGCGCCAGGACGCTATAACTTCTTCTATGCGCGGGTCTTCTGGCTGTATGTACTGGCCGCAGTTAATATAATGGTGATGTACATCAAGCACGACAGGACACAGATCGGCTATTTCCAGGCAGCGGTCAAGTGAACTTGTGAACTCGTCGTTTTCAATCGTAATTATGCGTTGGGCTTCGGGACTCAAGCGCTCGAATGTTTCACGGAAGACCGGGACGCCACCTTTGCCTGATAAATGGACATTGCATTTGAAATCTTGAAACTCACGGCCGTAACCCATTAAACGAGCCACAGTCGCGTGGTACTCGAACTCAATAATAGACTTTTCAACGACGTCGGATCGGTCACTTGCGAGTACGGTAAATTGGCCTGGATGAAAACTCAGGCGTATGTCGTTTGCCCGCGCAAACTCGCCAACAGCATAAAGCCCCGCTGACAGGAATTCGTTAAATTCGACCGTTGCTTCGTCATTTTCAGGGTACAATACATCACTAAAATACTCGTGACTGTAAAGCGGGATTACTTCCGACCCTATACGACACATACGCAAGGCAAGCGGCATTGTCGCTAACTTACTAAACTGTAGCGCCATTGAGTTAATGTTGTGCTCAACAATCTCTCGCACTAGCGCTCGGGCGTCAGGTACTGGCAACGACATCAGTTTTTTCCTAGTCGTTGCTCGCTGATTTAAACGTTTGTATTCGGCTTTGTCGTCCACAACATATTTGCAGGCGTAGCCAATTCTTTGAACTGTCATTAGTCACCAACTCTGTAGAAATTAATTTGTGCTTCTGCTCGTAGGACCTTGGCTATTTCAGGATAGGCGCGATCCATAACAACGGCAAGCGCACGTAGTACATTCACATCAATAACAACATCATTTTTGTCGTTGTGCTCTTTGCTTGTTATCGACGTACCGTACAGTACAGGATCAAAACGCACGATGCAAATAGAAAGGAACTCAGGATCGTCTTTTAGTTTTTCGCTAATGAAGAGTTTAAATTTTTCAACCTCTTCGCGTGGTGCTACCCCTAAAGATAATTGTCTGGATACAATCTCGGCGTCGTCGATACCGTGTATTACAATTTTATTAGTCGCTTTTGTCATAAGTTTCACCTTGTTTTTGGTTACAATCTAACTCTAACATCTACCCGCCAATGTGCAAGGCCTTTTTGGTAAATACTTGTAATTATATTCAGGAATTTACAATGCCGAAACTCAAGCTATGGAATCCTAAAAAGACCAGCGATTACCATTTTCTAGACCGCGTTATAAAAGAAAACTTTGAAGTGGGCGGGACAGGTGTCTTTATCCACAAATACGCAGGTACTAGCCAGGGAGACGAGTCAACTATTGAAGACGTTGTTTTCATGGAAAACAGAAACAGGAAGTACGATGATGCGATTTACGAATTGCCGGGATCGTATACGCCGAATGATACTGAGTTTGACTTAACCCAGTTCGGCTTCATGCTGTCTAACGACACTATTGTAATTGACTTCCACATCAACCAAATGGTTGACGTCCTGGGAAGAAAACTAATGAACGGTGACGTGTTAGAGTTGCCACACTTACGAGAGCATTTTGCCTTAGGCGAAGACGCGCCGGCGTACAACAAATTTTTCGTTGTGCAAGACGGGTACAAGTCAGACACCGGATACGATCCGAGGTGGTGGCCACATATTTGGCGCATAAAAGCTAAAATACTTTCAGCTAGTGATTTGTACTCCGACATCATAGGTTCGTCTGGCATTACGTTTGTACTAGACGCAGACGGCAACAAAATACCAGTTGATGTTGACCAGTCCGGGCACGGTAGTCACCAAGATGTGGCAGGTGTCGACGACGGCGGGCTAACACTCGCCAGTATTATTAGCGGCAAATCAACGTTAGACGAAATAAAACAATCTGGTCTTGAAGAAGCAGAAAGCTACGTGCCTAGTGATCCACTTGTCACCACATCGCAACACCTTTATATATTCGAAGACGATAACGGCGATCCGAAATTCTACTACGGATCAGGTGATGGTGCTCCGCCTCATAGTACAGAAGTGTTTGGCGAGGGCGACGAGTTCCCGGAAGAAATGGAAGACGGTGACTACTTTTTGCGCACTGACTTTTCGCCTGCAACATTGTATCAAAAACAAGGCAAGAAGTTTAAGAAAATTACAATCGACTATGTTAAGAAGCCGTGGACTGCGGCTAACCGCGTAACAGACAGCTTCATAGATAACGACAAAACAGACAAGATGACTGACGGCACTACTATCAAACAACGTCAGGCTCTGAGTAGCGTGGTTAAACCCAAGGAAGACTAATGAACACATTCTTTTATGATAAGCAAATAAGACGTTATCTGATACAGTTTATGAGGACGTTCAGCTTCCTAAGATATCAGACAGGTCCCAACAGTGACGGGATATTCACCGAACACGAGGTTCCTATCATTTACGGCGACATGCAACGCCAAGCAGCACAAATTCTTAACAAGAATAGTGAGAACTCTATCTTACCGGGCGTTATTATGAGTTACTACATTGTAGACCTAAAGCCAGCGCCTGAGCGTAGAAAGCATCAAACTCACACGTCTACTGTGTCTGTAGTTGAGCAGCGCCATACAGAAGACGGGTACGACAGGTCAGGCAAGGGAAACAAAATAGATGTCGAGCGCCATATGACAGCGCCTTATAACTTGACTATTCAGCTTGACATTTCAACAAATACCACAACCACTAAGATGCAAATTATTGAGCAAATACTTATGGTGTTTAACCCAGATGTGGTAATTCAACAAAATTCAAATATGTTGGACTGGTCTAATATCACTTCTATACGCTTGGATGATATTGTCTGGACTAACCGTTCAATAGGTAACCAAATTGATGAAGAGCGCGAATATGCGTCACTAACATTCAACGTGCCTATTGAAATCAGTCCGCCGGCTAAGGTTACGCGCTCGCGTTTAATAGAGGATATTGTATTGAGCTTGGATGTTACTAAAGAGATTTCAGAAGAAGAGATGTCTAAGTTTTACGATCCAGCCGCCGGTGTGATGGAGTTTGAAGAGCGCAAGACACAAATTGTACGTGCCGAAGACTACTACATCAAAATAGGAGTCGACGGCTTACATGACATGCAGGCCGGGCTATTTGACCGAGAAGGGAAACCCGTAAATTGGAAGGAATCATTCTACCAGACTGGTCTGGAATCATTTTTGGTTGTGAACGTTGCGAGTTTTCCTACTAATAAACAAGGCGACATTTATTTCAAGTTTACAGAAATGCCTAGTAACTCTTACATTATTGGGATCGAATTAGACGAAACAACGTTGCCTACCAACACGTTACCGAATGTTGATAGGCTTGTTAACCCGAATAAAACAGAACCAGGAAACGGCTTGCCAGAGCCTGCTGAAGGTCAGCGTTATATACTGACTTCGGATTTAACGCAACACAGCGAAAATTGGCTTTTTGATTGTCACACTTTACCCGAAGCTGATGATATTATCGAGTTTAAGGACGGTCGCTGGGTTATTGTTTTTAATCGTAAAATTGCCGAGGACAGGGCTAACGAAGACGTAACTGATTTTGTTTATGTCTCTAGCAGCAATAAGCACCTTAAATACGATAAAATAAACGGCTGGGTTTACACATACTTAAACGAATACGGACCGGAACGATGGAAAATTCTAATCAAATAAGTGCGGCAGGCTGTATTATTGTGGCGAAGGACACTCGACGTGTTCTTTTCGCCCTACGCAATAAAGCAAATACCAAACGAGCCGGATGGGGTATTTGGGGCGGCAAGATTGAAAACGGCGAAACTACAATAGACGGGCTCAGGCGCGAGCTTCACGAGGAAATAGGGAAGGTACCCACTGCCTTAAAAGTGCATCCGTTTGACATCTATCAAGGCGCTGACAGTAACTTTTTCTATTACACTTACGTCTGGATAATACCAAGCGAATTCACGCCAATTTTGAACGACGAGCATATAAGTTATGCCTGGGTCAATATAGGTCAATGGCCTACGCCTTTACATAAAGGAGTAGCGCACACTCTTAGGCCTAAAAAGAATATAAAAAAGCTTCACCAAATGATTGATGAAGCCCCCGAATATCCTACATATCCGTGCATAAGTAACACGTTTTACAAGTCAAGCGTCTAGGACGCTTGACAAATAAAGTACTTATTAGATCCGTCTTCGTAGAAGTAAAGCGTAATATTAGGCGTAGCACTTAAGTCAATAATATGTGTAGTGCCTGACGTATATACGCCATTTACGTACATACCTGTTAAGCCAGTAACCTCCATTCTTAATCTAGAGTTAGCACCCCAATTAGATATAACGGTATTTGCCGTTGCCGCTATAACTACTGAGTTACCAGTTTCTAATTGATCTAGGCCAGAGATGTTCATTACACTTGTTGTGTTATCAGGAATAGCGTAGCGAACTAAACTATTACCTTCACTTAGCGCCACTGAGTTGCCACTCACTGTCGTATAACTCGCGTTAGCTGTTATAATTTCAGCTTGTATGTCGGCAATCGTCGCCAATCGATCAGTGCCAGATCCGTTACGTCTGTACACGTCACCTGCGTCACTGTACAACACTGTTTTACCAGTAACCGATACCGTCTGAGCGCCAGCGTTACCGTTAGTGCCGCCGATATCAGTTAGTATGCTTGCGCCCATGTCAACAAGTGCGGCTTTGTCTGTGGCCTTGTCAGAGAACGTGAAACGTGTATTCTCGTTAGTCGTGCCCTCTACATACATCTTCGCTTCGGCTGCCGTAATAGTTAGACTAGTAAGCTCGCCGTCAGTGTCATTAACTATATAATTCTGAGTTGCTATATTTGAGATATTAAGCTGCTCAGTACCGTTATAAAACATTAACGAGTTATCACTTGAATCACACCACATGAAGCCAGCTTCACTAAGTGCAGGCGCCGTGTCAGGTACAAATTTGACACCAGCAGCGTCTAGCGGACTATAATTCAACGATATACTATCAGCTAACACACTAACACGCGGGGCATATACACCAAGTCGCGGAGCAGAGTCAGCACCAATTCTAACCTCTGATGAACTAGAAAAAGCAAGAGGCCTTACGTCACTGAGTTCTAGTGCTACGCCTGCATCAGCTTCATCCGAGCGCAAATATGCCGACGCTGGCTGGCCATTTAGTGATTCGGCATTTACGTTGCCTGGTGACCCAGGAACAAATTGCGTGCCATTCCAAACAAGAGCATCACCGCTTGCTGCGCCAGCTGCATTGACATCTTTAATCATACTGATTGTCTGGAATTCAGTAATATCCCATTTCCCAGTAGTGTCATTGTAAACAAGGAAACGGTTATCAGCACTCGCTGTACCGGTGACGTCGCCTAAGTCACCCACGTCGACCCCTAGCGAACCTATCGGTGTATTCTCCCAATCACCCGAAGCAGAGTTATACGCCAATACATGGGCATCAACAACGTTTGATAACGAAACATTAGTGATTTGACCGAGTTCTACATTAACCAAAGTACTGAAAGCAGCAGCTATCCATTCGCCACTAACGTTGTCAAATACAAGTACGTCATTTGCCGACGGTGCAGGAACGTTAACATTGCTTAAGTCGTTTAAAACCTCAGGAATAAACGGATCCGGTAGGTTGTTTGGTTCCCATTTCCCTGCGGATTCGTTCCATAACAGGACTTGGCCGTCAGTAGCTGCGGTATCCGATATATCAGTCAAGTCACGTGATTCGAGTGTTACAGGCGGTAATTGGATAGGAACCCACGACCCGCCTTGATATATTAGTGTGTCGCCTGGCTGTACACCTGTTGTGTTAACGTCAGATAAATCACTAAGTGACTCAACTATTAGATAGTTCCTAGCAATCCATTCATTCGACTCTTCCTCATATGCTAAGAAAGCGCCATTTGTTGGATTTGTTGTACTAACATCTAACAAGCTATTCAATGTAGTCGGGATAATCACACTATCGTTTATCCACTCTACACCGTCGAATCTAAGGAAATTACCAGCAGCCGGTGACGATATGGTAACGTTGCTTAGTTCGTTGATTGCGAATGCGTTTAATGATACTGAACTAACACTCCATCGAGAGTTGTCAAAGTCCCAAGCCAAATATTTGGTTTCGCCACTTGGCGATACGCCATCAAACACATCAGCCAAGTCGGATAAATTTAGGTTGTTATTTGCAACCGTAGCAATATCAGTACTCTGCCACTCACCATTAGCGGCACTATACGCCAATACTTGTTGGTCGCTAGGAACAGAAGCATTTACGTTAGACAAGTTATCTAGCTCAAGCACATTGCCTGCAATTACCGGCAAGTCTAAGTTAACCCACCTAGTACCGTCGTATGCGACCAAATCATTCAAATCAGGCGTAACGAAGTCAACGTCTTCTAACATGTGCAGTGAAATACTAGGCCAATCAACGTTCTCCCAGTACTGACTCGCGGCATTCCAGCGTAGTATTTGGTTGTTTTGTATGGAAGCCAAATCGTCGGTTTGAACGTCGTCTAATTCACTTAATAGTTTGATGAACTTGTCTTCAGGTAAATCTTGGGTGGTCCATTTGGTGCCATCCCAAGTAAGAACTTTACCGGCGTCAGGTTCTCCTGACGGATCACCTAAGTGCTTAACTACCCACTCGGCGCCAGTTGCATCCCATACATACTGCTCACCGTTTTCAGTCCCTGCTAGCTCTGCAAGATTAAGGCCAGTTTTAACTACTTGAACCAAGTTAACAGACACATATCTGCCAGTTACATCGTCATAAACAATTGTGTCACCTGCTAGTGGCGCGTCAGCGGTAACGTTACCTAAATCACCTATCGTTGCATATTGCCCGAAAGCTTCGCCTACGTTTTGGTTAACCCATACGCCCTCTACATGAACAAGCATGTGACCGGTGTCTAGAGTATTGTCTATAGTGACATCGCCTAGTTCATCTAGTGATAATTCTTCAATTAACGAGTCTAAAATTTCACTAGTAACTAGCTCACTAGCAACCCAGCGAGTACCATCATAACGCAAGTATTTGCCTAGTGCGCGTGAGCCATCGTTAACGTCATCTAGTGAACCCAAAGTACTATAAGCCGGGGGTTGGTTAGTCCATAAAAATCCTTCGCCGTTAGGTACAGCCGTTAGCACGTGGCCTGCTTGTACGTTAAGCGTGTCGACATCATCTAAATCGTCAATTACAATGTTTAAATCGCCTACACTACTCGCAACCCATTCAGACGCAGGGCCGTCATAAATCAATATAGAGCCGTTGGTGGGTGAATCAGCGCTAACATCGAGTAAATCATCCATATTAGATATGAAGTCTAGCTTGCGGTTTTGCCAGCCAGCGCCGTTGTAATACAGCACATGATCAACGGCTGCGCCACTAATAGTCACATCCAATAGATCATCTAACTGATCATAAACAGGTAGAGTAACACCTTCCCAGTATACACCATTATAACGAAGTACTTCGCCGGTTTGTGGCTCTTCATAATAAGGGTTATCGTCTGGTAATCTATAGTTAGGATTAACGTCTTCAAGATCCAAAATGTTTAATGGAATTTTTACAGTTTGGTTTTTCCAACGCGCTTCTGCAATGTCGTAGCGCAAGAATTGATCGTCTCTTGGTGAGTTCAATTCAACGTCATCTAAATCGTCTAATACGTCAACTACTACCGCGGTTGAGTTAATCCAATTAGTGCCATCGTACATTAATACTTCGCCGTTAAGCGGAGTGTCCAAATCAACGTCGTCACGTAGCTGTTCTAAGCGAGTAGGATGCGGTATATTGCCATTAACCCAGTCAGTACCGTTGAATAAAAGGGCGTCGCCGGTAACAGGTCCGGTGATAATAACATTATTCATATCACCGATAGCCTCAGGGAATGAATAATCGTACGGTGTCCACTTACTACCGTTAAAGCGAAGCGCAGACCCAACCGTTATTTGCGATGGGTCTTCAGGAACAGTAACATCAACCAAGTCACCGAAATATTCAACACGAGACCCGGCGCTTGGCACGAACGCGCCTTGGCCGGCATTCGCAGACGAATCCCATTCTAATACTTTTCCATCGGCTATTCCGCCTAATTGAACGTTTACTATTTCGTCGATTGAGTTAATCGGGCTGTTAGTCCAACGGCCTGTGCTCTCAACATAACGTAAAAAGTCACCGTCTGTCGGGTTGTCAACAGCGTCGACGTTCTCAATGTCTGATATTTTACTGACAAACCCGTTTACGAAGCGACTACCGTTCCACTTTAATACGTGTTGATCTCTAATGCCGTTTACTGACTGCTGATCATAATCAATTGTAACGTCGCCTATCTCGGTAATTTGCTGTATAATGCCCGGTTCCCATTGGGACAAAGAGCTGTTATATCGCAGGATTTTACCGTCTGATAAATCGCCTTGATCGATAATAACGTCGTTCAGGTCATCTAGGACTTGCACTTGAGACATGTCAGACTGATACCAGCCAGGACCGTCTGGCCCGTTAGCGCGCCAAACAAGGAAACGGCCTTCCGCCATTGAGCCTTCAGTTTCTTTAACATCAGTCACATCAAATAGCCTGGACAGAGAAGGACCAGTGACCCAGCGAGCGTTTACCACGTCCCACTTAATTGTATGGCCTTCTTCTACAGTACCGTAATCAGGAATATAGACGTTGCCGATTTCAGCTAAATCGTCGATTATACCGGCTTCCCAAACTTGGTCACTGAAGTTGTATTTAAGAAGATTGTTGTCCTGCGACAGCCCGTTTGACATTTCCCTAACATTAGTAATCTCGCCGATGTCGTCTACAAAACCAGGCGCCCATTGCGAGTTGTCCAAGTCATACTTAAGAAACGCTTTGTCGTCAAGATTAAGCACACCATTAACGTCAGCAAGGTCGTCTAATACCTCTACAAAGCTCGTAGCGCTTAAAACCCACTTTCCTGTTGTGTTATTCCAGATTAAGGCTTTACCCTCGTCTCCGGCGTCTGGCAGCGTGCTTTCTACATCCATGATTGAGTGTATACTAGGGATGAATGACGGGCGCCAGAAGCCTGCTCCGGATACTTCGTCTTCTTCAAACCATATAAGAGACTGACCGGGTTCGGCTTCTGTCTCAGTTGACATGTCTACATCCAATAGCTGGAACAGTTTCTCAGGCATAGCGACAGTAGACTCCATCCAACGATACACACCGTCAGATGAGTCTAGTCGATATTGTAGCACACGGCCTGCAATCTCGTTGGCGTTAACGTTTTCTATCTCGTTTATATGAGTAATAAAAGACGGCAGCCAAACACCTTCACTAGCGTTGAATTTCAAGTACTTACCGTCTTCTCTCGGTGCACCAGCAAACTCTTGGTGATCGCCTTCGACGTCTAGTAAGTCAAATAACCTAAACTCGACTACGCCTTGCAAGTCGTTAATAGAAACAACATAGTCGCCAGAACCCATAGTAAGTACAGTATCACCATTGTAAGTGAACTCACCGTTACCCATATAAAGGTCTTGGTCATAAACGATTTCTGATCCAGCTGCGCCAACTAGCGACGAAGTACGAACACGCCATTCACCAAAGCTAGAGTCCTCTACACGAACTTCTTCACGTACAGCGCCGCCTGTTTTGACGCGGACGTCTTTGGGATTTTCAAAAGAAGCATTTTCGCCTTGTATGTTCGTTGACTCAGCATTAGATAGCTTACCGAATTGCACTGTACCCGAAGAGGTAAACTTAGTTGAAGGATCACCGATGTACGCATCAGCAGCGCCGTCAGCGTTATAATGCACAGTTAAGTGGCCCATGGAAACATTAGTATACGCGTCCGGACTTAACTCGGCAACTTGGCCTTCACTGTCTGTTGTTGTTTCACCGAATATAAAACTAGCCGCCGAAGGTGTGTACCAAAGTCCTTTATGATTCTCACCTGACGGCCTTTCTACAATCAAGCCGCCAGACAAAAACGCATCACTCGGGTCTAGTTCAGCAGTGCCGCGGCCTATAGTAATAATTGTATCTTCAATTGTTACGGTTGAAGTTTCCAAAACCGTGTTATTACCTAGCACAGTTAAGTCTTCTGTTATAATAACAGACCCTTCTAACCGAATGTTTTCAATCCCTGATGACTCACCGTTAGTTAGTACAAAACGCGTGCCGCCATTGATATTAAATTCATAGGACATTAGTTATTCATTCCCTGATATATTTTCATAGTATTTAGTTAAGGCGAGGCTGGAAAAGTGATACGGAAAGGCCCCACAAGGGGGCCTAAATATTACCGATTAGAGTAAATTCGGTACGTTACAGGATTCCGACGCCCTGTGCTCTAGACTTGATTGAATCAAGCTTGCGGTCGTACCCCCGCGCCCAGTCACTAATCCAATTCATCAGTTTAATAGCGTAAGCTTTGATAGAGTCGACGATACTATCAAGCACTCCTTCCGCGAGTGCACTTTCGCCGTTGTCAACTGATTCCTTGGGATCGTGTAACTTCGGTTTGCCTAGACGTGACTGAGTAACTTTGTTCTCAACTTTCACGTATTGCTCTCGTAACTGGCCGATTTTGTCAGCTAATTCAGGAGCAAGGCCTAATAGGTCTTCGAATAAGCCGTCTACGTCTGTCACCGTTTGGGTGGTTTTCTCAGACTTCTTACTCATTGAAACGGTTAAGCTAGCCGTTTCGATTACGCGAGTGTAGATCACATCCGTTGGATCAAAAAGCGTATCGAACCGTTGCTTCATTTTTTCATTTAGAGCATCGCGTGCTCTTTTAATTTTTTCTTCTTCTTGAGCTATCTTACGATAGTATTTAGCAGCAACGGTGAACATTTGTGATTCTTTACCGCTCAATTCGGCTATAACACGGTCCAGCTCACCCTTTACTTTTTTCTCTTTATAAGAAATACCGTCTCCAGTTCTACGGGCTTCTTTAATATCTTGGAATCTCATCAAAGGGTACCTTATTCTTTATATATGTCTATTTAGCATTTTATTGACTAATTGTCGCGCACCTTATATAATCAACGGGGTTTATCAAGGATATAATAATAATGATATGGTTAACGATATTATGCGCGTCAATACTCGTTCAGATTCCAAACATATGGGCGATAAGTAGAGGAAGTAACAATTTACAAGACTCACTCTACATATCACTTTTATGCGTTCCGATAACTTGGCTTGCTACCGGGTTATATACTTATTTTTACAGTACGGGATCATCACATTATAGTTACCCAGCCCTTGCGCTCGTAGCGCAAGGATGCTCATTCTTATGCGCAATAATTATCCAAACAATGATTTTTAAAGACAGGATAGTCAACATACAAGAAGTAGCCGGTATGTTATTCATCACACTCGGCTTATTCTTGATTATTACTTCCAATAAATAGACGATTATCTCGGTTTCTTGAACACGTTTGCTATCCCTAAAGACAAAACCCAACGAGAGCCTTTCTCTATTTTAGACACAGAGTGATAGTCTCTATCTGCTCTAAAGACGTGTAATCTATCAAACAACGACCATTTACGCTTACACTTGAAAACACCGCCCTGCTGAGCTTTACGGAGTTCTAAGTTTATACGAGTAGTAGGTCCGTTTGTTTTAGGATCTTTATGCTTAGGAATGAATGAGCCCTCGGGATACCTGAATAGATACAAGTCGATACCGAGTGTTTTGGAATGGAATAAAGTGAATATTCTATAGCCAGTGGCGAACTTATCGTTGCCCCAGCGCCACATTTTAAGTGATGGTTTTTGAGTGTTCTAACGCATGACGTTTCTCCTTAATTATACTTTAAATTTGCACGGGCCAGGGTAATGGCAGCCACCAGACGATGTTGTATATTGGCATAGCCCACCGAACGAGCAAATGAACGGCGAGTTGATGCAATAAATATTGACAACAGGAATTACCATTAGATATCCTTGTAAACTAGGTTGGTGACCCTGGCGGGATTCGAACCCACTTTCGCGGTTTTAGAGACCGGCTACTTATGCCAAATCAGGGCCACATTTACTGTTAAACTTCAGTACAACAAACGTAAAATTTAATCTGCTTATTATACTTTTTGACCATCGGATGGTCAAGAACTTTTTGTAACTCCGGCAAATACTTCATACGCGCTGAGTCAATATCACCGGTATCAACAGCATAAGACAGGGAAGGTTTTTCCGTAGTGTCTTCGTCCCATGGTGAGTGATACGCATTGTCTATAAATGCAATGCCGGAATCTTGCTCACGGCAACCGTCACTAAACCAAGCAATTTGAAAAAAGTCATCATCTTCTATTTGGTCAAACTCTTCTTCAGTAACTTCGCCTAGTTTAATACCGTAGCCATAATACACATAAGGCTGCATTGTAATAATCCATGTATAGTTTTCAGGTGTTACACACAATACAGCACAATTTATATCACCGCAAGAAAATTCCTTACGGTTCTCTAACTGGGTTTCCTAGTTTTCTATCTTCTACGATTTACATACGTCCTCCTTTATAGTTATTTATATACTAACAGAATTCCGAGCAACAAAAAAGCCGCTCGAAAGCGGCTTTTTTAATTTCAACAAATCACTCTTAGAAGAATGACAAGTTAGAAGTGTTGATACCGATGCGGCTGTAGTAGTCGCCTGCGTTACCGAAAGAGTTTGCAGTGTTAGTTAACTCAACGTAACCGTAACGAGTCATGAAGCTTACTACTGGTTGGAAAGTAGTAGGATCAATAATTGGACCAACTGATTGAAGTGGGATATAAGGACAGTAGAACGCACCAGCGTCAGTCTCGTTGCCTTTATAACCTAGTAATACAGCTTCGTCAGAAGACGCAAACTGATCTACGTAGATCTTCATAGCGTTGTTCAGAGTACCAACTAACTTAGTGTTAAGAGGTGCATCGAACTTACCTTCAGTGGTACGTGCGAACGCAGAAGTAGTCGCAGACTGTAGGATAGTTAGTGCCACAGGGCTTACTACCGCAAAGTTCGCAACACCACGACGTGTACGTTGTGAGATCAAGTTACTTTCAAGGTTCATCATAGTTGCAAGAGCGGCGTGCTCGTCACCTACGAATGTAGCAGTACCAGAAACAGCGTTCTGATCGTAGCTTTGTGCAGGTGCGCCAGCTAGGTTGCGTAAGCGGCCAAGTAGTTCTTGGTCGATTTCAACTGTGATTTCTTGCGCAATAGCTTCCATGATTTCTGCTTCGATGTCGATGCCATGAACAGCTTCAGCATCTTGTGCAGCTTCGAAAGTCCAGCTCGCAGATAGCTTACGAGATTTAACTTCAACAGTCTCTTTCAAGATGTTTACAGACATACGGCGACCAGGTTCACCTTCCATAGAGGCAGTTGAACTTGGACCAGGTAGTGGCGACGTAGACGAGTTCGCTACGTTGTTACCTGAGTACGCTTTCGCGATGTCAAACGGGTTAAACGCTTCTTGACCAGCTTTAAAACCAGCACCGTCTTCTGCGTAGTTTACACGTAGAGTATGGATTTGGCCTACCGGACCAGTCATCGGCTGAACACCCATGATTTCATTTGCAATCGTGCTAGGCATAACGCGGCGCAGCAACGGAAGCATAATTTTGTTTACAGTGGCGATATTACCAGTACCGGTTGAACCATGCGTGGCACTTTCTCTAAGCGCTTGCTTTCGAGCATTTTCCAGTACTACATCAGTAGTCTTGCGAACAGAACCCTGAAGGCCTTCCAGCAAAGCGTTCTTGGTAACTCCCCAATTCTCATTAAGAACCTTACTCATCTTATTCTCCTTGATTATTCTTAATTAGTGTAGAGACTTAAACTTTGCTGATACCAGCTAGTCGTGTAATCTCTTTCAATTCTACGTCATCATTCGATTCGTTTACTTGCTTCCGACGAGACTCAGCACCTCTACGACGGCCATCTCTGGCACTTAAAGTAGAATTGCGGTTTCTGCGTTCGGACAGTTTAGAACGTCCTTCTGACGGTTTTTGTTGTTGTTCGCCCAATACAGTTGGTAGATATCGCTTGAAAGCTTTATCCAGATCTTTAGTCTGAACACTCTCTAACAAACCTTCCATCACCGATTGTTGTCGCCCGCTAAGTGGAGATAACATCTCGTTCATCTTGCGGGTGCGAGCCAGGTTATCTTTAGTGATTTCTAATTCCGTCTTAAGCTTGTTTTGAGCTTCAGACAGTTTCTTAATCGCTTGAGATGCCTTGGCGTTTGCCTTCTTAGCAGTGCCCAGCTCTGTGCCTTCTACAAGTAGAGAGCCACCAAATTCTGATGCAAATGCCTCGAATATTTTTCTACCGAACTTGTTTTCACGAGCTTCGGCAATGTCTTGGCGAAGAGCAGTCAATTCAGAACGTAGGGTTGATTCTACTAGTTCAGATGTCTTGCTACTCGCACGAGCGATAAATTTCGCTTTGGCTTCGCGCAGCTTAGCGCGGCCTTCGTTGATCAACGCGACGCGTTGTTCATTAAGTGCTTTCTTATCTTGAGCGAATTCAGTTAACTCGTTAGCGATAGATTCTTTAATGAATTCATTCGCTTTCTTAACTGACTCATTCATACGTTTACGATCTTCATGCAACTCGCCAACTTCGCTTTTAAGCTTACGAAGCACAAATTCCTGCATAGCTCTTAGTTGCTTAGCATTCTGTTTTTGTAACTTCGCTTTGGCTTCGCTTAGCTCTTTTTCTTGATTAGCAATACGAGTCATAGCCTCGCGTAATTCATCGCTAACGAATTTTTCAGCAGCTTCTGCGATTGTTGACTTGTCGTGCTCATATTTTTGAGCAAACTCACGACGAAGCTCAGCACCAATTGAACTACGAGCCTCAGCGATCTGTTTGTCCCATGCTTCTTGAACCATGTTACGATCAGACTCACTTAGTTGAGCATTTTTTAAAACTTTGTTAACACTCATTCGGCTTTCTCCTTTTAAGGTTTTAACTCTTTTATGAGCGCCATTAGCATTGACGGTAGGTGTTTATCTGCAACTTTGTCACCGTGCGCAGCCTGCGCAGCAGCTTCATAAATTCCAGCGCCACCGCGCATGTTAAATAGACTCTCATAAATTGTTTGCGGATATGCTTCCGGGGCAGAAGGTTGGGCAACTATATCAACCGTTACGATTTCAAAGTCACTCACATAGCCCTGGTTGTCTACGTTACCAGAACCGCGCGAACTCACACCAAGACGAACATTAGAACTAAGCAAGCCATGAACGATTTTACCACAAGGGGTATTCTCGATCACTTTGAGTTTGCCAATTCCGTTATTGTCTTTCATGTAAATGTCGGTGATAACATGACTAACACGATCCAAGTTAATTGTTAGTTCATCGGGATGATCCAGCTCACCTAGGACAGATTCTCCGCGTTCCATACGCTCTTTAAGTTGAGCGACAGCACTGCTGATTTCGTCCATTGGATAAACGCGCTGGTTATGATTTCGAACGTCAGCTTGTATGAAGATGCCTTCCATATAAAAAGCACGCCCGTTATCGTCTGCACCTTCGGTAATACGAATTTGCGAACGTTCAGGACCCATATATTCATACAGCTTATTCATCATTATCCCTTATAGTGTACCAGCTAGCTCTTCGTCAGAATCCATTTCTGGATCGTCGATTTCGCTGTCTAAGTCACCGCCGTCCATTTCTGGATCAGCGTCCATGTCTACATCATCACCTGCAAGTTCTTCGAACTCAGCAGCTAATTCAGCAAACGCAGCTTCAAGATCTTCAACGCGGTCTTCAACGTCGCCTGAGTCTTCGTCAGACAATTCGTCGTCTACTTCAACTTCGTCGTCAGACATTTCGTCGTCTACGTCAGCATCAGATACTTCGTCAGATACTTCGTCAGACAATTCACCCATGTCTTCTTCTTTAACTACTTTGTCCTTCTTTTCGGAATCGTCTTCCTCTGCGTCTTCTTCGTACGAAGATTCAGAAACACCAACAGCCTTTGAAACATCTGCATAAATGTCACGTGCTGTCTCAACAACGATTTCGTGAAAGAGTTTCGAAGCAGCAGTATTGTCTTCATTAATAAGAAGGTCAAATACTTGTTCTAGCTTGTTCATGTTCTTACACTCCTATTGAAAAATCACAGTTTTTCTATTTTCTATTTATGAAGCGCATAAAAAAATGCGCTCTAGGGGCCTGGTTTTGGTCCAAAAAGCGCATTCTTACTACTTATAACTATTTTTACTATTCTTCGCCTAAAGCTGGTCCGTCGTCAAAATCAATTTCGCCGCCGAATCCGCCGCCCATGCCGCCGCCAGGGCCACCGCCGCCTACATCGCCTCCGTACATTATTTGCATCAGCTTCATACGCTCAATCTCTTCGATTCTTTTGAAGTCCCTAGACTTGCGCATCTGTTGTAGGTGTTTAAGTGTCAGCTGAGGTCTGCGAACGTCTGTAGATAATCTAACTACACTTCTATCCCTAGCAGGATCGTATATTTCATCTATACGCATTATTCTTCCCTAGCTTTGTTTTGGTACTGTTTAATTGCAGAGCTAGTTAGACCAGCTTCACGTGCAACTGTAGTTCTGGCGATTTCTTCGCCAGCCTCGTCTTTGATGCCGTTTTCTTGCTTCCAAAGACGTTCGTTTTCTAGTATATCGTTATCGTCCCAGCCTAAGTATTTCTTCATAGCAAATCGCTTAGAGATATGTTCGTAATCCGACATTTGTGCATACGCACTAGCGAACTGCATATTCATCTCAACTTCACGATAGTTGCTGAAGTTCTGAGGCTCACAAAACTGGATGTCAAAAGTACCAGTATCTACACGGATTCCAGAATGCTTACAATACATCTTGAATTCATGGTTTAATTCGTCAATAACAATATTCTGTAAACGACGACAATATCTATCAAATCTGAACTCTTGGATGAAAGCATTAGACACTTTACCGTCTTGGTAAGGTGCAGTGCCGTCTTCTGGTCCAGTAGGCAAATACGAACTAGGAATACTCAACGCTCTTATTAATTTGTTGTTGAAGTATTTCAAGTCATCGATTTCACCTAAACCTTGGCCGCCCGGTAGTGTCTCAACTCGGGAGCCTCGGCCGCTTGCTGTTACTGCAAAAAAGTAATCCTCAATCATGCTCAGCGGGTTGTACGCCGAGTCCATGATGTTGTTTTCGCCGTTACCTGTTTTTTGCGGTATACGCTTTTGCTGTACTTCCATACGAGTTGATTCCAAATGAGCTTTTGCCTTGTGTGGCGGTAAGTCACCTGTATCAATAAAGAATACACGGCGTTCAGGTGCGCGGTGAATACGGTATATCAAAATACTGTCTTCAAGCAGTTCTTTCTGCTTATATATCTTGAATACTTTTTCTAGCTCACTAACGCCAAAAGGCCACGTCATATTCATGCCCTCTGACATGCTTATGTGAACTACGTGATCAGCCGAGATATAAGTAATCTCTTCATCAGTGTTTGCTGACGAGACGCCCGTAGTCTTAGCCGATTTAGACCAATGTTGCACTGACAGGTTATTAGCGTTGTGAGTGTTATTAGGATCGAAATCACTAGCAACACCGTCCTTTAAGTTAAACGAGATATTAGCCATAGCGTAAAACTCAATACGCTTATTATCAGCTTCATTAACAATTACGTATTTCACATCAGCAACATCTACCCAATGAAGCTTGAAAGTTTCAGGGTCTCGTATGAAGAACTGGTCGCCGTACTTTATAGTGCCACGGAATGCACTAACCGCGCGTCTACGCCATTCGTTTAGTTCGCACCATTGGCGCAATAAACGATTAATAGTTTCAGTTTCGCTCTCGGTAGGATCTTCTACCCAGCTAACTTCAAACGGCAGCTTATTGTCTTCGTCGTCTTGTACGCAGAATTCTGCAATAGTGTTAAGCGCTAAGTGGACTTCGTGATCTAGGTCCATTGTGTCATATTGCGCGTAACGGTGTATTCTGTCTTGTGAACCGGAGTAGTATTCTGGTAGCCATGCTGCATCTTTATCGAAGCTGCCATGACTTGCACCAGAAGATTTGAATGATCCTGGATTCGTGTTAGTCGGCGATTGATTAAAATACTTTTTCCAAGTCATTTATTATCCTATTCCCTTAATTGCGCCCTTTGTGTTAGAGCTTATTTCACGAGAATATCTATTATTCTCTGTCTGAGCAGATATTAGTTGATCTAGTTTTTCCAACAATAACGCAGTGGTATCCGGGTCAGTGCTTTCTTGAACCATATTCATGGTTTCTACTATTTTATCTGCTCTTGCCTTATCTGTGATTAATTCTTCGGTAAATGTAGAATTGTTAACATTACCTGTTCTAGTGTTATTTACTATGTTGGAAACCGAAGCATTTCTAATTAATTGCGCATCGCGTTGTATGTTGCCGCTGTTCATCCTAGGGGCTTGTCGTTTAACATTATTGGCATAGTCTTTAGCGACACCGGACGCGTGCTCTATTACATCGTTATTGACTTGCTTAGCAGTGTCTTTCATTACGGTTGCGCTATCGTCGTCGCCGGTGAACCACGATTTAGCAGCATCCCATTTCTGTGCTACCCAATCACCCACAGCCGATAATTGCTGTCCGACAAACGACAACAAATCAAACAGTATGCCAAGTGGCGAGTTAATATCACGTAAGGCGTTAGTAAATGACGTTGAATCAAACCCAAGCCAGCCGGCCACAGTGTCAACCATGTCATAGATCCAGCCTGCAAACGTGCGCGGCAGACTCATGATGCTGTCTATTACTTTTCCGATAAAAGTATCAGAATCTGAGTTCATATAACCGTCTATTATCCCGGTTATTAGTGTGCTAATCGCTATACCCACTGGACCAAATAAAGCAGGTATTCTAGACAGTAACCACGGCAATGCTCGTTGCGCAACTGCACCTAACCAGAATAATGACTTGTTCAAGAAAGTGGATACACCGTTTAACATTTGCGGTCCTAGCACTGTGAACAGACGAGCTAATCCACCCGATATTGTGCTGAAAGCTGATGTCGTTGCCTTTATGATACCACCGGAAAACACGCGTACCATCGAAGGTAGTGTCTTAAACAGCCCAACAATATCGAAAGCCATTAGTATTTGACCTACCGTTTTAAACGCGCTGAATAACAACCTAGCCGGAGTAGCGATGAACATTATGCCGCCTACTAATAAACCAGCTACGTATCCGAGCGTATTGGCAGCGCTTTCGGTCTCTACACCAAATACAGACATAACAGAACCAATGGTGTCAGCCACCCATAAAAGACCGGATCCTATCACTTTTAGGACGTCAAATACGGTGCCCATGCCAGACACAAACCCGTCTATAAAACTACGTACATCACTGAAGAATTTACTCATTTTGTTGACAGCTTCTTCAGTGAATTCGCCTTCCTTATTAAACAGCTTGTTTACATCATCAAAACCAACGAAATAGTTTAGTACTTGAGTAAGCAAGCCTTGGAACATTGTAGTCAAGCGATTGTTGAACTCACGTATAAACGCGGCTTGGTTTCGTATTCTGCGTTCAGCGGCTCGCTGTTCATCAGTCATGCTACTGCGCATATCTTCAGTCAAAGAAAGCGCATCATTCGCAAACTGCAAATAAGTTCCACCGACGCTCTGTGCTACTGCTAGAGTTGCTTTTCGTTGGTCGTCAGTCATTTGCTGGAAACGAACCGCCAATGTGTTGCGCAGGCGCTCAATGGCAGACGTGTCACCTGTCATTACGCTATTAAGTTCTTCAGTTAGCGTTGGTATAACATCACCTAAACCGCTTGACGCTAGGCCTCTTACGAGCTCCTGATCGATTGGACGGCCAAGTTGTAAATTAGCAAGTTGGTCTCTTAATGTTTTAGAAACCTCGGGCGCATCAGCAAAAGCCATTGTCATTTCTTTAACAGCTTCTTGCCCAGCTAGGCTTAAAGAGCTCATAATAAAACGAGTATCAGGCGCATCCATTAACCCGTTCACTGCTTTGTCTATCTCTTCAATCCCGATACCCAACCTAGCGCTATATTCCGTCATATTTTCTATGGCGCGGCGTGCTAAGTTCTGCATTTGACTTTGATTGAGTTGGTCTATTTGCCCTAAAAGACGTTGACGGGAGAATTCACTTGCGCTATACTCAAGCATTTGTCTCGAAGTTACACCGACAATATCACCGAAATCAGCCATACCCGAAACCGTTTGGGCGAAGCTTCTACCAGTTGCTCGTTGGTACGCGTTTAACGCGATAGAATGTTCATTATAAACGGCATTTAAGTCCTCGACATTCATACCAAAACGAAGGATGTTATCAGCAGTGTTGGAAACAAAGTTACCTGCTATTTCTGCAGATGAGCCAAAACTTTGTATGAGTGCGCCAGCTGATCGCGAGTTCTCGGCTAGGTTTGCCAAGTTACCTATTAGTGCAGCTAATGAAAACGCGCTTAGTATTTGGCCTGTTTTGGCCATTATACCGCCGAAACCCATATCCATACGGCCTATAAAGCCACCTAACATGGTGTCTAATTTCCCGGATAAATCAGGTTCACGACTGTTCGTTGGCGAGTTGGCAGGGCCCGGTCCTGTAGACGGTCGGCGCTTGTTTTCTTTAACTTGTTCTTTGTAATTGTCTTCGAGTGTTTCGCCTATATCGGCTAGCTCTTGTTTTAACTCGTCAAAGTCAAGTCCGTCTATGGAATCAACAACATCGCCTATCTCTCCCATGCCAGTTGGGTCATCAAGTTTGTCGGCAATGCGTTTTAACTGATCTTCTACTTTTTTACCGTGTGTTTTGTCTAAGTTGTAGGATTTCTGAACGAGTTTTATTAGGGACTTTAACGTCTCTTCTTGAGCTAGTGTTCTTATGGCGACACTGTCTATATCGGTAATAATTACCGGGCTTACTTCTTCCATAATTCCGTACTAAACCTTATCCTATATGAATATTTAGCACTTTAAAAACACTGCCTGAATTTAACTAAATACACGTATATCTTAATACGGAGTAACAGAATGACACAAATGACAGCCAACAACCCTTTGGCAGGGGCGTTCAGGAAGCCTAAATCCTGGGTGCGTCTTTTAGGCACTGACATCGGTGCTTATCCTGAAGGCTTCATCACAGCAGATAACGAGAAACTTGAGGTGGGTGTTAAACCCATGACAGGTTCAGACGAAACTCTACTAAACAACCCGGACGGCTTACTAAATGGCGAAAGCATTGTCTCGGTTATTAAGAGTTGCTGCCCTACAATTAGTGACCCAACTAAACTTTTACACATTGACATTAGATTGTTGATGACTGAAATCCGTCGAAACTCGTACGGCAAAGAGCATGACATAGACGAAACGTGTCCTAAATGCGGCCATGTACAAAAGAAAACACTTGATTTAGATATGGTGCTGTCTAACGTTAGACGTTTTAGCGATGGCTTTAATGTTGTAGAACTGGATGGTGATCTGGAAGTGATGTTGCACCCGTACGACTTTAGTCAATACAAGAAAATACTTGATATCGGCTACAAGGAAAGTAAGAGTCTACGTGCGTTGTCTCCTGATTCCGGTGTAAGTGACGATGAGCGCTTAGCCGTATTCAGTAAAATGTACAAAGAAATGTCTACACTGAACCGCGACATACTTATGAGCTCTATTGCGAGTGTGTCTCTTGCGGGCAACGTAGTTACTGAACCGCAGTTTATTACTGAGTTCTTTATGGAAATTGACAGGGAATCGTCAGCGAAGATAAAGGAAAAGGTAGACGACATGAATAATCACGGCGTGCAGAGTAAATTGGATACGAAATGCCAGAACTGTCAGCACGAACACATTATTGATGTTAACTTCGATCAAATGAGTTTTTTTACGCGCTCCTCGGATCAGGCGACCCACAACAGGTAATGGCCATGATTCGGGGTCTTGAGAAGAATCAAGATAAATTAACTGATGAAATCCAGTACTTGGCTATTTATGGACAAGGCGGCTTTGGATACGAAACATGTTGGATGATGTCATCCCGAGAACGTCAGCAATTAGTTAAAAAGCTCAAAGAGTACTACAAAGAAGGGTCATAGCATTGGCCCTTTTTTATTGCCTGAATTCCTATTAATCCCGTCCTATGTTTTATCCGATCCGCCTAGACATTTTTACTGATATTCAACCTAGAATATGATGAATCATTTATAATAATTAACGATAGTAATGTTCCTGCAACTACGTTGCCGTTACTCGCTAGCTATTAGTAGACTTCGCAAGGAACTTGCTTCGTCTATAATATCTATCGATAATTTAACTCTTATTAATTATTTCGAATGATTGATTATATTTTAATTATTGTTTTTAATATTAATAGCACGAAGTGACTATTATATGTATACAGACATTCCAAGGTTAGAAGATTATGGCTCGCCCGATATGGGCAAGCCTTAAACAACTAGATTAACAAAAAATTCTTAAAAAACAAAAAAAATAAGAACATTCCGTCGCCGTCGATCCCCGTTCTCTACTGCATTTTTATGGATGTGCAGCCTAGCGAATACCATTGACTAGTGCGAGTGCTCGTTTCCCAATGCCATAACTTTTCAGCTAGTTTTAAATGAGTTTGTTTGTTGAATACGATTATCTTTGAATTCTTTTACTGGGTTCGGAATTTACAGTCTAATCTTTACATATAATATTTTACTTTAATTTTTTACGTTTAATTTTTTACTAATCGTATCAACATAACGATGCGCAGTATCATAAATCACCTCCCAACTAAGTGAGTACACTTTATAATATTACAGTCTGCAACATCCTCCGGCACAAGCTAAAGAACTTAATCAGAAGCTGTGTTATTCCCCAACTAAACCTCTCGGCGTCAAACGCTGGTTTAAAACTAATACACCAAATCTTTAAAACATCACAATTTTATACAGCATGCTAGTTTCGTTTTCCCCTGTCTAATAACTGTCTAATGTTGAGATCACTACATCTCAATTTCGAGCAGGTCCTTTTCACATTACCCTGCGGCGGAAGCGCATAGTTTCTTAACAAAAGTAATGGATTAGAATAAACTAAAGAAGTGATATACTATGGTTTCGACTTGCTTATAGGCTACATTTTGTAATTCGCCTGCTTAGCCCTCTGTCTAAGCCCATGTCGTATTGTTTCAAGTATTGCGACTGCCTAATGACCAACGTGGTTGCCATTAAGCAGCTATCGTTGCCGTTCATCATTTGCTACGTTGACTTGGCGTCATATACGTGCGTCCGTAAGGTTGCGGATGATGAACTCTTTTTCTTGCAGAGCGATATCCTTTTGTGGTACATCCAAGGCGTTGTGATTACCCGTCAAGATTACTAACTAGGGTAATAACTACCTTGCGAGGCCATCACTGAGTTCTACTTAAGTTCTATAAGCAGACCTTCAAGGGGTCATACACTGTAGAAATTTCTTTATACAGTGCGGGAAACCGCCCTCACGGACAGTTGACATCTTAGTGCATGTTAAAAAACACCACAAGTCCCTCTCTTACCTCTAACTTATATCCGGTATTCCAATCTCTGTAAATTGCATAGTTACTCATAGCCTTATTAGCTATCTAAGTTCTAAGCTCGTCTAATTTCACTATACAAACCAAGGTTATTGAGGCCTTGTCCGTTATGGTAGTTCGTTTTATACTCTCTTTCTTACTATGTAATGTAGTACTCAAGCACGATGGAACCTGACCATATAAGTCATATCACCGGACGAAACACCCACTATGTTACCCATTCGCCCGGGGCACTCGCAAGCTCATCCAAACGGTGCATTCTTCAATGCCGTCTTCAATGCGGGTTGGCTTCTCCAACCAATATTCCGTTAAACACGAGTGTAAAGCTTAACAGAACCGAGGTGCCTATCTCACTAAAGGCCCACACAGTTTGCCATTACCTTACACACTGATTAATAATCTTGTCACGTTTTTGGGTGTCTTTAGTACCCGTTCACGCCGTCAGTATTGTGTAAAGTCTGTGCTGCCTTTTAACGTTGGAATCCATCATCACTAGGGATTGTAGCGTTGACAATTTAACCTCTAGTACTAACCATGCTCGTAAGCAATTCCAACGGTTTTAAAAATTTATTCTTTAAAAAATTTCTCATCAGATACTGATAAGAAATCTGTAACACTCATTAATATATAGTCCTTGTATTTGGCGAATCCTTCAATTTCTTTCCATTCTGAAGTAGCATGAAAGCTCTTTTTCAAGAAGCACATGATTTCTGTACGATTATATTTTACGACGAGTAAGGTCTCTTTATTGCCCATCTCGGCGTCTTGCTCGGCTTGGCTAATCCAGGTATCCCATTGCTTAACAGACTGTTTGGCTATGGAATCTAGAGTAGGTGGTGTTTTGTAGGATTTGCATTCAATGCTGAAAATAAAGGAACGTGGGCAAATGAGGTCACCATAAACAGCGAAGTCGGTGTCGTGGGTTTCCACCCTAGACTTGTTAGAACCCCCAAAGAAGCTTCCTGAGTCCGGGTTACGTCTAAACCCTTGCTCGAGTCCTAAGTGCTCGCAGAAGCGTTCACTGAGCATATTTGATATAGTTCTTTCGAAGGAGTTGCCCTTCTGTTTTCCGTTCACTGCCATGTGTAATAAACCTCGTTTGTGTTTATTATTTAGCACCGAAACTCAGGCATGAAAAAGCGCCCGTAGGCGCTTTGTTTTAATTGATAATTTACTAAACTGACGCAGCTAAAATTTTCATATTGTCAAGTACTTTACCGTTACGGGTGAACGAGTAATTGTTCCAAAGCAACCAGCTCAAGTTGGCTTCGTCATCATTGCCATTTACTAGCTTGTACACAATTACTGTTTGACCTTCGTTGTCATATACGTTATGTACTGTGCCAACTACAACGCCGTTATTGTCAGCTACTTGCGCGTTTTTAATTTTCTTTAGTAATTTTGACATATTTTGTTACCTTGTTTTGTTTGTCTGCATTATTGCCTACATCGTTATAATAGCAAAATGACATTCAAACACAAGACTTATTTGAAAATAATTTCAATTTATTTCAGGTAACAAAAAAGCGCCCGAAGGCGCTTGATTATAAAAAGTTTTTGTTAATTTACGCAGTGGCTTCAGCGCATTTTTGCTTTGCGTGTACTCGTGATGTTACCAATTTAACGTCGCTGCTTTGGCTCCATGCCTTAACAAAGCGGAACTTGCCGTCAACATCAGGTAAGTATTTGCGTTTTTTAGCAACTGTTTTAAGCGGGCTGCCGGGCTTGCTGTATTTTACAATGTCGTCAACTACAATAATCGCAGCAACGCCACCAACAGTGTCGGCTATTGCTTGGATTTGTTTAGCGTTAAAACGAACTGTATGGTCTAGTTCTTGTTTTTCACCGGCCAACATTAAATTAGCGTTCGCATCAAACAAGTAAGCGCCGCGGCTAAGGATTGATTGAGATTTATTAGTTCTTAATACAATTGCGTTTTTCATAATTTGTTACCTTGTGTTTGTTTGTCTGCATTATTGCCTACATCGTTATAATAGCAAAATGACATTCAAACACAAGGCCTTTTTGAAAATAATTTCAAAAGTTTTAAAAACTACACTAACCCTTTATTCATAAGGACTATCATCCAGTCATCGCCGAATAAATGCCCCATGATTTCGTCTAGAAGATCCTCTTCGTCGCGCTTGATCGGGTCAACTACGTCGTCCGGAACCCCTACTTTTCGGGCATACCCGGCTAGCGCAGATGCACGCCAGTCCTTTAACTTGGCGTAAAGCTCTACGATTTCTCCCTCGGCATCGATAGTTTCATTGATAGACTCACTTAGCTTGGAAAGCAATACGGGACTCATTTTAGTTTTAAAAACTTCACCCCATACTTGGCTTGCGCTAGACTTAGGAACTTTCATTGCCCGTGTCCAGCTTAAAAACACAGACTCGGAATTAGGAACCAAATGGCCGTTAGCTATTACCCATTTAATATATGCTATTGAAACCGGGCTGTAGTTTTCTTTAGCGTGCGCCAACCACTCATTGCTACGTTTTATATAACGCTCGTCAGCCCACTTTTTGTCTTTTAACAGATCTTCGGCACTGTCGCTTTCGTCCAAATCGTCGTAATATTCACCGGTAGCTGGGTCAATTAGATCCTCTTCCCAGTCCTCGATTGGTTCTGGCTCACGCTGAGGCGCACCGATGCTTTCTGCTTTGGGCCCGGTAGCATTATCTAATGCGTTAAATTCGTCGTACGTCAAATAAATGTCGGTATCTGGATCATAGTGTTGTCCGGCTTTAGGATCGTAATATACAACCTTACCGCTGCGAGTCATTATAGGTCCTTCAAGACCATCGCGCTCTTGGTAGCGCTCTCTGTCAATATTCGGAAGGTAACTATAACCTTCAGTGATTTCATTTATTTTCATTTATGTCACCTAAAAAAGCATACTTTGTATGGTATTTAGTATACATGAAAAAGGCAGCCGTAGCTGCCTTTTTAACAAGAAATAAGATTTAAGCGTCAGTGGTGCTTTCGTCTTCTATTGTGGTAAAGCCGTTTTCTTTAATTACCTTAATGGTGTTGTTAACACGCCCTACAAGCTCATCCCTGTGCGATACAAGGTGTACGCACTTATTAGAGTTACGAACATGGTTTTTAAGAGTGCGAAGTGCACACTCAACACCGTTAACGTCTAGCCCATTATCCAATAGTTCGTCGATCATCATGACGTTTACTGACGTGTTCATATGTTCAAAAACATCACGGAAAGCCCAAGAAAGCCCTAGACTTAAACGTGTTCGTTCACCCCTGCTAAGGTTATCGAAGTCTAAGTCACGTCCGTGTTCTTGTATATCGACGCTCAGATCTGCTTGGAATACAACTTGGTGTGGTAAAGATAGTTGATCCAAATATGACTTAAGACGCGAGTTAAGGAACGCCAGGTTCTGATTTATAACCTTTTTACGAATAAACGAGTCTTTGTTGTTCATCAGCTTAAACAAGTACTCTTCGTGATCTAATCGCTTAGTTAACTCATTAAGAGTATCGTAGTTTATTTCTTGGATACCCTCGTTTTGGAGTTGCTGTATCTGATCAGTGTACGGGTTTTCTGAGCTAATTACATCTTCGAGCTTGTCGGCTAGCGCTGTAATCTTGCTCTTGTGCTCGAGCGCCTCTTCGTACGAGCTGTATTCAAGATCGTATTTGATGAATTGCTTTTCATTTAACTTGTTAAGCTCAGCAACTTGTTTTTCATAAGTTTCACTTAATGTAGTGATCTCGGCTGCATGCTTTTCAATTGTTTGATTAGCTTCATCGCGTAAACGATCCCTGATGTCAGCGCCAATTGTTTGGTTACACGTAGGGCACTCTTCAGAATGATCTAGTCCTGCTAACTGCTTTTCCGCTTTCTTAATAGCAGTGTCGTGTCGTTTAATCTGACCCTCTGTATATCTTAAATCGTTTGTAACAGAAGTTACTTTTGACGCGTGTTCGCGAGCTTCTGCGTGTGTTTTATGACCCTCTAGCTCGATGTCAATATCAAGATTATCAAGCTTTTCTAATTCACTTGCGTAATTATTGATATTGTTTTGTTTGGACCGTTCCCATGCAACGCTGCGAGTTTGTAGTGACTTAATGTTGCTTTGGAAAGTTTCGTTAGACTTCTTGACAGCGTTAATCTGAACCTCTTCATCTCGAATTAGTTCTTTAGTTTTGCGCTTCATGTCAGCAAGTAACGAGGCTTTTTCTGACAGTACTGTCACACCTAGTAGTTCTTCAATAATTTCGCGCTGTTCGATTGGACGCATCTTTAAGAACGGATCGGTGTGCGTTGTCATAGTAACAATATTACGAAACATTTCGTATTGCATACCGAGGATTTTGGTAATTTGAGCCTGGGTATTTTTACTTTCACCACGTGCTTGGTTATCGTCTTCGTCAGTGTCTTCTACTTCTTTATCGTCGATATAAAGCTTAAACACAGCAGGACCACGACCGCGCTCTATTTTATAGCGCTTGCCATCTTTAGTAAACGACACACCGCACATCATGCCCTTGCCGTTTGTTTTGTTTATCAAGTTATTGAGCTTGATATTTCCGCTTAGCGGCTTGCCATATAGCACATAACAAAGGGCGTTTACAATAGTTGTCTTACCTACGCCGTTACGGTTGTCATTGCCGCCTAAGTCAAGGTTTTCGCCTAGTACAAGATACAATTCACCATTTTTAAATTGTACAGACTGGGTTACATTACCAATCGACATAAAGTTTTTGATAGTTAGATATTCAATGTTCAATGACATTAAAGCTTGCCTTCTTCTATTTGTTTCCCACGTTGTGAGTAATAAAACACTTCGCCGCATTGTGTGCATTTATATGAATGGGTGGATACATCAACAAAGGTTGAAACTGGTTCTTGGTACTCCCAGTGACTAACTTCTTCGCCTGTCCAACTACATGTTTCCGTAACCCATACGGGGTCAACTTGCCTTTCATGTGTGCAACTCATAGTAACTCCTAGAGCTGGTTAACCCAGCTCGTTGTAAATGTCTAAAAGTAGTTTCTTATCAAAAGAATCAGACTCAAGGTCTTCGATTTGTTTTGTTACAATCTCGTCAACACTTTGGGATTCTTCTTCTTGTGTAAGCTCTGAATCACCGTCAACTGATTCACTAGGCGCTACCAGTCTGAACTCGCGGATATTAAAGCTGTTCTGGAACGTTTCTTTCATATGCGCAACTTCCTCGTAACTTAGATCAACATCAGTTACTGCCTTTATGTACGCTTTTGGAATAAGGAACTTGTCAGGATCCGCTGCGATTTCACTAAGATTACAACGGATGAATCTTGGACAACCCACCCAGTTGTGTAACTCTGGTTTTTCACCGTCGGCTAAGGTGCACCAACCTCTGTCAGTGTCGCCAGAGTCGCCGTAGTCATGCGGGAAACAATTACCGGTATAGATAATGTTGCCGTTGATTTGGCGCTTGTGTAAGTGTCCTGAAAACACCCAGTCAGAGTACTTAAAGTGGGACGAACTAATTTCACCATGGTCAGGAACTTCAACAATATTGTTCATTTTAAAACCCGGTATTTCAAAGTGGCCGAAGATATATTTTGACTTGATCTTCTTCACTTTCTTCCATTCGTCACCGACTAACCAAGGCACAAAAGTAGCGTTACCTACTGTGGTAATTTCAGTAATCGGCATGATATTAGGGTACAACTCACTCATAGGAATTGAGTGAATATCACGTTTGTCACGGTAAAATAAATCGTGGTTACCGACTATGAAAAATACTTGCTTGAAATTCTGACTTAATTTGCCCAGAGCACGGTGTGTGTAATTGAGTGTGCTCACGTTTATTTGGTTACGGCTGTGGTGCCAGTCACCCATAAAAATGGCAGTTTCGCAATCGTTGGCATGCGCGTGCGCGATCATCGCATCTATGAAATCAAGACAATCTTGGTTGTGTGTAGCCGAGTTGTTGCGTAAACCGAAGTGAATATCGGTAAAAATAATAGATCTTTCGAACTGCTGAAAATCCATTAGTCGTCCTCACTGTAGCGGTTACGGTAAGCTGATTCAAGCTCAAGTTGCTTAGCGTTGCTAGGATCACGATCTGCGTCCATTAACAAGCTGTCGCGAATCTCACTCACTCGTTTCTCGTCTTTTATTACTTTGCTAAAACAACGTTTAATAATAGTAGTGTAATAAGCAAACGGGTTTGGATGATCTGTGCCCTTAGCTTCGTTGAACATCAAACCAACTTTTGCTAATTGAGTAAGTGCCTGGCCTTTCATATCATCGAGATAAGAGTACCCGCGCCAGTTATAGCGGCCTCCATAGCGATTAACCATAAGTAGGTAAATCTCTCCCAGTTTATTGGAAGTTTTACCGTGTGTCATCGAAAACGTATTTTCGTCTGAGTGGTGGCTCTTACCCACTTCTTTAACCTCTTCCTTTTCTAAGTCAGTTACAATGTAATGCTTGAAAGCAGGGAAGTTAAGTTTTATAGGCTCGCCTGTCTCGTCGGTAGGTATGTGCTCATCAGTCATTACTCTGAAAACAACATCGCTTAAGTCTACATCTTCAACAGCCATTACTTGGCCTGTTTCGTTGCGCTTGTTTTTAGCGTACCGTTTAACAGCTTTTACAATATGTGGCTGAAACTCAACCCCATCATCGTCTACGGCTTTAGAGAAAATGTCCTTATACGAACCCTCGAGAATTCCTTCGTATCTCTGGTATTCTGGTGAAATGAAATGACAATAGGTGTATTTGCACTTGTTGATTTCCGCTGTCATTTCGCGGTTTTTCAGGTAGTGCGAATTATCGGTGTTTGACATTATATCCTCGATTTTTATTATTATTGTTTTTATTCCGCATCTGTGCACGGGAAGATATCTTCTACATTATAGCATAGATCCCAAACAGAATGCAACTTTTTGATAGCTAAATATTAGAAAATGGAGTATTAACGTGATCGGCAAAGGTGGACTATTTATAAAAAACGACGCATACGGGGAGTGGTTTGGGAAAGAACCCATGAGCTTCCTGTCGTCCAGAAACGAAGCCAACCCTGATCAATCAAGGAACGGCATCGCGTTTTTGCTACCGCCTGAGATAAACATCAGTGCTCAGGCTGACTACACCAGCAACGACTTGGTTCATACCAATCATAACATATATTCTTGGAAACGTAGTGCAGTAAACGACATTTCAGTGGTGCTACCGTTCGTAAACAACACCAAGCACAAAGCGCATTATTTTATAGGCGCGATCCAGTTTTGTAGAACAGTGACTAAAGGTTTTATAGGTAAAAGTCAAGGCGCAGGCGCCCCGCCGCCGATATTAGAGTTTAGCTCTAACGGCGACTTCATCTACAATAAAGTACCGGTAGTTATGAAGAACTTTGTCGTGCCGATTAACAACCAGGATTCTGATTATGTGGATACCGAGTACGGTCGAGTACAAGTAAAAGCCACCATAAACATTACCCTGTCTCCGGTGTACCCTGCAAACGAATCACTCACTGATTTTGATATAGAACAATACGCAACTGGACAAAACGCAATTAAAGGATTCTACTAATGAGTAACCCTTATAAAAACACTCCCCTTCGCGATTTCTATCGCGATTTGTGGCAGCCGGTTAGTATAGCTAAATCCCGTGATGACAGAACGATAGTCATTTCTAATGCGCATCACCAACGCCCTGATTTACTGGCTAGTGAATTGTATGGTGACGAGCGACTATTCTGGGTTTTTTGGCAACATAACAAGGACTTGCTAGAAGACCCTATACACGACTTCGTGGCTGGCCTAAGCATAAAAGTTCCAAACAGAGACAACATTCAAATATGAGCAATAATAAAGTAGAACCGAATCCGTTTAATCCGTTCACTGTGACAGAAACGGGGAATGACTTTTCACCGCTTGTTGATGAAAGTAATAGACGTCAAGAAGTTACTGCTTTCGAGAACTCAGGCGGCCGACAAAACGTACCTCTTGATGATGATATCACTCAAACAGACAGGGAACAAAGTAGCGAAGTACTAGACGACGGCAATCCGCTTTACAAATACCACACAAATATGTATAACCTTGAATGGTTCATGGCTAAATTGGACTTGGACGCTGCGGGTGATCTACGTATGGATCGGTACTCTGTTATTGATGACCTCACAACGGTAGGGAACCTACCTGACGACTCTAAATACGTACTTGCTAAAACCGGCGCCAGCGAACTGATCATTTCTAAGTTCGAGTTAGTTACGATTCATACATCTACTGGTTCTGAAAGTAGCATGCCCTCTGTAAAAGCGCGGATGACTATTACTGAGCCCAACGGGTGCACCCTGCCTGAAAAAATCATAGAGGGTATTAAGACGCTGGATTTAGGCTCCAGTCCTATATCAGTGCCTACGTATCTTAATATCTGGTTCACAGGACGTTCTACAACCAACGCGCCTGAAGTTGTGAAGTTCGGTACTGATCAAATATCCAAACAAACAATACGATTTAAAGTAGTTAGGGTCCGTACTAAGATGGACTCTAACGGCTCGCAATACGAAGTAGAGCTTGTCGGTCTTAACTCGCTCGCACTGCAAAAAACCGCAGTAGATCTAGATTATGAAGTTACTATAACGTCCCAAGAACTAAAGAAAATGAAATCTATCAAGGATGTTTTAGGTGCCACTGGCAGTAACGGAAACTATGAAGAAGGCGAACTGTTTAAAAAGATAGGTCAAACTGCTAAGCACCAAGCCCAGCGTGTGCTTGATGAATCAGACGGCGAACTAAAATACAATATTATTATGAGTTCGTTGCGCGAGAAATCAGTCGTAATATTTGAAGGGTTTAACGACCAAGAATTGGAATTCGCAATTAACTCCAAGTCTACTGAAAATAAAGCTTTCAATATAGAAGACCTTAAAGTTAATTCCAAGACTGATATTGTTACTGTTATTCGTAGTTTAATGAAGCATACTCGCCTGCACTACGCGGTAGTGGATCGACCTAAAAAGGAAAAGTCAGGGAACTTATCTAGTGTTGATTACTACACTATTGAGACTGATGTGCGTCCAGTGTCGTATTCAGAAGACGCTAATAGGAACATTTACGACTATTATTATATTGTGCGCAAGCGTAGAAAAGCACGAGTCGATGTTACTGGCCCGGCACGTTTTAAGAAAGAGTCTCTGCTTAGTAACGAATACACCCAATACGGTGTATATCTTTATAAACAATACAACTATATTTTTACTGGTAAAAACCAATCAGTAATTGACTTTGACGTTGAGATTGACTTCACATGGCATAGAGCTCTGCGCCCGGATAACCTTAGTAAATTTATGAACTCGGTTAACGCGCCTGGCAAAAAGGCACAGACAAATGACGTAAGGACCACAGCTGAATCAGACACTGCGCCTTCTGCTAATTTGGTAACAACTAAATCAACCCCTTCTCACAGTAGCGACGCGGAGTTTTTCAACACAGTGCCGTCGTATGTATATGATATAGCTGACCAGAAAGAAAAGTCGCACGGGGTAATAGGAGACACCCGCGACGGCGTAATAATTGAAAGCGAAAGTATTGTTCGTGAGTTGTTTGAAGACTTTGATGTCGCAGCAACAGGTGAGATTAAAATACAAGGCGATCCTGATTGGCTTAGTTTTAATTTGCCGTACGATCAGTACATTTATCTACAAGTTAATAATATGAAAAAGGACTTGGCATACGAGAATAAACCGGGCACAAAACCCGACCCGGCCATGACTAATGTATATCGAGTTTTAGAAGTAACACATGTATTTGATGAAGGTAATTTCACACAAACATTGAATCTTGTAAGGCCTGCTAGTTGGTACGTGAGTGTAGACGAATAATATGAGAAGTGTAAAGAATAACAAGCCGGATATGATTACTGATTCCGGTGATCATTATCCTGGTAAAAACAACCAAAGCATTTATGTAGGGCAAGTTAAAGACAACCGTGACATTCGTAGAAACGGCAGCTTGATGGTGTACGTGCCTGAGCTTTCGGGCTCAGCACCAAGCGACAGGAACGGGTGGATAAAATGTCATTACGCGAGCCCTTTCGCCGGATCAACCCCGTTAGACTGGATCGGTAACGATCACCAGTCGTATGTTGATACTCAGTCTAGCTACGGCTTCTGGGCTGTGCCGCCTGATATTAATAACCAAGTATTAATTGCGTTGGCTGTGGGTAAAACTACCAGAGCATATTGGTTCGCATGTATACCAGAAGCCCACTCACATAATATGGTGCCCGCAGTTACAGCCAAAGAACCCAATAAAAGACGCGACGGGTTCTATGACAGTACCAATTCAGAAAGTACACCGTTGCCCGTTGCAGAGTACAATAAACTCTATTCGGCTGTTACAGAGAGTTTTAGAGATGAGAATCGTCCTATTCAGCCGTATCTTTCTGCAGGCTTGCGCAAAAGTGGTTTGATACATGACCAAGTTAGGGGGCCTACAAGTGTTGGTTCTATGACGTCAAACGCAGCTGAAATATATGGTATGAATACGCCTGGCCCGCGCATAACTGACCCCGCAGCTGATGCAGAATATTATGCCGTAAAGGGTAATAAGCCTAGTTTCTCACAGTCAAAAAGCGAGGCAATATATAAGTCAACTACCAAGCATCAATTAGACCCTGAGTTAGAAGACACCCAAGAAGTACCTATTCGTAGAAAGGGTGGCTCACAATTTGTTTTGAGTGATGAAGAAGGCTCGGAGTTTGTGAGATTACGTACCCGTTCAGGCGCACAGATTTATATAGGTGAAACTGACGGTATTGTTTACATTAACAACCGTGATGGTAATGCCTGGATACAATTAAGTGAAACAGGCAATGTAGATATCTTTAGTGCAAAATCAGTAAGTGTTCGAAGCCATGAAGACCTTAACTTGCGTGCCGACAGGGATATTAATATTGAAGCTGGTCGCGATATGCAATTGAAAGCCGCTAAAGATTACAAAGGTTCTGATAAAGGCGAAGTTGCCGAGGAACTAGAAGGCCAAGGCGGCAATATCAAGATACAAGCTAACAACGACTATGACATTTATGTTGAAAACGATCTGCGCAGTGACATCAAGAAGAAATCAAACTTTGTTTACCAAGATGAAGTAAAAACCGAGTACCGTAAAAACACCCATTCAATTTACAGAATGGATTCATATACATACTCAGAAGCAAACGTAACCGTAAAAATAGAAGGCAACTCAGTTACAGAAGTAGAGCAGCACATAACAACTAAGACGCCGTCGTTGCGCGTGACTGGTGATACTACGACTATTAAGAGCTCCGGTTCAACTATAAACATGGCAGGATCAATAGGCATTACAACTGACGGTACTGTTGGTGTTACCTCAGGTGGAAAGTCTACCATAGATGCTTCAGAAGTAGGCCTTAACGCTAGTAAAATAGGTTTGCAAGGTACTACGCACTTGGCTGGTTCGGTAAAGGCACAGAACGTCAAAGACACTTTGGATGGTAATGGCTCACCTAACTTCCTTGCTGCCGTTGTGTCGCCCGGTGCATCTGGTGTAGGCGCAGCTGGCACGGGATCAGACGTAAACGAAGAAATGGTAGTCGATCCTATCGAGCCTGATGAAATACAACTTGCTGAATTAAATGAAAAATACAACGTATTGGGTGAATTGAAACCCGACGGCAATAAGGTATTTTCGTTGAGTTACATGTCAGAAGAAATCAAAACAATCGTTAAACGATTTATGACACGTGAGCCGTGCAGGGAGCATGAAAATACAGGTGATGTAGAAAAATGGTATCCCGACTACAAGACAGATAAACGGGGATAAAAAAAGGCGCTTTTAAGCGCCTTTTTTACCTAACTTCGACTTACTTTTCCTTTTCAGCCGAAGTGATTAGTTCGCGCATCTCTTCAACTGCGCTAGGAGCATCAAAATGATTAATGTACGCCAGAATGTACTTCTTCGACTTTGAATCGTAAACACCGAATTCGTTAATGATCCAGTGCAACTGTGGGCGGTTGCTATTACCGGTTCTGATGATATGGAACCGACGTCCAGGATGTTTCTTGTTGTAGTCTGCAAAGCGAGAGTGAAGATCAGTGATCTCTTGTGCTAACTTTTTAACTGACATGGGTTTTAAACCTCTTATTATTGTGGAAAAGTAAAAAAGTAAAAACTATAATAGTGCCAAAGTAATATCCTGTCAAGATATTTTTGAAATTTTTTTCAACTAAATATCCTTAAAGAGCAAGATATCAGGACTATGGCTAGATTCAAAGGACTCAGTACAATTAACAAAACTTCGGGGCCGTACACATTAACGGATGCCGAATTAGTGAAGCGCGATATTCTAAATGAATTGACAACCCGACGTGGATCAAGGATCGGTAACGTTAGTTACGGGTCTAACCTGCATCTGTATTTGGGAGAACCGAACGAACAGGCAGTAGTAGACGCCATAGAAGATGAAGTCAGACTAATATTGCGCAGAGATCCGCGTGTTACCGTGGTGTCAGTGTCAGCACAAGTAGGCGATCATTCTATCTTGATCTCGGCCACAATCAATTACGATCCGTTGGGAACAACCGACCAATTATACCTAGAATATACGGAAAATACAGGAATTTAACAGCATGTCACAACCCTTACGTCAATCAACACTTTTTGCGGCAGAGGACTACCTAAAAGTCTTTCGCAGTTTTAAAGACGTTAACTTCACAAACTATGATTTCGACGGCATCAAACGTGATTTGCTGTCGTATATAAACGAGCACTATCCGGAAGACTTCAATGACTTCGTGGAAAGTTCAGAACTAATTGCTATTGTAGACCTGTTAGCCTTTGTAACAACGTCAATGGCGCTACGTACTGATATGAACACTCGTGAAAACTTTCTCGACACCGCCGAGCGTCGTGACTCTGTTGTGCGTCTTGCTCGTATGCTTAGTTACGAAGCTAGTCGTAATATACCTGCTCGTGGTCTGTTGCGCGTTAGATCAGTGTCAACCAGCCAAGACGTATATGACTCAGCTGGTCGCAATCTAAAAGGCACAAACGTATATTGGGACGATGCGAATAACAGTGATTCAATTGAGCAGTTCACCAGTATTCTAAACGCAGCTTTTCTAACAACCAACCAATTTGGTAGGCCGCTAAAGTCAGGCCAAGTAGGCGGCGAAACTACTGAGCTATACGCAGTAAACACAAGCGAAACCGCGCTAGATAACTACTCAGTCGATATCAACGTTAACGGTAGATCATTGCCACTTAACATCACCAACGCCAATTTTGACGACGGTGGCTATGTTTATGAGAGACACCCGGATCCAGCAGACCCGTTTCATATGTTGTATGTGAATGACGGCCAAGGCACTAGCTCAATTAACAACGGGTTTTTCTTATATTTCAAACAAGGCAGTCTGACGTCGTCTAGCTTTGAATTTACATCGCCTGTGCCTAACCGTATTCTGGATATCAATGAGCAGAATATCAATAACCAAGACGTTTATTTCCAGCGAATAGATCGTTCTACTCAAGAAGTTATTGAGAAATGGACTAAAGTACCGACTGATATTGGCACGAACATTTCTTACAACGGTATAAGCGCATCTGAGCGTAAGATATATTCTGAAATTACTAACTTGAACGACACCGTTAGTTTGAAATTCAGCGACGGTGTAAACGGCGAGATGCCTAAAGGTAACTACCGAGTATGGTACCGCCAGTCACAGAACGAAAATGTTATTATCCGTCCTAGTGACGCTAGCAATATCCAAATAGCGCTTCGTTATATCGGTAAGGACCAACAAACCTACACACTTACGGTAACTGCTAGCTTGGAATATACAGTAGATAACGGCGCACCGTCTGAAACAACTGAGAATATTAAGCAACGCGCTCCGGCAGTATATTACACCCAAAACCGTATGGTTAACGGCGAAGATTACAACTCACTACCTCTACAAAAAGGTAACGAGATTGAAAAGCTTCACGCTGTGAACCGCACGTATGCCGGCCATAGTAGATACGTTAACACAGCGGATCCGACAGGCTATGTCAAGAATTTAAGCGTAGCAGGCGACGACGGGGTATTGTTTATTGAACGTGATCAGCCAGAACAAGAGATATTTGATATTCCTGTCGCCGCATCCCAGAGTAATAAGATACCAGTGCGGGATTTGCTAATCAACCGAGTGTCGCCGTTTGTGGATAATTATCGTTTACGAAACTTTTTCTTTGCGAGTTATTTGCCAGAGGCGGGTCTAGACGCTTTTGTCGTTGATACTGAAGTCCCTGTGCTTTGGAAAACAAAACCAGGCTTGAGCAAATATAACTATGGCTACTTATATTTTAGACGAGGTAACAGTGACGTGACCTTGTCCTCGCAAGATACAAATAGTTATGGTGGCATTTTGCCTAATATCAAACAAGGCGCTGCATTGACGTTTGTGAACCCGAACGATTCGTTTGATAAAATACATGTGAATGTAACCGGACTGACTCGTTTTGGTATCCCGTCGGACAATGAAACCCGTGGTCCGATTACGTTGAGTAAAGAGGTACCAGCCGGCTACATATTAACTCGTATCATTCCTAGAATGAATATTGATTTCTCATCATATTTTACTGGAATTAAACAACGAGTAGACGGAACAACCGCAAGTCTTTATGAAACCGTGTCAAGCACAGTCGGCGACAACTCAAATATCACTGACAGTGTTGGGATCAACATTATAGAGAATATAATTAATACCAAGTCATTTGGATTAGGTTACGACATCATTGAAGAACAATGGTATATTATTGAAAATATAGCTGACCCTGATGCTGACTTTGAAATTACTGGTGAAAACTCTTGGTTAATTTATTTTGAATCACTTAGAGAAAATAACCTAACGAAGTATAGGGTAATTACACGCGGCGATCGTTATGTATTTGAAAGCTACCAGCAAGCGGCATTCTTTTATGATGGCGACAATCCTGCGATTGATTTATATACCGGTCGTGCTCGTCGAGACCAAATTGTATTGACTGCTGATAACACGAGTCCTTACCCTAGTGAAACATGGGTTGGATCGGTAGAGAAAATACCGAGATATGATTCTTTCGGCGTACTACAAAGTACTGAAACAAAAGTGGTATGGCGCAACGGGACAGTCACCACGGATAATATTATTGTGATGACTCGCCCAGGTAATAGCAGTAACGTGACGCTTACTAAAACAGGCGCGTTTACTAATATTTCTATGGAAGCAAGTAACGGTTTTGTAAAAGTATCGGACAGTGATTTGGATTCGTTACCGCCTGTAACTGACGGTCAATCATCCGTTACAATTACTTACAGCGACGGTGCTCGTTTAGGTAATGATATTATTTTTAACGTGGTGAAACAGTATCTAAACGATGATGGTTCAGTTAATAACCGACGAGTGGAAATAACACCCGCGGATTTAAACGCTGATGGCGTGAGTGAAAACCCACTTGCGTTTGATAACTTTGTGCCACTTGCGTCTAAAGTTGCGTTTGAGTCTGTAATTGATTACCAAGGAAACGAGACTGAAAATGTATTAGTAGGCGGCATTGTTAATATTACCGCAACTAGCCAACTTAACTTAATTGACTGGACTAATATTGAATTTAACGGCCAGCGTATTCGTAATATTAAAATGATCACGATGCCTGATTACTCTTATATGACTTTGTTTGCGTCCATAGTGTCAAGCGGTGCAGTTGATAGACGTACCCAATTTACAGTTGCTCGTAATTTCGAGAACAAAGTTGTTTATATTGAGTCTGAAGATAAGTTTTATATTTTGCCGTTAATTAAACACGTTGATGATATTCCGGACGGCGAAACGGTTACGTCAAATATTGTTGAATCTACTTCGTATTCGGCAAAAAGGGGCAGATCATTTGCGGTAAATACCTTTAGCGATGAAACGCTTCCTGTTTACTTTAGATGGATCCATTATGCGCCAACTGATCACCGTATAGATCCTAGTCCAAGTAACATAGTTGATATGTATGTTTTGACGAGTGGATATTACGCACAAGTGCAGAGCTGGAAGCGATCAAACGGTAGTGCTAGTGAGTTTCCTGATTACCCGACAATGCGTGAATTGGGTATACAGTTTGGTGACTTAAAAGAGTATAAAATGATGAGTGACGAGATTGTATTTCGTCCTGCTAAATTTAAAACTCTATTCGGAACACAAGCTAATAAAGAACACCAAGCGAAATTCCTAGTAGTTAAAATACCAGGCGTAGTGGTAAGCGATAACGAAATTAAAACAGAAGTTATAAAGGCTATAGATGAATACTTTGAAATTTCTAACTGGAATTTCGGTGATAGCTTTTATTACACTGAATTGTCGGCATTCATACATCAACGTTTGTCTACAAAGATTAGTTCTGTTGTTATTGTTCCCGAAAAAGCCACTGGCACATTTGGTGACTTGTTTAAAGTACAGGCTGAAACAAACGAATTATTTATATCGACTGCCACAGTTGATAACGTTGAGATTGTAAACGATCTCACACCAGGTAATATGAGAAAAAGATCATAATTTATGGCTAAAAATAACAACATCAATAAATTACCGGCGGTTAACAGAACCCCGGTAATGGAAAAACTGTTTAGTTCAACTATAGACCAATTATCTAGTGAACAAGAAAGACAGTATTTCCAGGCATATATTGGCCAGCGTCCAGGCAGTGTTTATGACAATACTTCGGATTATTATAAACCAGAGCTAAGCAAATTTAGGCACGCATATCAGCTAGAGCCCGGCGTAATTTCGGGCACTGATACAAGTACTACGCCGACTGATATTAAGTCGTATATGGACTTCCTTGCGTATTTGCAGCGTAACGGTGGCAATATCGAGAATCATGAACGCTTGTTTGAATCAGACGAGTACGTATGGTCTCCGCCAATTGATGTTGACAAGTTTGTAAACCACACTTGGTATTACTGGTTCTCTGACTTGTATAACAATATGCCTGCAATTAAAGTATCGGACTTAACTGATGTTGATATTGCCGGCCTAGTCGGTAGTACGTCGTTAACCCTTGCTGGTTTTGACATGCTAAACGGCATGGTAGTTGAGTTTACTAACATTGCCGCTGGTGATTACGCTGGAAAAAAATTCATCGTGGAAGGCATCGGTAGCTATGTTGAGTTTATAGAAGTAGAGAAACAAGTATTACCGGTTGATCCATGGGAGTATCTGCCTTGGGATGAAAATGCTACTAAAATCGGCGTTGAAACTCGAGGCACTCCGCCGAACACGTATGATATTAACATCTATGATGGTCCGGATGGCTGGGACACCAATGCATGGGACGCTATAGAATCAGTAATCGGTAAAGACTATATTACTATTGAACGCGGCGCCAAGGATAAAAACCCGTGGTCTCGCACTAATGGCTGGTTGCATATTGATTCAATCACAGCACAGCAAAAAGCGCTAAACGAACAAGAAGCAACTGATATATCGCTGTTTACTTTTGCAGAACGCGCAAGTATGCCTATTATAGAGTTCACCAAGGATATTGAACTATATCACACCGGTTCTAATTGGTTACGATATGTCGACAACGTTTTGTCTGTCGATAGTATCGGCACGTTTAACCCTAAAGTAGACAACGTGTTCGTATTGCGTTCGCCGATTGATATTATATCTGGTACTGATTACGTTACCCTGTCTGAGTCAAACGAAGGATCACGTATCTGGCATGACGACAACCTTGATAGACTAAAGGCCGCAGCCAACAGTAGATATCGCGGACGCGACAACGTGTTTCGTGTTATTAGCCGTACAGTTGACAGCCAAGGCATGGTGCAACTTGACTTCGAGCCTGTTGTCATACACCCGGAATTGTCAGGTAATAGCCGTTATAGATTCCTTAACAACGACATAGTCACCGTACGTGACGGTGAGCTTGTGGCTGACCGTGGCAAAGATTTATTTTGGTATGTATACGAGGCGACTGAAGACCGCATCAGTTTGTTTGATACCGAAAGCGAGCTTCGCGCTGGCTTGCTCCACTCTGGTCAACAAAAATACGACGTTAACCAAGATCCGCTTTTCAGTCTTTATAATTCGGATAGCTTGGAAAACCGTCGTATAGAAGATATTCCGAATGTGATATTCTCGGGCAGTAAGTTATTCAGCTACAAAGTAAATGAATTCAGTTCAGTGCTTAATACCGAAGTAGGCAAGTACCTTACTTATACAGGTATTGGTCAGATTACTGACATTGTATTCACTGCTAATTTGGATAAGGATAGAATTTACGTTCAATCCGATACAGAGAGTGTAGAGATTCCTGGCTACTATTATTTCAAACGATACCCGACTGCTCGTAACGGATTTGCCGCAGCAGGTACGTATGAAAACTTCTGGTCACTTGGTGATAAACAAAAACAACCAATTGTAGATCAATTTGTAGCGACTGACGACCTAGACACTCGTGTATTAACTTTATCTTTGGTGCCTGAACCAACTACTGTCGATATAGAAATAAACGGCGAGAGGCTTTCTCCGGATGTTTACTCGGTTGTAAATGACCAAGTGTTTATTGACGCGCCTACATCTGCAAACGATAATATAACTATTAAATCAAGATCGGTTAAAACGAAACTTGAACTTAAGAAAATCCTTTTGTCGCAGACAGATTACCAGCTTATTCATCCTGTAAATTACAGTGATGAGGTTAGTGTATTCCATAACGGCACTAAGCTTAATTCTAATCGCTATCGTATCGTGAACAAGCGCACCTTGCGTTTCAGTAACTTCCCTGACACCGCGCAAGATAACGATACTATTTTTGTCCAGTACGAAAGTGATGAAGTATTAAAAGACAACACAAGTGCTTTTTATGAAGTGCCGTCATCATTAGAGACCAACTACAACAATGAAGATGTAGTCGAAGCATCTGTTAATGACTTGATGCCGCACTTCTTAAGCATTCTAGCCACCCATACTGAAACTGGGGCGATCCGCTACGGGCAGAAGAACCAGTACTTTAACTCTTCAAAAGACGTATCGGGCGGCAAATATATTAGACAGAGTTCAAGTAACCTACTGTCTGTTATGCTTACTGCCAACAGCAAAGACATGCCGATCATTCCTGCTATGAAACAAGCAGGCGGCGACTACGTTAGGTTTAAAAATAAGTTCACAAAAGCTGTTAAGGATTTAAGCGACTCTGGTGATTTAACTAGAATATCACAAAGCTTGGATCTAGAAAATACTAGCGTGATTGACCGCGTATTTAACGAGGCGGTTACTACTGTTCTTGACGGATCAGTGTCATACAACACCTATAATAATACGTATATGTTTCCGTTCGGGTCAGTGTATGAAGAGTTCAAGCTAAGTGATCCGTCAGTGTTTAGGCGCTCGGCGCAGATGAGTGAAGGCTTCGTTAAATATGACGCAATTAATCCGACGCTAACTGACATATCTGGTTACGATGATACGCGCTCTACTCTTATAATTATCGAGAAGTTGTTGGATTCAAACGCTCAGCGCGATTATGGATTCGCCGAGCGTGTGTTGACTGAGGGTGATGACTATGTGTTGTTTGGTACCGACGTTTACATGCGCGAGCGCTATGACCCAGATACGTATCCGTCTGATCCGTACTACCGTGACGTGAGTACACTTTATCGTGAATTGACAATCCGTGTTTATCGTAACCTGGAGTCATCTCGTATACCTGCAACGCCGAGTACATTAGGTCTTTATCCTGTATTCAAACCACGCTATGTATATGACGAAAGTATTCCTTTCCCTGGCCAAGCACCGGTTACACCGCCTAGCGAGTTTAACAAGCCGGAAAACGGCTACATTTTAGGCCATGACGGCAGTAAGACGCCTGTTTATGGCGATGTGCGTGACCAGTTATTGTTGGAGTTAGAGAAGCGAATTTACAACAATATCAGAGATGAATACAAGAAAAACTCTCTAGTTGATGGTAGTTATACACCGCCGCTACTGGTTAACGACATTGTGCCAAACCAGTTAAGAAAAACTGAGTTTTCCCGCAAAGAGATTAATGAAATATTAGTTAGACCTTTTAACACATGGACTACTGATAACGGCATACAGTGGCGCGAGAATGCACAGTACCAAGAAGGTAATGAGTGGACGTATAATTACGATGCGGCTAAAGTGAAAACTAATATGCCCAATTCATGGCGCGGTATGTATCGTTACAGATACGGCACAACTACCCCGCACCTTACCCCTTGGGAATGTTTAGGGTTTTCCGACAGACCAGGTGATTGGACTTCAATTTACGGTACTGATTATAGCGCACGAAACACCGCAATGTGGGACGAAATCACAGGTGTTACGAACGTAAGACTACCTAAGTCTAAGAAGATGGGCTTTACTGAAATCCCAGTTGACGATGACGGCAACTTAAAAACTCCGTATGAGTTGGGATTAGTGAGTGACCCTGACCTGGCAAAAGCATCAACATTTACCCGTGACTGGAATTTCGGAGACGGATCTCCTGCTGAAGAAAGCTGGAGAATGAGTTCTATATATCCGTTTGAAGTTATGCGTCTTATGTTGTTGACTAAGCCTGCTAAGTTCAGCGACTTGATGTGGGACACTGTGAACATTACTGCGTCAAGCCGTAGCCCTGAACAAATCGTGTTTAACGAAACCGGCAAACGTGTACAGCGTTCTGATTTAGTAGTGCATGGCGAAGTACGCGATGGCGAAGTAGTATCTCGTTACGGGTACCAGCAATGGTTATCTGATTACTTAGATCGCAACAATAAGAATGTGTCAGAATTACTAGGCCAGAAAGTACGCAATGCGCGTGTTCAACTAGTCCATAAAATGGGCGGGTTTACTGTGCCTGAAAACACAACTTACAAGACAAGCTCGATAAACGTATCAGGCGATGGTGCAAACTTGAACGTGCCGTCGGAAAACATTGACACTGTGATTTTAGACAGTGAAGTATACGACGTCAAAGCATATTCTGGTATTATTGTTCGTAAGGTTAGAGCCAACACGTTCCGTGTTTATGGTTATGACGTTCAGTCTCCTTGGTTCAAATATTACGGCAAGCTGTCTGACGCCAGGTCTTACACAATACAAGGCGGTGGAGAAGACGCACCTTTTAGTACCTATACTGAAGATAAGCAGTACAATATTGGTTCAATTATAGAAAGGAACGGTACTTACTACCGTGCTAAATCCACTCACTATAGTCAGGTATTTGATCCTACTTTATGGACTGCATTAAGTGAGCTACCTAAAATCAACGCAGTGTCTGCGCAAGTATATCCAGAGCGTGATTCAACAAGCGAGCTGAGCATAAACTATGGCCACGAGTTCACATCTGTACAGGATTTGGTAGACTTCATGATAGGCTACGGTGCTTACTTAAATGGCATTGGGTTTGACTTTGAAGAACGTGATCCAGTAACATCAGCACGTAGAGACTTTGTTCAGAGCTCTAAACAGTTACTAAACTGGATAGCGTCTAACTGGGAAAATAACTCGCTATTGGCATTGAGTCCGATAAGCTCAAAGGTGTCGGTAACATTTGACCAAGGTTACCCGGTACCTGTAGTAAGTGACAAGTCAAGTGAGTTTGTTGTGCTAAACAAAGCTGGCCTGCCGCTTAGTCGCAGTGCAATAGTGTTCGGCCGTACCGAAAAGCATATTTCACTTGAAACTGCGAGTGAGGACGCGGGTATTTTCTTTGCTCGGTTTGGGGTCAAGGATTCCGAACACGTAGTTGTGTTTGATAACAAAACCGTATTTGACGATGTTATGTTTGATGGCTTATTGCAGCAAAGAAAGAAGCGCATCATATTTGACGGATTTAGATCATTTGGCTGGAGCGGTAAGAAAGAAGCGCCCGGATATATTATAACTGAGTCTGGGTCTCTTATCACTAACTTGGAAAACAACACGTCAAGTATCCGTGATTACCATAACAGTGAAAGCGTGTTAGACAGATCTGGTATTACTAACGCAGCACGACACCTGATAGGCTACGATAGTAAGGATTATTTGACTGCGCTTGGCCTGGGAGACAACGCACAGTACGAGTTTTATCGTGGCATGATCCAAGAAAAAGGAACGGTTACTAGTAGTGACAAGATCCTGCGTGCCCTGGATACAGACGCGTCAGAAAATATCACCATAAACGAAGAATGGGCTGTTAAGGTAGGCGACTTCGGCGCAACTAATAATACCCAGCGCTTTGATATTTTACTATCGTCGGAAAAGGTAGTAAGTGACCCGCAAGCTGTGTTGATAGATACACCGGTTACTGATCATAAAAAGGTGCACTCTATTGAGATTGTTGACTTAGAAGAGTTCTACGCAACACCTCCGCATATTAGAATAATCCCTGCGCCTGATGATACGGGGCATATAGTGTGGGCAACTGCTAAGTGCGAACTAAGCGAAGATGGCAGAATAAGCGATGTTACTCTAGTTAGCTCGGGTGAAGGCTATACCAAGACACCGACTGTTATTGTTTCTCGTTCAGATTCATTCGACATCGGCGGGTTTGGCACCGATGCTTGGGATGATACTGATATTGCCTGGGAAGATGACATGGTTGCTACCCTTGAAGGGTTGTCTGATAATGACAGCGACAAGGATAATATTATTGTAGTTGACCAAGATAGTGTTGATAGCTGGCACCGCCGTCCGGTGAACACTAGCCCGATAGATTTGTTCCCTAAAACCGACGTAATTGATTACGATATGCCAACTGCGGGTTACGTTCATATACGTGATGTAGACTACACCGCGTTTAATGTTGAACAAGTCTTTGATTATAATAGCGAACCCGCTATTCCTAGTGTGAATTACACTTACGACAGCGAAGGTAATGAGAGTGTTGAATCTCGTGACACGCTATGGCTAGCACGCAATGCAAAAGACGACTGGGACGTTCTGCGCGCCACCGAGTTACTAACTCAACAAAACTCAGCAGTATTCAAGTCCGGTAGTACTTGGTATCTTGAAACTGACGTTGACTTGTTTGACGTTTTTGCGCGTGAAGTATCAAGCGAAGCATTCGTGCTTTATAGTCGTTTAGTGACTATTGACCCAAGCTTAGATACGGAGTCACCACGTCGCAATATTGCAGGAAAACAAGTACTTGTCAAACCGGTGATAGATGAAACGAGCGAGAAAGAGACTAGCTATACTCGTAGATATGCACTATATCGCGACTTAGCGGGCACTGACTTAACCGCTGCTGATACCGTGTTACTAGAAAACGCTGATATTGATGAATTAGACGAGTTTGCGCCAGTCCTTACTATGCGGGTTATATGTTTTGAATCTTGCAGATTTGACACACGAAATGACATGGAAGTGTATTCAGCTAACAGTCCTTTCTTAGAGGGTGAATTAGCATGGGTGGATCACGCAGCTGGCGAGAACGACTGGGCTGTTTATCAGTTCCGAGGCAACGTGTTTGTGCCGTACGAAATACAAGCTGTGGTAAACGATGTGGTACAAACCACGATAAGACAGCGAGAAACGTTAGTCAACACGCATTTGTTTGACCAAGCGTTTTTATATGACGAAAAGACCGCAGAAACGCTCTTCTTGTTACCTGTATACGATCCTTTTAAAGGTTTGCTACCAACAGTAGTCGAACAGAATGTAACGTGGCGCATGACGTCTGACCCAGCCAAATACACCAACTCGGATGTATATGAGCATGTTGACTTCAATAACTTATTTGATCAAGACAATATTGGTCAAGTTTGGTGGGACACGTCTAAGATGGCTTATTTGTATTACGAGCAAGGCAGTATCTATGAACGCCGTGATTACTGGGGCGCGGTATTCCCTGGTTCTGAGGCGGCTGTTTACGAGTGGATCGAAAGTGACGTTCCGCCTAGTCAGTACAGTGGGTCAGGAACACCACGCAACATAAACGAATACACTCAACGTGAAGTGTACAACTCTGCAACCAAAGCGTCTGTAATCAAGTATTACTTCTGGGTGTCGGGAAAAACAACGATTGCGGGTTCATTGCCTAATAGAACAGCGAGTGTGTACCAAGTTGCGAGTATGATACTAACGCCTACGAAGCAGAACTATATTTGGTTCTCGCCTATTAACGACCATAAAAATGACGTTGATAGACGCCACCGTTATGTAGAGGTTACTACTGATTATGAGACTGGTAACTTTATTGATTTAGGTGCAGACTGGATCAGTGACGTGCGCGTGTTTAGATTGCGCGACGGCAAGTTCTACGGTGACGGCCATAACTGGCGTGTGGTTAAGGGCGGCCTTGAGTTTGATAGTGTTCTTGAGCCAAACGAAACATTTGCGATTTCATACCAGACATCTAGTTACGCGGTTGATGGGAATAGCTTTGTTTTTGCTAACGTGTCTAGCGTAGCACGCAATAGAAACACCGCGTTCCAAATAAACTACAAGTATAAAGAAACACATAACCAAAATCACACTGAATGGGTGATTATAAACGAAGATGGTTCGGATACTAAGTTGCCAGAAGCGCACTGGGAGAAGTTCATTGACTCGTTTACCGGTATAACTAAGCCGACTGGTTGGGACGAAGTTAAACAAGGTCTTTATAATTTACGTGAAGACGGTTTCGCTTACACTGAATCCAAGCTAACAACCGGAAACGTTACTAGTCTTTTACTTGATAGGTACGACACACGATTCCCTGAGTCTCGTGGCGTTATTGAACTAAACGGCGAACGCATTTATTACAATACTCGGGTGATTGTCGACGCCGATGGCAACGAGTCTAAATACGGGAAAATAAAGCTGATTGGGCTGGACAGGGGATATCAAGACACTGACGTGGTAGAGCATCCGGTTGACTCGTATGTGCGTCTTGTTTATGAAACAAGTCCGGATGTGCCTGCACAGTTTGTGGGATCGTATGCGTCTAGTGCACTGCCTGATTTACCAACCCAAATAGAAGCAGTAACAGGCGCCAAGAGCACGGATTCATACTTGATGGTTCCTGATCCTTCCCTTGGTGATTACGAAAAATACGGTAACTCTAATACGCCTCGCCAAAGCTGGTTTAAAGACGTATTTGCTGCCCGTAAGGTTATATTCCAGGATATTAATGAAAACATTAAGAACCTACGTATTAGGTCTGATTATCCTGAATGGAACTTATTCTTAGCAGAGCAAGAGGGTACTTTATGGCAATGGGGTGTATGGTATGCTGACGGGTATAGCGCTGAGAATGTTAATCCTACTCGTTTAGTAAAGTCGCCGAGTGAACTAAGTGCCCTGAAATCTAGGCTCGTAACTGGGGACCAGGTAAGAGTTCAACCAGTAGTCAATGCAAATTACACTGTCTACGAAGTTAACTCAACTGGTAGTTTTGAGATTGTTGCTGTACAAAACGAAACAGTGGAAATTTTACCAAGAGCATGGACTGGTAAATATAGCCACCAACTACGACTTGAACTTAGACTCCTTATGGATCTATTGCGCGAGTACATATTTGTTGGCGACACTGAAAAATATATGAACAGTGCTGTATTCACTGCATTTGTTTATGTAATGAGCGAACAGGATCACGTTGATTGGTTGTTTAAGACTTCGTATGTAAGCGTGCGCCAAACCGGCAATACGTTCGACACACCGGCTATTACAACACCAAATAACATTGAGTTACTGGGCTCGTATATTGAAGATGTGAAACCGTATAGAACTAAGATAAGAAACTTCTCGTCTGCTTATACGGTTAACCGTGATGATGATAGCTTGGTTGAAATAGCTGGGCTTGAAGACATTGTTACTACGACTACGATAAACATTAACCGAGTTTGGTCAGAAAGTGTAAGTGATATTCCGCCTAACGACGGAAGCGTGACTAGCTTGACCTATGACGAGGCTTCGTTTGATCGTGTTAATGACATTAACGCAGGTCGTGTCTACGCTATTGACTCTGGCGAGTTTGGTACATTTGATGAGAACGATCCGGGCTTGATGAGCGCAAGCGATGCCGGGTATATGCACATTGAGTATAAGCCGGAAATGAACCAAACGTTTGTGGTTGAATTTGACGTTACGACCCAAGTTGTAGACGTAATGGGGCCGTTTGTGTTCGTTAATGGACGTGAAATTAATATGTTCAATTATGATGCGACTGAAAAAGTTCTGCGCGTAATTGTGCCTTTACATGAAGGCGATATCGTTGAAATTTATGATGTTCGTCCAAGCGAGTCGCGTTCATTTGCTAACCCTATGACACGTGAAGACCTTATGTCTGGCATAGCGCCAATTGAAGTACATGACGCGCTTGTTGTTACGGTTGAAACTAACCCTTCTCATATAATTGAGTATGTAAAAGTGACAAGTGACAACCTAACTCTTGCTGACGTTGATAGCTCTACATCACGGGTTTATGTTGCTAGGAAAGTACCTCGTTACAACGTGTCGCCTAATGTTACAACCGAGTGGATAGTAGAAGAATTATCCGACTTCTTCGACAACGTGCGCTCGGAGCCTTGGGATGAGTATGTTGACGGCGAGTATGTGCATAGGTGGGATAGTACCCCATGGGACACTGACGCGAGCATAACGTTTGATAACACTACTATTCCTGTCAATAGCTGGTTGGTAATTGTGAGTGAATCGTCGTTTAGTGACGCAAACTACGCGTATCGGTATTTGCTTGATGAGACAAGTGATCACCAGGTATTTGTAATGGGCAACGCGTCTGCGACTGTGTCTTCCAGCGAATTGCCGAGTAATAAATACAGCGTAAAAGTTGAAGGAGATTACACAAGTCAAGGTAATACAGGACGTTTTTGGATAAACGGTGAGATGGTTAGTTACTCGAATATTGCTTACGATGGCGCGCATACTACTTTCTACGGATTGAAGCGAGGCCAGTTAAGCACAAGTATAGCAAACCATGCACCTGGTTCCAGAATACAGTTTGTGTCTGATACACAATTTGTTGACCCTGACGTGTTTTATACAGGCGATAGCTTTGAATTTGACAGCGGTGTGGAATCGTTCGTTAAGAGTTCAGGCGCAGCTAATCCTATCACTTATAAATATCTTTAAAAGGGATTTATAGTGCATAAAGACAACAATAGCCCGGGTTTTTCCGGGCTAAATAGCAATAAAGAAACAAAGCCGAACGATAAATTCCAGGGCGACGTCAAAGATTTTATTTTAATTAGAGACAAAGAGTCCGGAACCGCAATCGTTAAAAGTAGAGGATAACAATGTTTAATATAGCTGAACTGCCAATGAACGGGCATTTGACAGTGCGTGATAAAATTACTGGCGAAGTATTAGTTAGTAAATCAAACGCTATTCACTACGGTAATATGAGCGCAGCTATCGTTCGTGCCTTATCCGGTGATGACAGTGGTCATATTAGGTATATGGCTTTCGGTAACGGCGGCGCAAGCATACAGACTGACGGAACCGTTTTATACGCGGAGCCCAATGTCAGTGAAGTGTATGACGAGCAAGCCGCGCTTTATAACGAAACATACCAAAAAGACGTGCAGAACAGTGGTCCGGACAGCTACGTCGAAACAGTAAACGGCGCTAATGCCGACTTACGGGTAGTGGTAACCTTGGCATCTGGTGAACCTAATTCTGAACAAGTAGACGAAGACGGCAACGCATACGGAAACCAATTGGATTTGGACGACTTAACAGATTTTAATAACGAATACGTTTTCAATGAACTAGCACTCAAAGACTCAAGCGGCATAATGCTAAGTCACGTTAGGTTTCACCCAGTGTTGAAATCAGCTAATAGAATACTAGAAATTGAATACACTATACGAGTGCAAATGAGCTAAGGATAATCATGGCATATCTAATTAATTTAAGTGATGGACGCGCTGTCACTATCAACGACAGCACAGTTGATACAGAACAATTTTCAATCCCGTTAGTGGGCCGTAACACAACCGGGTACGGCGAGCATGTTATGAAAGCCATGCTACAACTTCTTGAAAACTCAGCTAGCGGATCCGAACCTCTTAACCCGACAGAAGGGCAAACATGGTGGGATATTGCTGAGTCTGAATTTAAGCTACGTAAAGGTAGTGACTGGATCAGTTTCCCGTTTAAAGAAGGTCAGAACTATATTTTTGACGGTAACATTTTACCTTCACAAAACTGTTCAGGCGGCGAACACAATATCGGGTCAAGTACATTAGAATTCTGTACTGTATACGCCCAAGAGTTCTCCGGTACGGCAGCCCGCGCACGTTACGCGGATATTGCAGAAAAATATCATGCGGACAAAGTGTATGAACCTGGCACCATCGTTATGCTTGGTGGCGAAAAAGAAATCACCGAGTTCGGCCAAAGTAGCGACGTTCCGTTCGGCGTAGTGTCAACGGCACCTGCTTTCTTAATGAATGCAACTGAAGAGACTGGCGCAGATGAATGGCTACCTGTTGCTCTTGCGGGACGAGTTCCTGTTCGTGTGGTCGGTGAAGTTCTTGTAGGTGATTACTTGGTTGCTTCGCGCAAATACCCAGGTTGTGCAGAAGTTGGCCATCGCAGTTCTCCTGAAGTAATCGGCCGCGCACTTGGTCGATCAAGTGATCAGGGTGAAAAACTTGTTGAAGCTGTTACGAGGTTCGTGCTATAATGTACAACGTGCATGGTACTGAATATAATACATGTGCCATCTTGTTCAACAAATTAGTGGTTGATTCTGAAAAGCCAATCACTAAAGCAGACAAGTTTAGAGGTATCGGCGCACAGCCGATACCTCTAGTGTCGCCTTTAAAAGAGGCTGACGCGGATGCATGCGCTCATTTCGAGCGAGAAGTCGCAAAGCTATTGACTCTACTTGGCTTGCCTGAAAAAAGCACCATGCTCGGAAACATAGAAACAATCTCGCAACACTTTGAGCAGCAACAAGAAGCTGGCAAGGGCTTAAAAGTCAGCGCGTCATACATCGCAGCTACCGGTCCAGGTGAGCTAAAGATTATGAAGCACAAGAATCCCAAGTCTACATTTGGATCACATGCGACTTATGTGTTTGATGATTTCAAACATATGAAGAACTTTTTTAAATTGGGCGGATTCCTTGCTGTGACTATCGATGGTAGTCGTCTAGCCTCGTCGCTCTACTCTACTGAACTAGCTAAGTTTGACAGGGAAGTAGGCACTGTTCGTTTACGATTCGGCGACGCTGCCACATCGTATGCAGGTACAGGACATAATATCGGTATAATGGATATCGGCAGCAAGCGCACAACCGTCTATCGTTATGATGGCAAATACGTGCGTATCAAAATTGATGCTAGGGTCGAATGGGACAATGTATTTGTCTACACTGATATTGAGATTCTAAACAACAAGACCGTCCAAGGCACTGTGACAACTGGATATGATGTTGCTTATTGCCCTGCTCTATTCCCTGTGAAGAAACCTTCATGTAAATAATATCGGTCCGGTAGTCACTAAATACACGAAAAGATTAAAGGGTTTAGTGACTATATGGCCGATGATTCATTGCGCACACCTTACGTGCCAGGCGACGAAAGAAATGTACCGCCTAATCAAAATTTTGCTTATGATACGACGTATCACCCAGAAGGGGTCATTCGCGCAGAAGACTTCAACTTATTGGCGTCTGAGATCAACGAAGTTATAGGCGACAGTAACCAAGGCAATTCTAGCGTACTAGAAGGCGGGTTCGGCTACGGATCTCCTGTGACTATTCCCATTAAGCAAACCGACGAAATTATTCGTGCAGCTGAGTGGACTTCATTATTAGTTGCCATTGATAGAGTTGTACAACACCAAGGCACCGTGAGTGAGATGCCCGACATAGTAAACGTAGGTGATTATGTCATCTCGTATGATGATGCCCAGCAAGGTATGATTGCTGTGATGGAATATGTAAGGGCTAATCGTTTTGAGCTTTCACCTGCGAAGTCTTTAACCACAGTTGGCGGAACTATGCTTACTGAGTCTAGAACCCGGCCTTGGACTGATCAAATAAATCTGGAATTTGAGTTCGCATTCAACAACTTTGACGAAATGCGTCACTACTTTAACACAGGTAGTAAAATACTGCTTGAGTTCGAAAAGTCTGGCGGCACTCCGGACGGTACTGTATATTACGACACTCCGTACGAACAAAACTATTTTTACACCCATGAGTACAATGCTATATGGCAAGAACGCTTGGAAGATATCGGGCGTATTGTAATAAGCGCAGACCGAGTATACCGTGAACTAGGCGACAGTTTCGGTACAATAACACTAGGATCCGGTTTCTACGGAATAATGTCAGGCGGTGTGACAGCTTGGCGGGAAATATACAGGGTGGTAGGCGATTATGATAATGGTCAGGATGTTGTTCGTGTATATGCGCGACTAAACACTATACCTGCATCAGCGTATACGATTCAATTTAAGGTTGAGTTTATCAGTGAGCCTGGCGAAACGTATTCAGACGGTTTGCTTACTGTGTATGTCGATCATACGACAAGCGTTGACACTAACGCACCATCACCGTCCCCTACAGTAAACCTTATGACTGCTTTGGATGAAGCAGAACCTGACGTTATTACGCCACCTTAAAGGTAGAATATGAGTTATAATATAAACAATTTAATTGAAAACGAACACTTTAATGGCTTTCAGGAAACTGTGGAGAAGCTAATAAGTGATGTCGCTAGCAGAACAGCAAGTGGGGTAAACGTTGCGGGTTTCGGTTACGGTAAAGTCGAGACTTTTGCGACTAAGTTTGATGAGCAACTCATAACCGCTAGTGAATGGGTTGAATTAATTAACAATATTAATCGTATTGCGGCACATCAAGGCACAGTGTTGGAAGATGATATTTCAGTTGATGATGTGTTAACTGATGACAATAATCCGGCAGTAAACGACATTATTAGTGCATTCGTAAGTGACCCGAAGAAGATCACAGATGCTCTAGATCAAATTAGCGACAATAGGTTTAACGTTGCCGTTAATAGAGTTTCTAGCAGCTCTGGAGGCGTATACGGCGCATCTTCGAGAACAGAGCTCTGGGAAAGTGCAGTCCAACATGAGTCACGATTAGTGTTCAATAGTTATAAGGATATGCGTTACTTCTTTAACACTGGTGGCAAGATAAAGATTAACGCAGACTTTGCGCCCGGTAGTACAGGTAACCCAACAAGCAACGCGGCCTGGGAATCATTATTGCCTGACTTCCCTGAAATAGTAGTTGACTTTAATAACACAACATTGTCTAATAGTGAACAGCCTGTCGATAACATCGGGTTTTACTCGCTAAGTAGTACGTTCAGCACAATATATCGTTTGGAAGACGCTGACGGGAACTCAGTAAATGTGCAACTACGTAGAGTTGACAAGGATATATACATCCGTGTGAGGTACTTAGACATTTCGGGCAATCCGGTTGGTACTGAGTTGTACGTGAATATTGACTTGGTGTATGCTAATGATGAATTTAGACCATTACTACCTTCGTCTATTATTGTTACCGGTCTAGATTCGGTAGACGCAGTGGTATATCAGCCGGTGCAGGTGTCGCAGCAAGTACTATCAATAACTGAGGATGATGTTGACGTTGATATGTCAACGGTAGTTTCTGTACTAGGCGGCTCTGGCGACTTTGAGTTCATTTGGTCAATTCCGTCACCGCCTAGTGTACTTCCTGCAGGCTATACGTTAACTGACGCCGACAAATTACGCGCCTTGTTTACCCCGACATACAACGGTAGTTATTATTTCGCATACGATGTTGATTTTAATCTCAACGTCTATGATACAGTAACGCGCCAAAATTACGATTTCACTGTTACGTTGTCGGTCACTGATACTACGCCGGAAATGGATTTATCAGTCGACGATGTGACAATAGATGAAGGTACAAGTTACAACTTGGGGAGTCTTGTTACCTTAACTGGTGGCTCCGGTTCTTATGCGTACAGTTGGTCATACTCTGCTAGTTTCCTGACAATAGACGACAGTGCCAGCCTTAACGCGCAACTCACCGCATCCAACGTGAACAGTGATCGCGCAGTTCAAATGACCCTTACTGTTACTGATACCATCTTAAATGAACAAGTAACGGGCTACGGAGTAGTTCTTGTTAAAGATACAACTGCGCCATTCAGTGCGAGTTTAAATCAAGACTCGTACGATGTGGATGAAAATACGGTGCTTGACATGGCAGGCAAACTGAACCTTACTGGCGGTATAGGTCCTTTCACTTATGAGTGGTCCGTATTCCCTGACAATAACTCCTTGTACTCGTTCATAACTGCTAGTGATATAGAAGCACCGCAAATCCAAGTAACAGAAGCCATAGGCGACAAGGCGTTTACTCTTATTGTCGAAGTAACCGATACAGGTGACGGCACAACTGTTACCGATACAGCCACCGTGAACGTGTATGATTTAACGCCGCCCGTTACTGCGAGTGCGGGTACTATTTCAGTTGACGAGACACAGAGCGTTGACTTGAGTACAGTTGTATCATATTCGGGCGGGCACGGACCGTTAGACGTGGTTTATGAAATTCTAACGCCGGGATACGGCAATCTTGTAGGGTCAGTTTACACAAGTAACTATATTGGCGGCACCGAGCCTCAGACAGTTGATTACCAAATCACAGTGACTGACTTGGCTGAGCCCGGCGAAGTGGCAACCGCGACAAGCACAATAACAATAAACAACAATGTGCCGCCTCTTGAAGTGGTGTTTACCGCTAACAACATGACTGAAAAATCAGCAATAACTCTTGGTGATTATTTAGGGGTGACCGGCGGTTCTGGTTCTTACAGTGTAAGCTGGGCATACGATAAAAATGCACCGGTACTTGATTCAGCAGGCAACACTGCTCGTTTTATTGACGTGTATAACGTGTCCGACTCCGGTAGCACACCGGTAATTGATGTCGACTATGTTGACTATACGTTTGTGCTACCGGTACGCGTAACCGTGACAGACGATAATACCGGCGAAGTAGAGCAAGTTGTATCCGAGATTACAGTTAGTGATCAAACAACACCGTTATCTGTTACGCTAGGTAATGGTAATAACGCATCGCCTTCGTTTACTATGTTACATGATGCAACGTATAATTTGAGTTCGCTAATATCAATCAGCGGTGGTTACTCGCCTTACTCGTACGCATGGACTACCCCGGCTGACGTAAATGTTAACGGGACTGATTTGACGTTTACCGGTGCTATAGACGGTGACAGTACACCGCAGTCTAAAACACTAACATTAGTGGTAACTGACGACGAAGGCACAGTGCAGTCTAGTAATGAGATTATTTTCGATGTCAAATACAATTGGCCACAGATTACTGGTACACTAAACGACAAATCTGTCAATGATGATGACACTACCGTGATGTCAATTGATAATTTAGCTGGTGGATCCGGTGATTACACCTACGCTTGGTCATTTAATCCTAGTAATCAAGGCATTACAATTGATGATCCAGCCGCAGCTAACCCAACGTTAACTATTCCTGATCTTGGTGTATCGCAGACAATTACTGTTGATGTAACGGTTACCGATACTACTGCGAGTCGTTCAGCTAACTTCAGTGCTACGGTAACGATTGAAAACGCTAACTTTAGTTGGGTAAACTATTACAGTGGATCTGGCTTGAGCACAATCGACAATGGCGACTATCCTGCTACTATTTGGGTTGAGCCAAAAACTGAACGTACACAACCTTATCAAGAGCAAGATGGTTTCGCAGTGAATCACAATACATTTAGAGGCGGCATCCACGAATATGCCTTATTAAGTGTAACTGATAGAGGCGCATCGAATACTGATTTGGTAAGTTTAGTTTCGAACAGAATAGTCCCTGCTTATGAAGTATTACAGCCGTTTAATTCGTCAGCAACGCATGCAAGCGAAATAGTGATAGGTGGCTCGTCACGCAGCCAGTCGGTTGGCATATCGGCTATATTTAGGGGATCGTCTAATAGAGATACTGACACTGACTGGAAGACAAATAGGTCTAAATTTAAAACTATTCCTGATATTAGCACCGGGTCACAGATACTAGAACTGAACGAAAGGCCTGTTTATTACGATAACGCAGGTAATACAGCACCTGCAGGCACTGCACCCAACCAGATTTGGACAGAAGTTGTCGCGCCTAATGTAAGCTCATTTAATTGGGACTCGGGTAAAGAGTATGTAATAACAGTTGACACGAGTGCGCTCGGCAATACTGATATTTTATCCACACAGTATCACTTTGTTTTAGACGACAATATATTCAGCTCAAGCGGTATGACTGCTTATGACGTGCGCAGCACTGACAATTATGTCGCGGTTATTGAGTGCTCGCCAACGTATCGTTTGGTACTTACGTTTGATGGCACTGTTAGGTTATGTGAGCTATTGGATAATACCGGCACACCGCTGCCTAATATTGTTAGTGTTATGGAAAGGTCTTACGCGCCGGTTGACTACTCTGCCTTACTATTGCAATCGACATCAGTCGATACATGGAATAAGGTAAATGTTGAGTACGACTTGCCTGCATCAGTAGCAAGCGCAACAAATGACATAGAAATATGTGTATGGGCACAGTGTAGAGGAACAAACTCACACGGAGGCACAACACTAGAAAATGCAGAGTTTTTAACTTTTGGTTACTTTTATTTGCCAAGTAATTATCGTGACTTGTTTACTAATGTGCTCACTAATGCGAACGCCACTGGTAATAAATATTACATGGTAGCACCCAACGGCTATACCATGTCGTCTAAGGGTAACCCGCACACTGCGCCGAGCGCAGGTATATTTATCGAATGGGATTCAGTTGCAGACACTCTGGCTGTGGTGGTAAGCGGTACCGAGTATTATGAAATACGAGCAGTGTCTACAAGAACAATAAGTGAAAGGTCATAATGGCAGCAACAAAAAATAACATTTTAGAATTAATGGCGTCTTATGTAGAAGGCGGATCGATAGATGCTGAAGACTATAACGGCTTTGCGTTTATTGTTAACGAACTTTACAACGATCGTCACCTGGGCGAAACAGGCATAAACGACGGTGGCTTTGGTTACGGTCGTTCAGATGTCATTGCTCCTGAAAATGCGAGTGACGGCTCGGGCGAAGTAAGTGATATTTCAGACCTCGTGTCAGGCACAACGACAGGGTCTACTGCTGACTACAAGTACAAGTTTCAGCAAGAGTGGGGTACACTTGCAGGTATAATTCGTAAGTTAGTTAATCACATTAACTTGAGTGAAACTGAAAGGCAAACAATCACGGATTCGTTCCCTGCTGATATACAACAAGGCGATCTGATTTACGCCCACGATCAGCGCACCGCATCACCGCTTACTGCGCTCTTGGAGAATATTGCTGCGAAGCGCTTTACTGTAGAACCCGGCAACTTGCTAACCACAGTTGATGGGTTCGGCGCGTCTAGTACTCGTACAAAGTTATGGTCTGAAAGTTTGGAATTTGAGTTCGAGGCCGTCTGGGATGAGTATAATCTGGCTAGGTATTTCTTTAACGCCGGGTCAAGTATTATTGTTACGCCTACTTATACTGAACCCAATTCATACGATGCGCCTAGCTATTACGACACTGATCCGCTTGAGGGTGCACCGCCGGGAGACCCTGCAGAAAATGCAAAGTGGCAAACGCTAGTTGATAACGTAGGCGCGCTCAAGTTCACTGTGTATGGCATGTCTTCTGAGAACAACGTGGGCACAGGTAATATACTGGGATTTTATGACCTGACTAACGAGTATCAAACTGTATACGAGTATAGTTTACCAAGCGGATATTACGACGCGGGTACCTCCAATCGCATTGAAGTCCAAGCCAAATTTGGCCCGGGCGATCCTGGTATACAACTGAACGCGCTACAGACGGCAGTCCAGGCTAACTTTGTTTCGTTTAGAGTGTTATGTCATAGTGACCCGGAGACGCAACCGATAGGTGGCGAGTTCAGAATAAATGTTGACCACTCGTATAGTGTGGCTAATATTGACATGACTGACTCTAAGCCAGAGTATACGGTTGTTACGCACTTAGATGAACAAGACGGTTACGAGGTATCAGAAGCCGTAGTTACGTTGGAAGGCGCAACTATGGATCACCGCTCGTCGCTAAACCTGTCAAATTTGGTTACTGTTACTGGTGGATCTGAAGCGTTTAACTATGCATGGAGGATTTTGAGTACGAGTGAGCCCGGCATGGACCTTACTATAACAGATCCTGACCAACTCTCGGCCGTATTGAACGCAGGCACCAACCCTGTATTTTACCAGAATGAGTCCCTGGTGTTGCAAGTGCGCGTTATTGATTTGTATTCATGGGAAGAGTACCTAGCAGAGTCGACTATAAATGTGATCGACACACGCGGACGGCTATCTCTGCGTATGAACTCAATGTCAGTGGATGAGAATCAACAAGACGCAGGTCTTGGATTGGTGCCGGTTATTACGGGCGGCAGCGGTAATTTTAGCTACCAGTGGAGCCAAGTATCTGGCAATAGTTTTTACAGCATATCAGCCCCGCACTTATTAAACGCGCTTCTTACTACTTTTGATGTGCCGGATGATACTGAAGTAACTATTAATTTAGCAGTAACAGATAATGACACCGGAGAAGTAGTTGACGGCAACGCAACCTTAACAATACGAAACCTTGTTAACTATCCTAAGTTCCGTATCACATCAGCCACTGTGTCGGAACCAGAAGATAGTGCGTATATTGACGTTGACTTGCAGATAATTGCGAGTGAGCCTGTCGAGGGACGTAATATAACTGTTAATTACGCTACCGTAGATGAAACGGCTAGGTCTAACAGTACAGAATCTCGCCCGTTAGAAGCATTTAGTGACACCTCGGGAAGAACTGGGTTAATGTATTGTGACTTCAGCGATATTAAAGTTGTGTTTGATCCGTCTGTGCAAAAGTACAGGAACAATACATGGGATAACCGTCCTTCGAACAACACTGTTGAATACAAAATGTTTAGGAATATTATGGATTTCCTAACATACGGCACTGGCAAATCCAACGTACTTATACTTGGTGATAATGAAAGCTCGCTGAGTGTAAAGGATTCTACATCGGGTACGTCATATGGCAAAGCTATGCGCAATTTGTTAAACGAAGCCGGTTATACAGTGAACACCAAATATATTAGTGAAGTGGATTCAACCACGCTTACTGACTATGGTGCAATTATTTTCGTTAGTAGCTTGTCGCAGGATTACCCTGGCAACATATCTAGTTTACTAGGTGATGCTATTGAAAGTGCCGTTCGTCGTGATAAAGTGGGTCTGTATATAGTGACGTCTAACGGGAATGACACAGGATCATCCGGGTACGTTGCCAACGCCAATAACCTTGCTCGTAGGTTTTATGCTAACTTTAAGGGCAGCGTGCACCGCTCACTTGTCGCTACTAACTTTGACAACTATCGAGCAACATACGGTGGCAACCCTATTATAGACGGGCTAGAGCAGTTGACAGGTAGTCATGCTGGGTTGTCAAATACAGCAGAGATTGAGAACTACAACACCGTGCTTGAACCGGACTTCAATGTGACTAATGCGTCAGTAACGTTTAATGAAGGTGACAGCGTTAAGAATATATCCGTTCGTGTGTTGCGCGACAACGTTACCGAAACAGAAGAACAGTTCCGTGTGGCTATAACAAACTTAGAAGAAAGGATGTTGGCTTCCAATCATGAAGGTATAGTTACAATTTCAGCAGCGGTGTTACCTATTCAACAAGCTCTTATGTTCGAAACATTATCTGAAGCTCAAGCGTACATGCGCGATTACAACGCGCCTACTCCGGCTGAGGTGTTCAACAATTGGGACCGTTTTTCTAACGGTCACTTCTATCCTGGCGGCACCGCTGCGGCTAACGGCGCCGACTCATATTATTATGACGCATCGCTTGAGCAAATAATCGGAACAGAGAACCACCCTAACTTGACTGGCTTTGTTAGTCCGGATAAAACAAGTAGCTTGACTTTTGAGGCTACTCTTTCTTCTGACCACAACGATGACGACGAGATTGATATGATTGCTGCCTTTAAGCGTGAAGGCTCAGTTAACCATGCCATACTCGCATTTAATACACAAAACGGCGCTGGCTATAGAGGCATGAGCTTGGCCACCGGTTGGGCTTTTGTGTATACTCGATCAAATGCGGCAAACCCTGATGACTTGGTAGAAGCGCCGCTTACTATTAGAGCGACTTATACTGCTACACATAACGGGATAAACGAGTGGCGTCCCAGTGCAAGGCGCTGTCGTATAGAACGTGACGGTCCTATTATACGTATGTGGGTAACAACGCGCGGCAATCCAAACGGTGATCCCAAGGATAATCCTAACTCACTAATAGAAGTTAACACTGAAGAATACCCGGAATTAGCATGGGTAGGAAATGAGCCACATAGTTATGGATATGCGAACCGCAGCCAGCCAAAGAGTACTTGGTCCAACATATATTTAGAAGGCGCTTTTGACCAAGGCACTGTATATGTAGTGCAAACTGACCAAGTTTACGTTTATAACTTCGATACAGAGGTATGGGAATTGAGAGTAGATAGAACAATACCTGGCGACTTGGGTGTACTTAAGCAGATAGACAACCCAATTAACAGTGATCAGTTCGTAATCAATATAGACGGGAGTGTCGACAAAAAATAATTTTTAAAAAAATAGAAAAACTAGTTGACAAAAAAATATGGATGTCTATACTAGGTACTGTCTTAAACAAACCAACATTAAAAAGGGTTAGAAAATGTCAGAGAATAGTATAGACACCGCACGCAAAGCAACGCCGAAATCACTTGTTAAGTGCGTTGAAACAGCATTCCGTATCAAGCGTTCTATTATGATTATGGGACAGCCTGGCGTAGGTAAATCTCAAATTATTGCACAAATTGCAAACCGCTCAAACCGTCCGGTAATTGACATGCGCTTGGCACAGTTTGACAGCACCGATATTCGTGGTGTACCTTACTTTGACCCAGAAACTAAAAAGATGGAATGGGCAGAGCCGTCAACGCTTCCTACTAACGAAAAACTAGCGAACGCTATTATTTTCCTTGACGAGCTTAACACTGCACCGCCTCTTGTACAGTCGGCAGCTTATCAGCTAGTACTTGATCGCAAGTTAGGTGATTACGAACTTCCGCCGGGTGTTGACATTGTTGCTGCCGGTAACAGAACAGAAGATCGCGGCGCTACTTTCGACATGGCTATGCCGCTACGTAACCGCTTTATCTTTGTAAATCTTGAAGTTAACTTCGAAGAATGGCAAGAATGGGCAATCGAAAACGGCTTGGCACGTGAGGTTATTGCTTACTTGATGCACCGTAAGAGCCACTTGAACACATTTGACGAAGCGCTTAAAAACGAGTCGTACAGCTTTGCAACACCGCGTTCATGGGAAGTGGTTAGCGACATCCTACTAAAAGGTGAAGCTGACAACGAAACACTTGACTTGATGGTTGCCGGTGCTGTCGGTGACGGTATTGCGAACGAGTTTGTTGTGCACATGGAGTATATTAGCTCGCTACCGACTCCGCGACAAATCCTTGAAGGCAACTACGACAAGAACTTAAAAATCGAAAAGCAATCAGCGTTTTATAGCTTGACTTACGGTGCTGTGCTTGAGATGATTGAGCAGTACGACAAGGACAAAAAGGAAACGGGCATCGGTAACACTAACACAAGTGTCATGTTCGACAACTTATACGAGTTCTGTGAAAAGTTCTGTACTTCAGAAATGACGTTCTTTACTGTTAGTTCACTAATCAGACGCTGGAGAGCGAAGTACATGACAGCGGCAAACCGCGAACAAATTGTACCGCCCCAAAACAAGAACTTTGCGAAATTTATTACTGAGTACGGCCCAATGCTTGGCTTAGCTTAAGATTTCTGACAAGGGCGGCTACGCCCTACCCTTTGAAGGCTGCAATATTGCAGCCTTTTTTTATGTTTGAAAAAAACTTCACTTTTCTTTTAATCTTTTCTTGCTACCAACCACCTAATAGTCTACTATTAAGATATTGACGCGTTACAGCAATTAGGCAGTAACGCAGAATTTAAAGGTGAAATTATGTTTGTACGTATTGTTGATGGCTGGACTACTACTGGCGATTCTGAACTAAACGGTGTTTTAGAAACTACCTCTAATTCTGCAACTTTTCTTCCTGTTAAAAATTCATATTACGTTACTGTTCCTGTTCCAATGCAAAAGAAAGGCAAGCGTGTTTTTTCTGACGACGTTGAAAACTTCGAGTTTTTAGAAGAATATGACGGTGAAACAATTACTTTGCAAAGCAAAGCAATGAAAGACGCTAAAAAAGCACAAGCGCAGAAAACAGCGATCGCTGAAGCGGTTGGCGAAGCATGCGACGAAACAAGTTACGAGCTAGCATACCGTAACTCTGAAACTGAAGAAGAAGCTCTAGAGCGTATTGAACAGAGCTTTGATATATTACGCGACATTGCTTGGTCAGTGTGTGAAGGTGACGTGTCAAGCATGATTATTAGTGGCCCGGCAGGTATTGGTAAAAGCCACTTAGTGAACGCGGTGGCCAAAGAGTATTATCGCTTTTTGTGCACGAACGGCATGTTCCTGACAGGTGACCACACAGCAACCAACCCGTTTGGTTCTGAAGAACGCACATATCGCGTTATTAAAGGCACAATTACCCCGATAGCGCTTTATCAAGAGCTATTTCAGTACAGAGACAAAGGCCAAGTATTGGTGTTTGATGACTGTGATACTTTGTTTTATGACGACGTTAGCCTAAACATTTTAAAAGCGGCGCTTGATACTGACCATAAACGTACAATTAGCTGGATGGCTGAGTCACGTATCCTTGAAGAAGAGGGCGTTCCGAGACAGTTTGACTTCTGCGGTAGTGTGATATTTATCTCTAACCTTGACTTTGATCGTGTTCGTAGCGTGCGTATTAAACCTCACTTGGATGCACTTAAGTCAAGAAGCTTGTACTATGATTTGGAAATCGGTACAGTTGAAGATAAAATTCGCAGAATTAAAAGCCTTGTTAGTACAGGCCTGTTTGAGAAGAACCGTTTAGAGTTGAACGACGAAATGAAGCAAGAAATCGTTGACTTCCTGAATGTGTATATGCATGACTTGGATGAAGTTAGTATCCGAACAGCGCTTAAAATTGGCGGACTAGCGCGCCGCAACCCGAACGCGTGGAAAAAGAGCGCGGTGTACAGCTTGATGCGTCGTGAAGCTAAGTTCAGATTCCTGCTTGAAGAGAAAAAAGCAAACAAAGGAGCGGAGGCATAAGGCCTCCCTGCTGACTAAGGAGCATAATATTATGGTTACTGAAAAATTTACTCGTCCCGTTGTTACTGTTGAAGTTCTAGAGCATAGCTTTTCGAAACTCAAATGTACTTTCGATATGGCTGCAACCAACAACTGGCGCAGCGCCGCAGAAACCCTACTAGCTACGTTCGATATACCAGCGGACTTAGTAACTCACACAACTGATACAGCGCTAGAAGAAGCCACAGCTCACGCATGGTGCGGTGACAAGTTGCTTTGTGTTACGTTTGCTGACGAGGAATAAAATGGAATATTTAAAGAAGTTACGCGAGCTCAACGCAGCAACTACCACATGTCTTGAGCAGATGAAAACAAAGATTGCTGAGCTAGAAGATCTCCAAGCGCCGCAGGCACCAACAACGGATGCCTCGCCCGCTCGAGCTAACAGCGACTTGGAAAACGAATTGAAGTCGCTACGCGAAGAAAACGAGCTTCTGCGCACCCTAGTCGACGCTTTTGTTCCCACTGCGCGTTGCAGAGCTTGCAAGAAACCAACACACCGCTCATATATTTGTGTTCACTGCGGAAACGACGAGTAAAATAAAAAAAATATAAAAAGTGACCAGAAGTGTTTACTACTTTGGTTGCCTTTGTTATATTCGACGTACTTAATAACAAATAAGGTTTAAGATTATGAGAAACCCGTTTAGTAAAGACAAGCATGACGCGAAGTTTCGAGTCAAGCAGGCCGTAGTAAACATCATGTTAAGCGAACCGTTTTTCGGTGTATTAGTTAGCCGCTTAGCATTTTCTCAAGTGCCCGGTGATGACCCGCGCATTCATACTATGGCAACAAACGGCCGATGGGTTAAGTTCAACGAAAAGTGGACTGAGTCAATTGATGACCAAAAAGGCGTAACGTTTGTTATTGGCCATGAAATCATGCATAACGTATACGAACACGGTGGTATTGCTCGCGTGGGTAATCGCAACCACACGTTATGGGGTTGGGCAACCGACTATGTTATTAATGGTGAGATGATTGAACTCAACTCAACAATCTTTGGTACCTCGCTACCTACTATTAACGGTGAAACAACTGGCTTGTATGACCCTAAGTATAGTGGCATGACTTCAGAGCAAGTTTATGACTTGTTAAAAGATGAACTGAAGAACGAGCACGGCATTGACGTTGATGAATCTGGCTCAGGCCAAGGCGGAGGGTTGAAAGTACCCGGCGGCGGCCAAGGCGGCGGCCAAGGCGGCGACGGCGGTGATGGTAGTGATGAAGGCTCACAGCAAATTACGCGTGAAGAACTAGAACAGTTGCTCAGAGAAGCTTACGGTTCAACACTTGACGATCACGCAGAAAGCCAGTCAGGCGACTCCAAAGACGGCGATCAAGAAGGTGACGGTAAAGGCAACAAATTAACCCGTGCCGAGATTCAAGAATTGCAACGCGAGATCGTTGGTGCTGTACAACAGGCACACGACAACGCTGATATGACACAAGGCAAAGGAGCAGGCAACGTTCCTGGCAACGTGCGTCGTTTTGTGCGTGACTTGAGAAAGCCGCAAGTGAATTGGAAACAATACTTTATGGCTCGCACTAAAGGTTATATCCGCAACTTACACACATACGCTCGCCCTAATAGACGTCAATTTGGACGCGGTACATTTGTACTACCCGGGCAAGAGTATGACGATGAGGTTGAAGTAGTAATTGCGATTGACAACTCAGGATCAATTAGTCAACGCAACCTTAACGAGTTCCTTTCAGAAGTTAAAGGCATGCTTTCTCAGTTTAGTCAAATTAGCTTGAAGGTGTTTGCGTTTGATGATGAAGTTGATTCGCGTAATATTTTCCACTTTACACGTAACAACATCGCTGATGTAGAAAAAGTTGAGTTCGTGGGCTGTGGTGGTACCAGCTTTACATCAATCTTCGATTATTTGAAGCGTGAGCGTGAAGTACCTAAGATCCTGCTTGTTGCTACTGACGGCTACCCGTACGGCAGCTGGGGCGACCCGAAGTACTGTGAGACTATTTGGTTGATCTGTGACGATCCGGAGCATAATATCGAAGCACCGTTCGGCAAAACAGTATGGTACGACAGTACCAAGAAATAATGTTACAAGATCTAGTAACATTTTAAAATGTTACACATTTTTGCAAGCCGCTTTTGAGCGGCTTTTTCATGCCCTGAAAAACGCATCGCGTAAATAACACATACAACAAAACATATTCACAGTGAGAAATATAAAATGTCAAAACAATCTGAGAAAATTATCGCCGAGTTCAGTGATCTATACAAGCAAGTTCATGGTGAAGAACCCAGTATTGAAATTTTTAAAGGTGGTCAATACACAGTAAACGGCACGGAGAAACTCCGCCTTAAAGATATTAAGGTGATGATTTCCGACTTAACCGCGGCGCTAGAAACACAAACGTCTAATGATGCGCCTGCACAAGCCGCTGCCGTTAGTCAACACCAAGCTTCGTTAACAGTAGCTGACTTGAGAATATTACTTGAAGCGCTGTCTTTGGCTGCGAACAGAGGTGCGTTCCAGCTAGAAGAATTTGCACAAATAGGTGTCGTTGCTTCTAAGCTCAAAGGCTTGTTAATGTCAGTTGATCGTTCCAACGCCGAACAGTCGAAGGAACAAGAACAAGAAGAACAAGAAGAAACCGGAGAATAACATGCAAACAATTACTAAACACTTAGCCAAATGCGCGAATACCGGAACGAAGTATGTCGTGCTGTGGCACCGTGTTCCGCTTACACCGAATACGTATGATAACGAGCATGCGCTGGTATGTCCGTTTGAGTCTCTTACAGCCCCGTATGACACTGAAATGATGACGTTTGTCCGTAGCACTGCTGGACAACAAGCAAATGACGTTGCGACTTATCTTGGTTCTCGTGACTGTGTTTTCAGTACAAACAAAGGTAATGTGCTTAAAACTCTACAAGACTACGGCTACATTAAAAAGGTTCCTGTGGACACCGTTGTGATGATTTTAAACGATGCCAAGTCAATTGGCCTGCGTGAACTCAACGCAAAGATGCACGGCGACGATATTGGCGCAGCTGAAGCCGTCGCCGAACTAGCCCAAGCCGGTAAAGTAGAAAACATTCAAGAATCCGTGACGCAAGCTGACAACACCACTGCGCCAACTACTGGGTCATCCGGTACTGAGTTTGAGCTAACTACTGTGGTTGAGCAATACACTGCCAAAAGCGACGCTCGTGTTATTATCGAAATGGCACGTGACTTGGAAAAAGCAGGCAAAGAACTTCGCAAACGTGCGTATGAACTTGAGCCTGATTTGCGCAAAGGCGGCAAGCGAGCGTCTACTCGATGAACATAGTACTCGCCGCGGCTGACTTTTGTACAGCGGATCCATACGAGGCGAGTGAGCTCATATCTAGTTTGTCTATAAAGCAGCTATCGTTCAAGTTCATTGTCAGGATTGATTTAATACACGTAAGCGGGGAAGTAACTGAAGTTGATTACGAACCTGATGCGAGGGTTTCGTTATTAGAAATGATTAACGAAAAGTTAAGCAAGAATGATATAATGATGGTGAAAGTGGTCATAGACGTCGACCACGTTCTCCGTTTGGCGCGCGAAATAGAAGAAAAGGTATGGGCCTCAACCAGATAGTTTGGCCATGGCGTATGCGTTAGGGCCGTACTCAAAACCCGAAAGCCAGTCGCTGTACTTTACGAAGTCAGCGGCTGAATATGTTTTCCACCCCGACTTCTTCGGTAACGACCACAAGTAATCGGCGTTATATTCATCCCTTGCTGCCTTTTTACTTTCGTTGAGTAAGGTCACACCGTAACCTTTTCCTCTGTATGCTGGACGAACATACAGCCCGCGACTACGAGCCATGCCGTGGCCTGTATAATGCACACTATTCACACCAGCTAATAAGTCGTCATGCATGACTGCAATAAATACAGGCCTAGCAATCTTATCCATATCGATATCGTTACCGCCGTATGGTAGCATAGTACTGAAAGGATTCACATCTTTTCGTCCCGGCCATAGTTCATTCGACCATATCTCTTTGATTTCGTCAAAACTGATCTTTACCACATTTACTGTCATTCGAATTTACCTATTATCATCGTCTTAGATTGACCGGGAAAGTGTATAGTGCCATTGTAATATACGGTATTTAATCCAGACAAGCGTATAAGGTCATCAGCGCACTTTATAGGTTGTGTTGATCCTTCACTAGCGTGCGTTGCGACAAGACCAAATAATGGTTTTCTTGTAGTTCCAGAAAACCAGTCACCTGCATTTTCAATTGAGTCAAATGAACAGTGTAAAATAAAATCGCTGGACTCGTAATCATGGGTGTGGTTAATAGGTGTTTCAATTACGTTGGCGCGGTTTATGTGTTGTAGATCACTACACAGTCCGTGGCCGACCGTGACTATTCTGCGAAGCTCTGTAGTACTTGCCAAGTGTGATCCCAGTATACCGTTATCGCCGCATATAACCATGTTTTTGTCGTTTAGAATATCCATATCACGTATGGCGGCGGAAATCCAAAACATAGTGGCGAGCCTTGCTTTGTCGTTTAAAATATTGTCGTAGTCTGAAAAATTACTTGACAAGAAATTTGTCAGTTTAGCGGACATTGTGTGTTGTGCGTTGTATATGTCGACGTCACTCCAATTCAGAAACGTCATCTCCATATTCATGAACCTCATCATAATATCCTCGTAGCCACCCGTCGTTGTTTATCGGAGATATGCTAATCGTATTTAGTGATAGGTCAGCACCAAAACGAGCGCCTTTTAATGAAATGCTACCGTACTCGCCTTCACCTACCGTTAGCCATTGTTCTAGCCGACGTGCCGATACGAGGTCTTCTGGATTATGTTTTACTTGGTTCTGTAACTTTGCCGCTTCTCGAACGGCAGTACGCCACACATGCCAGCCGCTTTTATCGTACGCGTTGACGTTGCTCAGTACACTGACAGCACAGAAGTCACCTAAACTAGTAGTGAAGTCTACTACATCAGTCTCTGCATCTAGAACTCTGTTCCTTGGAAAAAGCTTGACGCCGCCGTGGCCGTATATTAAATTATTAACAGGGTTCTTACTCCTGAATACGTACACCTTGTGCCATGCGCTACGAGGCGGGATAAAATCAAACTTGAAATCTGGGACAATTACGCTGTCGGCGTCTACTACCCAGAACATATCAGTGTTGGCGACTTCGGCACACACTTGGTGTGCTTTGCCGATTCCCTTCACGCCGTTAACTCGTTTAGCACGCGGGAACCGTTCTTTCAATTGAGCGTAGTGATCGTCAGCAAACGACTCGTTGTTTGATAAGAATATGATATCAAACTCAGCAATGGAAGAGCCGATTGCTTTGCTGTATACTGACTTATTAGTGCCTTTGTTGACTAGTTTGACGCCGCCTCCGCCGATGCTAAAACCACGTGAATCAGTTTCCCTCATTAAGACAGATGCTTCGTGCTCGTGTATCTCTGGCACATACTCTAACGCAGTGTCGTTGACAGTAGATCCGATCGGCACTAAGAGTGCTTCGGTGTGATTGCTGGCTTCTAGTTTATTGATATCTTGATAAACAGGCCATGAAGCTCGGTTCACTACTGTATTAGGCGCGTGATGGTCCTTAACTTTTAAGTGTGCCAATTTAAACTTACGATTGGTGTCGATCAAGTCCTTGTGCATTGTGAAGCAGTAATTAGACCCGCGTCTGTGTATAGAGTTGGGGTCAAGTTTACTGCGCAAGGTAGTATCAGATTGAGCAACCGACACATGTTGAAAATGGATCCATGACTTTGGTTGGGTGGCAAGTGATGGCCATAATGCATCCTCGCCTAACGACGGTATGTGTATTACATCCTCACTATAAAAACGTTCTTCGGTGCCGTATACCACAGTAATAGAATCGGTCGGCACGTAATCAACCGGCTCTGTTATGTTTTGTAATCCTTCAAATTCGACATACTCTGGATTCATGTTAGCTGAAACAGCTATGCCGAAACCATGAAAGTCGCTTGTGACTTCAGTGTGCCAGGGCACAATAAGAGAGTTATTAAAGGTGTGGATTAAGTCAGCATCACTGCCCGTAGGCACATACTGTAGGAAGTCTTCGTCACCCTCTGCGATAAGGTATCTTACAGAAGTAAAAGTATTTTTTAAAACTCGCACTGCCTCCGCCATATCAGACGTGTTTACTATTAAGGCATGGGGCCATTGTTTTTTAAATGATTCTAAGGCAGACAACGACTTTGAGTAATATACAATATCTTTCATGGACGGACTCGTGTTTGTGGATTTTATAATATTTAGTCTTGCTGAAAACGTAGTTCGTCAGTATAATAGACTCAAAAAGCTACACATCAGGTATGAGTATGGATAACTACTCTTACAGTATACGTGAGTATACTAAATCAGATAACAAACACATTGTTCAAACTTTAGGTATAGCACCAAGCATTTTTATGGACGACGATGCAAAAAGGCCCCAGAAAATAAATGAAAAGATAGTGCTAGAAACCTGGATACGTGACAAGACAGGTGAAGTGAAGTCGGAGAACGACGAACCTGCGTTTATTACCAAGTACACGAACCAGACAAAAGAATACAGTATTGTCACCCACTCGTGGTTTAACGGATCTAATTTTGTAAGAGATGGCGGTAAAGCTGCCATAATTGAAGAGTATGCAGGTCCTGTTAAAAATGCTACTGTGGAGGTATACACTGACGAACTAGGTAGTGAGTTCAAAAAAATCGAACATAGCGTCTTTAATACTGCGCCCGGTGAGACTGAAGTTTATTATGAAAGGTTATCTACTTTCATTGCCGACACAAACGGGATGGATAGTAGGCACCCTTATAACAAAAATCGTTCTTCGTCTGTCCGCTGGCGCCCTCATTCTTTCAACGGCATCCCTTCTTTGGTACAATACGGCGGCACAATATATGTCAATTCATTGGGTACAGTAGATTGCAAAGAAGGGATTGTCTATCATCGTTTTGGTAGAATGCATCATACACACTCTCCTGCGGTAGTAGTTGAATCCGCTAGCGGCGATAGTATCGCTGAATTTCACTATAATGGTCTCTGGTGTAAAGATGTCCTTGAATTTGCGCAACACACTGAGCTCAGTGAATCCGAGCTTGCTATGTTGCGATTAAATTACGGATGAATAAGTTTTCCTAATACACTGTATTAGAAAATATAGTTTTAATTTTAAACAAAAATGCTCAAATCTGTAACTGATTTACGTAAATAAAGATAGCAACGACGTGATCGTAAAGTCTAGACAATGCTTGGTGAAATCAGTATAATTAGAGCGTGATATGTAACTATCACGCTCTACTCAGTTTTGTAGTAGAGATTGTTAAAAAATCTTATTAAAGAGGTAACAATGGCTCAACAAACAGATACTATCCAAAGAACCGATATCGACACTAACGAAGACTTTGAAATTCCTAAAGACGTAGTGGTAGTCATGCATAATGACGAAGTAACGCATATGGACTATGTCATATTCATCTTAGTTAACGTTTTCGGTTACAGCCAAGAAAAAGCTATAAACTTTATGTTTACTGTGCACAACGGTGAGCGCGGCGTTGTGGGCTCTTACCCCTACGAGATCGCTGAGACTAAAGTAAATGAAGTTGACAGTGCCAACAAACTCAATGGGGCAAAATTAAAGGTATCTATTGAGGAAGAATAATGCTTAAAAATCTTGTGAATAAGTTTAATTTTTCACAGGTATCACGATGGGAAGAAGCTGTATTGAACGGTACTTTACTAGTCGTGACGACTGTTATTGTACTTGCCGTTCTGGCTGTTTAATACAGGCTCCCTAAACTGGGGTCAACATGTGTAAAACACTAAGGCGAAGCCGGTTAGTTTACTAGCTGGCTTTTTCATCTGTGGCGTAAATACTTATTGTATAATGAGGAGAAGTTATATGAGCTCAAGCATACAAAGCATTGGTCGCCTAGTCCACGGACGCGATGACGCCGGCAGAGAAATTGGCACGTTTCTAATACTACCTATGGAAAGGCTCATTAAATATCTTAAAGTTGACCGAATTAAGTCTTATAAGGATATCACACCGAAGCTTTTCAATGAAGCGGTAGCCCTTGCAGGCCAAGACCTCAACGGTTGGAATTTTTCAGTTTATAACGCATATTATGGCACGGCTGAGACAGACATGGAAAAAGTCATAGACGCGATGAATACCGCAATTGCGGAGAAGACCAACACTGTAGTTACCATTGGTGTTGACGTCAGTAATATTAGCTAGGATACAGAATGACAACAATAACAACCTTGAAATCAGCGCTAGATATACCTGTACTTTTGATTTCGTTACGCCACGAAGAAAACGAACCTAATCGCCTTATAGCAGATGCGGGCGTGTATAATAACTTCAACATTGCCATGCAAGACGACCAGTTTAGTGAAATACTCAGGGATATGAAACCCGAACACATATACGCTTACTGGGACGAGAGTCATCGAGATTTTCCGGTAAATGATTTGGCAAGTGAAGTAGAATGCATAATGGATATGATAGAATCCAGTATTAATCCGTTTAGTGTCTTAAAAGAGATTGGCGCTGTGCGCTTGGAGAATGAAGCACTAGGTAAAAAACTTTAAAAAGTTTTTAAAAACAGTTTGACCGTTGACCACTTTTTGTGTATGTTGCACATAATGATTAAAAAAATTCACACATAATCATTATGTGCGCTAGATATAATAACAAACACAAAGAGTATATATTATGGACGACGATATCGAGTTTGACGATCGCTTAGACTTAACCGTATTTGACGACCTCGGCCGCGGGTCGGTAAACCACCATGTCTTGACCCAACTAGATAGTTTTGATCAACAAGTGCAAGAAATTGTTGATTACTACGCCGTTGAAGATCCTTTTAATCCGCGCTATAGTTACGAAGAATTGTCTACTAAGTCGGAGTCCTATATATCTAGACTACACACGAGAATATGTCAATGAATTTATTTGTTAAGAATTTCTATAAATCATTAGTCGTAATAGACTATGAGACCACCGGGTTGGACCCGTACGATGTCGAAGTTATTGAAACTGGTACTTCTAGTTTTGATGGCAATACGTGGTCAATGGAAGGCGAGCTATTCAACGTAGCAGGAGCCCTACCTGTTAAAACCCAATCAGTGTGCTTGATTACCCCGCGTATGCTCGAAGGGCGCGAAGAGTTCATATACAAGCGTAACGAGTTTTTTGACTCTATCAGAGATCGTTTTATTGTTGCACACAATGCAAAGTATGAATTCCTTGTATCGGACGCTTATGGCGCAAATATCCCTGAAGAACAGTTTATCTGTACTCTACGTTTAGGCCGCAAGTTGTTCCCGGAGTTGGAATCATACAATTTGCCTGACATGCGATATCACTTCGACCTGTCGGAAGACCGCCCTGAATTAGATAATTTGCAGCTTCACAGAGCCCCGCACGATGCGTATTTCACTGCCAGATTACTAGAGGTCATGGTAGAAACGATGCTCGTACGCGGTATCATAGAGCCCGGACCTGATATGCTCGCCGACGTTGTTCAGTACGCGCAAGAACCGACAATATACCAAACAGTGCCTTTTGGAAAACACAAAGGCAAACCGTTCTCAGAAGTTCCGGCTGATTACTGGTTATGGTGTATTGAGAATATGGATTCACTTAATCCAGAAAACAAGCTAGCGTTTGATCCGGATTTACTAGCTACTATTGACAAAGTTTTACCACAATAAGGAAAATATATGATTCCAATGATCATAGAGAATAACCGTGTAGTTGACTTGGCTTCACGACTTTTGGAAGACCGCATTGTACTAATTAACGGTCCTGTAAATGATCACATGGCTGAGTCGGTAAATGCTCAGATACTTTACCTTGAATCCAAGATGGAAGCTGACATTTACGTATACGTTAATTCACCAGGCGGCGCCGTAACTGCGGGCTTATCCATGTATGATACGATGAAGTTTGTGAACTCTCGTATTATTACAGTTGGCACCGGTCAGTGTTGTTCGATGGGTTCGTTCTTATTGGCAGCCGGCGATGTCCGTTACGCGCTACCTAATTGCCGTGTAATGATTCATCAGCCTTTAGGTGGATTCCAAGGCCAAGCATCTGACTTTGAAATACACGCCAAAGAGATTCTGTCTATTAAAGACAAACTAAACCGAATGCTCGCTGATTTCACCAAACAGCCGCTCGATAAGATTGAAGCTGATACTGACCGCGACAATTTTATGTCAGCAGCTGAAGCCAAGGAGTATGGCTTGATTGACGAGGTAATCAAGTCTATCAACGACTTAAAATAACTGTACACAAACATTAAGAAAGAAGCCGCTTTTAAAGCGGCTTCTTTGTCTTTAGCTAAATAAAGTTAAACAAAACGTGGTAAACTAAGTATGGTATCTACAGAAAAACATCCTATATTAGAAGTTATCATTGTCACTCAGTACGAAGAAGTCGTTCAAAATTTAGAATCGTTTGTCACTGAAATAGCGGTGGTATCTTTTAATGATATTGACCGTGCGCTCCGTTATGCGGATGGCGTAATTACCGCGGTTATCTTAATCGATCAAGATATGGTAACTAGTAATTACGCGACACTGATTAACAGTAAAGGAGTACCAGCGGCGTATATTACTAATGATGAACTGAAAGTAACTCGTAGTAAGAATTGTTTATTACCCGTTGACTTGTTGTGCACCAAATACGCCAAGGAATTGGTACAGTGGGCATATGATAAAACACATACATACCTCCAAAAAGCAAGAACATCACGCAAAAATCAACTCGACCTGATGTTGGAAGAGTTAACAAAAATTAAGTCTATGTGAGGTAGTCATGGCAGAACCAACAACTATAACGCTCGGCGCAGGCATCGCAATAGTTGGCTCGGTTATAGCTGTAGTAATTGGAATAATTACGCTGGTTAAACACCAGTCCAAAGAAAAAAGCTTGCAGAGCAAATCCGATTTCAATGAGCAGTATAAGAAGGATGTCGATAGTACATTAACAGAGTTAAAAGAGCGCCTATCTAAATTAGAAACGGGGTCTGTTAACAATTATAATGAGTTAGTATCTAGGATTGACGCGCTTAACGGTCGTGTTGATCAAACTAGAGAAAACAATAACGACTATCAGGCACAATTGCGTCAAGAAATTCAACGTTCACATGATGCGAACGATGTGAAAATTGCTCGAGTAGAGCAAAAAGTAGAAAAGACATTAGATATGCTTTTCCAGTTTATAAGAAGCGAAAGACACAACGAGTATTGACAAAAGTGATGCATTTTTGTATCATATAAGTTAGTACAACATTAAATATACGCATTAAAGACACACTAAGGATAATAATAAAGATGTCATCAACTCCTATTAAACAAACTGACCTAAGCACTCCGGATAACTTTGATATACACGAATACTCAAGATTTGTAGACTCGGTGTCATCGCTGCCTACAAAAGACAGCGATGAACTTCTCAAAGTTATCCATCGCTTAATCTCTTTACAAGAGCACGAATCACTTTCTCGTCTAATGACCGGTGTTATTGGCCTTTCTTCAGAATCAGGCGAAGCACTTGATATCATGAAGAAAGTGCTGTTCCAAGGCAAGGACCTTGACGAGAAAACCACCGACCACCTCAAGAAAGAACTCGGTGATGTTATCTTTTACTGGGTACAGGCTGTGATGGCGCTGGGTATGAAACCTAGTGAACTCATGGAACTTAACCGAGCAAAACTAGAAGCACGATTCCCGACAGGATTTGACGTGGATCGTTCTGAAAAGCGTACTAAGACGGATGTCTAATCAATGAACGGTAACGGCGATGAAAATCAACTAGATGTGGATAAGCTGAATACTCAGCAAAAACTCATGCATTTGAGACAGCGCCGTGCCAACGCGATGAGCAAGGGCTATCATCAAATGTTAGCCCAGCTTGACGTACTTATTTCTGATCTGGAAGAAAAACAACAGAAAGAAATTGAAGATAAGATGAACGGTGCAGATGAACGCAAAAGTAAGAAAGCTAGACGCTCTCGCTCGGCCAATATTCGACCGAGCCGACGTAGTGAACGCGATTCTAGAAGGCGTCAAACCGACTGACGTTGTAGTAGTAAGCGACGAAGACGAAGTCAAACGGTATCATGAAGCTGCCGACTTGTTCGACAAGATGGCAATAACCACGCCTGATTACGACTACGAAAAAACTTTACCATTCCTTGAAAGATGTAAGTCCGAATGGCTTACACCGCCTGAATTTGCTGACCTTGATTTGCTTGATTACTTATACGGGTTGTGCACAACTGACGAAGAAAAAGAACGCATTAAAATGGAATATGACTATTTCCTTGAGTGCGACTCGATACCGCTTCTTAAATATTTGCTTTACGTACTTTATGTATGTGAAGTTTCAAACGTAACGTGGGGAGTAGGGCGTGGATCAAGTGTTAGTTCTTACTTGCTGTATAAGTTAGGCCTACATGATGTAGATTCGATGCTTTACGATCTAGATTTCGCAGAATTTGCAAAAGACTTAGGGAACAACGATGAAGAAAGTTAAAACCAAACGCGGCCGTGATATTGATTTCGGTCAACTAATGCGCAGTAATGACACTGTACCTGCCGTAGGCAACGCATCCATGAACGCACGCGGTGATATTATCGACAGCCAAGGCAAAATTATTAAAACAGCCAAGCAAGTGTCGGAAGAGTATTACTCGCGATCTCCTAACTCGGTTAAAAACGTAAGCATTAAACCAGATGCGGACGAAGCGGAGATTAAGACTAAGGTTGAAGAGACCAAAGCCGAAGAGAAAACGGAAGAAAAACCTGCGCCGAGATCACGTTCTAAATCAAAGCCAAAGGCTGACTCCGGCGACGAAGCGCCTGACGAGATCGTAGGAGAATGACCGTTACTAGACAAGAGAAATGGGACCAGCGCTTCATCGACGTTGCTCGTCTAATAGCCACTTGGTCCAAAGACGAGAGTACCCAGGTAGGTAGTGTAATTGTAGACAGCAGGAATACGATGGTTTCTGCTGGTTACAATGGCTTTCCTAGGGGCGTAAATGATGATGTACCTGCACGTCATGAACGCCCGACTAAACGATCTTATTTTGAGCACGCGGAACGGAACGCTATTTATCAAAACCAAGGCCAGTCACTTGTTGGTTGTCGAATCTACGTCACCCACACACCGTGCGCTGATTGTGCCCGTGCTATCATTCAGGTACAAATAGCCGAGGTGATTGTAGACAAGAACGGTGGTGTAGGATCTAACTGGTACGCTGCAAGACACTCTGACGGCTATAGCGCTTCGCTTGAAATGTTTCACGAGACTGGCGTAATATACAGAGAAGTATAAGGGACACCGAATGGCAACCACTAACCCAAATACACTAGAGCTAGGAACACTACGGCTTAGGGCTATAAAAAACCCTGTTGATATGACTGTTCGTATTAGAGTCGAACAATCCGATAATGGCCATCAAGACTTGCCGGGTTTTAGCTCGTGTGAATTTCGACTTTCTGAATTGCACGGTTACGCGCGGTATGAAAATCATATCTTCGAAAACGACATGATAGATAAAGTATTCGGGCAGATTTGGGATCTGACGAAGGCTATGGCCAAAGCAACTGATCGAGCTTCGATGCAGACATTAAGTCAAATCCTTTATAGTGAGGAAGCCGCAAGTGGAAGGCCACGTGATATATATTCCCAGGGTCACTTTATCTTAAAAAGCCATGGCAAGACATTGGTTTACGAGAATCCAATGACCTTCGATATACCCACCGCGGCACTTTACTCGGACAACCAGTGTATCTTGTGTGTGTTGCACAGCCACACAATGTATTTCGACACAGTCGGTAACATAGGCGCCAGTGATAAAAATATCGTTGTTGAGTTCAAAGAGAACACAGACGATATCCTTAAAATATCTGTATTTGAACATAGTCTTGATTACCATGAGTTGGTGTATGATTGTGAGTCTGACTTTGTGTTGTGTGCTGCAAAAGCCAAAGAAACTGATGATTACATGACGCGTGAGGAATTGGGTTCCTTGTTGTTAGCCGGGCACTTAACCTATGACATAGTAGCAAAGGACAAAGTACCGTTGAGCACCCTTGTTTCTACGCGTCGATCGCATATCAAAACTCACAATATCAAAGGGCACTCATACACTGATGTTTGGTAAAACGCAAATTCATCTTGATAAAAAATGAATTTAGTGTAAAATAGACAGACAAAGTAATAATAAGAATAAAAATATGAAAACTTTGAATCCCATAGTAAAACCTCTACCCGGTAGAGTGCTAGTAGACAAAATAGTCCACGGCGAGCGTAAGGTGGGCAGTATCATTATCGCTAATGATGATGGTAAAGCGCACGGTGTACGTAATCGTTGGGCACACGTCTTCGCTGTTGGTGACGACGTTGTTGATATAGAACCTGGTAATTGGGTTCTAGTAGAGCACGGGCGCTGGACGCGCTCACGTAAAATCCCGGAAATCATAGATGAAGAAACTAAAGAACCTTTACGAGTCTATATGCTCGAGTATCCGAAGTCAGTCATCGCCGTCTCAGACACCTATCCAGGCGACGAATCATGGGGAGAGTTCTTTGAAAGCACCCCTGAGTAATAACGAAATAGCACGTATCGTTTACGGCATAGCGTTCGCTGAACCTACTTGGGAAACTCTTTCAGATGAAGACAAAGACATGTTTATTCAGCTGGTAGAGATTGTCCCCAACGACAGCGAAGCAGCTGGCGAGCTTGTGCCGCGTATTGCGTCATACGGTGTTGATATCGAAATTTCACGTGTTGTGGTACGCGCCATATCACAATTACATGAATACAACAAGAGAAACACAGGGGAGTAACCTCCCCTTCCTTAGAGGAATACAAACACATGGCAACTGATTTATGGGTTGAAAAGTACCGACCTGCTACCTTAGACGGGTATGTTCTTAAAGACGAAAGTCTCAAAAACAAAATACACCAGTGGGTGTCTGAACAAACCATTCCGCACTTGCTATTCCACGGCGGTCCAGGTACCGGCAAGACCACACTTGCAAAAGTATTGTTCAACATGCTGGGCGTGGATAAGTCGAACATCAAAATTATCAACGCGTCATTGAAAAACGGTGTCGAGTATATCAGAACAACGGTTGAGGGCTTTGCATCTAACATGCCTTTTATGAGCCAGTTCAGTTATATTCTGCTTGACGAGGCTGATCACTTAAGTCCGGAAGCACAAGCCACACTTCGTAACTTGATGGAAACATATGCACACCAGTGTCGTTTCGTTATGACGTGTAACTACCCTAACCGCATTATTCCTGCGCTTAAATCTCGTTTACAAGAGTATGAGATTTCAAAGCCAGACAAGCCGCAGTTTGAAGAGCGTGCGGTTCGTGTACTGCTTGAAGAACAAGTAGAGATAGATCCAGACGCGCTTGGCGAAGTGATAGACTCAACTTATCCTGACTTGCGTAAGTGCCTAAATTTACTACAACAAAACACAGTGAATGGCAAGCTTGAATCACCGTCGTCTAAAGGTGGTGATACAGAAGACTGGCGCGTACATGCCGTGGCTTACTTCCGTGAAAAGCAATACGTGGAAGGACGTAAATTGATGTGCGCTAAGGCACAGCCCAACGAGTACGACGAGATCTGGACTTTTTTGTATAACAATATCAATTTCTGGTCTAATGGTGATCCTAATATTGAAAGAAGCTGTGTTGTGGCACTGCGCAACGGCATGGCTAAGGCACCGCTGTGTGCTGACCCTGAACTTAATCTAGCAGCAACTTTGGTTGAGTTAGAGCTCGCAGTAGAAGGCGCGTAATATGCTGGGTATCTTTATGAGTGTACCGGATCAGATGCATTTCATGTCAACTAAGAATTGCCCACGGGTAATGTATGGCTTGGAACGCAACGATGGTTCTGTCATTTATGCGATGCCCAGACGTCCCTTTCACACGCCGTTTACGGATCCTTACGCTATGGTGTCTAGTAGAATTGCTGTCGGTAAATGGGACAGCCTCGAGCCCGAAATTTTCGCGCTACGGACTACTCCGATGATGCCTATAAATTCGCTATTTGTGTCGACTGGAAGACGCCTCGGCCCGCCCAGCAATGTTGCTTCCTGTAAGATGGATAGTAGACACAAAATGTATAACCTTGTTGGGTACTTGGACGAGGTTCGTGCTTTTAACGACGAAATGTACCGAGAGTTAAACCCCTGCGTGGTCGGCGACTTTGAGACAAACTTTTACAATAATTGCGGCAACATGCCTTATACGGCTAGGATGTCGCTTAAGGTAAAAGACATGATGTCAATGAGTTATGACCCCGCGATTGCTGCCTTAAGCTTGGCAGTTGACACCGTATCGTGGATCAACACTAATATGATGCCTGGCCAAATACTCAACAAAGGTAACATGTATGTGACAGATACATCGCGTATCGAGCGTGTCGTGAAGTACTTGACTCACGGCATCAAGCGCACTACTGAAATTCCGGCTGAACGAGCGTTCGCGTCAGTAGTACTTGAACACAACCCCGGATCACGTTTGCATATCTTAGGCCTGGATATGGATGGTGAGTTGTACGAAGGCCGTCTCGACAACAGACTCAAAACTTCAGACCCGATTAAGATTCGCCGACATTCGCGTCTTAAATCGGCTTTTAGCGACGAAGCTGTTGACTACTTAATGACAACAATAATAAGAGAGAGAATCTCAGATGAGTAAAAAACTATTTTTAACAGATGTTGATGGATGCCTGCTTGACTGGTTTGGCGGCTTTACCGAGTGGATGGTTGATAAAGGCTACACACCCATCCCAGATACCGGTCACCTTTATAACGTAAACGACCGATTCGAAGGTATAGATACTATTCAGGACGCCATAGCGCTCATTAAAGAGTTTAACGGCAGTGATAAGTTCGCACAACTAAAACCACATTTGGACGCAGTAGAAGGTGTCAAAGAGTTAGTAAAACGCGGTTATACGCTTGTGCCTATTACGTTAATGGGAACGTCACCTGAAACACGTCAACATCGCATCGATAATCTTACCGCTGTGTTTGGCGCGGTCGCCTTTGATTTTGACAAGCTTTGGGCTGTGGATATTCACCACCACAAAGAAGAAGCGTTTGACCATTATAAAGACACTGGTTTGTTTTATGTAGAAGATCATCTAAAACATGCACTAGCAGCGCACGAATATGGCTTAAAAGTTTTAAACTTTTATCAAGAGTATAACAGCGGCGTACATGTAGACAAATTTCCGGTTGTCAATAGCTGGTCTGATGTGATTGGCGCAGTAGACGCGGCCGCAGCATAATAAAATCCAAAGACAAAAAAGCCGCATTAAATGCGGCTTTTTCACATCATATTACTCGTCTTCGTATAGCGCCAATACAGTCTCTACAATCGCATCACGCTCCACGTCTTTGCGTTGAAAATTAACGAACTTAATACTGTCCGGTGCACGGTCGTTAGCTCGGCGTGCAAAGTCTTCTAGGCCGTTGATGCCTTTTTCGCGGTCACTTTGTTCTAAGTCACCTGTAATAAACGCACGCGTGCCGGTACCTATACGAGTTAAGAACATTTTCATCTGTACGTCAGTTGAGTTTTGTGCTTCGTCAAGTAAAAGCACCGCGTTATCAAATGTTCTGCCACGCATGAAACCAAGCGGGCAAATTTCTAAAACATCGGTGTCGATCATATCTGCTATCTGGGAATGTGAAAAGAACTTTAAAAATACATCCAAGATAGGTTTTGTCCACGGCTCTAATTTAGCGAATATATCGCCAGGTAGGAAACCGTGTGATTCTCCGTCTACTGCCACAGCAGGGCGAGTAATGATAATTTTGGTAACATGGCCTTCTAAAAATAGTTGAATTGCCTTCAGTGTAGCTAGTAGTGTTTTACCGGTACCTGCAGGCCCTGTGCCGAAAACTAGACGAACGCTTTCGTTATTGAGGTATTGTACGTATTCTTCCTGAGCAACGTTTCTAGGAATCGGACGCACGTCTTTAGTAGACGGCGGGCTCTTCTTAGTAAGCGAGTTTATATCGTAAACAGTTGCTTTTTGATTATGTTTACCGTGCTTGGTTGAATTTTGGTCGTACTTAGCCTGTTTTGCCATAAAATAGTTCCTTTATTAGGGTTAAAGAAGTGGTGACCCTTCGTTCTAGTAACAAGAGTCTTTGGCGTGTTGCATGGATTGTAAGTATATGAATTTACTATCATCCGGGGTTCCTTGAACACCGTAGTGTTCAAAAGTATTTACGACCAGAATCCATTTTGTAGATTAATCTTTCTTTACATTTGCTCAAGCACTAAATATGGTAAAGACTAAACAGGCGATATAATGATAGAATTTGATTCATTACAACAAAACTACCAGTATATTATGGGCGACATTACTGCTATGGATTACTTGCTAGAGTGCGAGAGTATCCTTGGCGAGACCGGTGTCTATGCGTATGAGAACTGGGAAGAAGGCGAAGTTATAGCAGGGCCTGAGATCACAGAGTACTGGGTTGACGTGTCTATTATGTACCCCAAGTCTAGGCCGCCTGATGTAAAGGGCCTGCCGCGTTTGGAGAAGTTCGGCATTAAGTATACCCTGCGAAACGAAGCGTTCAATATGACAGGTGTACCGACTGCTGAAGAGTTTGACGATAATCCTACTGCTCCGATTAAGAGCGAGCTTTATAGGGTATCAGTAGTTGATTTGAAATTCCCCAAACGTCTAATTGCCAGCAACATTGCTGATTACTTAAATCTGTCTACTGCGCTAAGCGGCGTTGATTATCGAGATGAGAAAATCGACGACACTGATGACATATTTGGCGATGACGACATCGATGATGACCAGGAACCAACACAGGATGAAGGCGACGATGAAGTATAAAAAAAGACAGTTAAACGAAAGGTTTAGACGCCATCAACTTGAGCATATGGTTGATCCGGTCATTCTAATTGATTCCTTTAAGCCCAAGTCAGGGACACCTGAAGAAGTGGTAGTAGTGACGTTTAATGTAGTAGACGAAGCTGCCGCTCGTGATTTTGCAATGTTTATTGAAATGTCGCCGTATGATACGATTGATACAGAGTTCACTGAACTTAGCGACACCAACAACATGTGGAAAGTGCACGTTGAGTATAGACGTGATCGTGACTTTTGGAAGAACTTTGACGAGATGATTGCCGACATTGAAAATATGACTGATAAGGTGAAATGGAGTCTTAGTTTTTATATGACAGGCGAAGTTAAGCAATACCGCCCAGGACATCCATATGCTGACTTACCTCTCGATCCTGATAAGTACATGACTCACAAAAAGTATTTGGCTAACAAAGGCCAAGCCGCAATAGCCAAGTTTCTTGCTAAAGCCGCTAGCCGTACAACTACGAAGAAATCTACATTCTCGTTGGAGGGGAGTTCTTATCGTGTTGTCGATGAAGGCGACTTTAAAGGATTTCATAGTCAGGTATCACCGTTTTCGAGCGGTACTGATATAGTATTCTTAGAGCGCTCGCTAGGTGCCAGCTATTCTGTATTCGGCACGGGCGACTCGCATATATTAGTGGTTAACGATGACAACCACTGTCTTAAAGTAACAAGGAACGGATAACATGTTAGCAGGACTCGCCGCATTAGGATCTAAAAAGACTTGGGGTACAATAGCCGTGCTCGCCGCCTTTGCGGGTGTTCTGTTTGCTGTTTACCTTGGCTACTCGTACTTAACTTCTGTAATTGAAGATAACACTGAGTTACAAAAAGAAGTTAATACCTTGACAACCGAAATCACTAATGTTACAAATAAGAATGAAAACTTAGTCAAACGGCTTGGGGTCCAAGCAACCAAAGTTGAGCAACTGTTGAAACAGCATTCTGAGTTACGTGAACTGTATAACGAAAACGTAGCTGAACAGAACAAGATCAAAGATGTGTTGCGTAAACATGACCTTGAATATCTAGCCAGCAAAAAGCCAGGCTTAATAGAAACTCGAGTAAATCGAGCCATAGCTAAGCTGGGTACTGACATTGAAGAAGTGACTAAAATCGATGAAGAAACTGAATAACGGTGTGAAGTCTATTATCGTGCTCGGTATAACCGTAGGAATTATTCTTACGACGCCGGCTTGTACTTTAACGGATGAGGAACAGACGCAGACTGTGGACGTCAGTGACGCTATATGCCCTATATACGGCACGTTCGGCAGACCCGAGCCAGTTAATATGGCCGCAGTCGAATTCAAGGTTGCCAACCGGGCTATTATGGTTGACTTAACTGATAATATGACAGACGATCAAGCGTACTTTGTATTGAGTGCAAAGGACTATGAAAATCTGTCGTATAACACCGCTGACTTATTACGTTATATTAAGGACCAGCAAGCTGTGATAAAAGCATATGAGCAACAAATACAGAATAATTCACAATCGGGTGAATAAATAGATTAAACACAAGGAGCAAAATATGGCTGATAAAGACTTACAGTTCATCAAGCGTGTTATGGAACGCGCTACAAACGAGGCGGTTAGCCGCTATCACGAATACCTACTTACCGAGCATTTGCTCTTATCCCTTACACAAGAAAAAACATTCACTGATTTAGTTACGCGCTGTAAAGGCACGCTTAACGGCCTTATCACTGATGTTGAAACTTATTTGTCAAGCGAGTCGCTACGCTCACCATGGACTGGCACTGACATTGAACCCAAAGAATCCAAGCGCCTAATTGAACTTATCCGTCGTGCATCAGCACAAGACGCGATTTCAGGCAATTCTGATTTGACACTTGTATCGCTAGTATTAATGATGGTTACCGAAGAGCGTTCGCACTCGGCCGCATATCTTAAAAAGCATGGCGTTACTCGTGAAAAGATTTTAGAAATCCTGGAGCCTGCCCTTCAATCCGGAACTGGTACTGGATCAAACGTAACTGATCCTTTAGGCGCATACTGTGTAAACTTGACTGAACAAGCTGAGAAAATTGATCCGCTTGTCGGTCGCGACGACATTATTGATCAACTAGTTCACGTGCTAGGACGTCGCAAAAAGTCAAACGCAATTTTGACAGGCGAAGCCGGCGTTGGTAAAACAGCAATCGTCGAAGGCCTGGCTAAACGAATTGTAGACGGTGAAATTCCAGATTCACTAAAAGACTACGAAATTTATTCACTTGATGTTGCTGCCCTGATGGCAGGTACCAAGTTCCGTGGTGATGCTGAAGAACGTATTAAGTCAATTATTGACGAGCTGTGTTCTAAGGACAAAGTTATCTTGTTTATTGACGAGATGCACTCTGCGATGTCAGCTGGACAAACTAAAGATTCAGCGCTTGACTTGGGCAATATGCTTAAGCCTAAACTAGCAAACGGTGAAATTAAAGTAATCGGCGCTACTACTAACGCTGAGTATTACGAACAAATTGAAAGTGATAGAGCACTTGTGCGCCGCTTTGCATTAGTTGATGTGCCTGAGCCATCACGTGATGAAACTGTGCGTATACTTGCCCAGAGCCTGTTCTCGTACGAAGACTTTCATAACGTGTCGTTTAACATGGCCGCCTTACCGAAGCTGGTTGATTTGGCTACCAAATATGTGCAACAAAAGCACAACCCGGACAGAAGTTTTGACCTACTTGATTTAGCGATGATTAACGCTAAGATTAAAGGTCAAGACGAAGTAACCGACGAGAACATCACTCGCGCACTAAGTTTGACTACAGGCATTCCTGAAAAAGACTTAACAGCAAACGACAGTGACAGCATGTCGACACTTGCTGCCCGTGTTAAGGATCGTGTGTTTGGGCATGACGATGTTATTGACACAGTGGTTGAAGCTATTGAAACGCGCAAAGCTGGCCTTGACAATTCCGAAGGACCTATTTACGGTGGTATTATTGCTGGTATCACAGGTACTGGTAAAACACACCTGGTGAAAGTACTTGCGGAAGAATGGGGCGTGCCGTTACTGCGCTACGATATGAGTGAGTATTCAGCTGAACACTCCGACGCGTTACTAATTGGCGCACCTCCTGGCTATAAGGGCCACGGCGAAGGTCGCTACAAGAATGGTAAGTTGGTTACAGAAGTATCTGAAAACCCTGTTTGCGTAATACTGATGGATGAATCTGAAAAAGCGCACCGAAGCGTATATGATTTATTTTTACAGATACATGATCACGGTAAGCTTACGTCGTCGTCAGGCGTAGTCGCAGACTTCTCTAATACGGTTATCTTTTATACCGGTAACCCGGGCGCAGCCAAAGCAAGCGGCAGTCGTATAGGCTTTGCATCTAGCAGTGCAAACATGACATCAGAAATTGACGCGGAAGTGAAACGCTTCTTTAAGCCGGAACTGATTAACCGTGTTGATGATATTCACGTGTTTGCACCGCTCGACGAGATTAGCATTAATCGAATCCTTAAAACGTACATTACTGAGTTAAATCAAGACTTGAGTACTAAGAATATCCAAGTATCCGTAACACCTGACGCTACTCGTTGGTTGCGTGACAACGGGATTGACGATAAGTACGGTGCACGACCTCTTAAACGCTTGTTTAAGACTGCGGTCCGTAAGCCGATTGCCAAGGAAGTCTTGTACGGTAAGTTAACCGAAGGCGGTATTGTGCGCTTAGAAGTTGCTAATAACGAACTAGTGGTTAACGTGACATTAGATCGCAAAGCGCAGCGAGCCAAGCAAGAAGAAGCCAGCGCAGAATAATTGAAAGGGGCAATTGCCCCTTTCTTCATCTTTCGTTTTCACACAACAAATAAAAGTTTTTCATTTGTGTTTTCTACTTGTAAAACTTTTCCCAGATGCTACAATATAAAAAAGTATAAAAAGGATGAAATTATATGCGTAAAGGCATATTCTTAGACGACGAACGCAATGTTGCTGACGTAGTGTGGGTTTCATTATGGCAAGATGTTGAATGGACAGTAGTGCGCACGTACGATGACTTCGTAGATGCTGTTCTTGATGTGGTGCAGTCAGAGGAAGAGTGTGTTTATAGCTTTGACCACGATATACAAGATTTTAAAGAAGGCCGAGGCCGCAGAGTAGAACGCACAGGACACGACTGTCTTAAATTCATGTGTGAGGAGTATATTGCCGCTGAACTACCGCTACCGCCGATCATGATTCATACCAGGAACCCAATCGGCGCTGAAAACATGCAGGCTTCATACGAGCACTACCGCAACTATGCAGACCAACTTACTGACTCAAATTAACCGACTTGTTTACGACGCCGTCGTAAGTCGGCGCGTATTCAGTGATCTATATACCGGAGCGCGATCCATGCAATCAATCAGTTCTTATACCGCAGCTTATGATACTTTCCCGTTTGCAATTCCTTTAGACGATAGTGAGATTGAAGTGATCTCTAGTTCTGGCGAAGTTGCCGACGGTGTTGCGGTGCGTGATGGCAATAATGTAGTTTTAAAAACAAAAGACGCAGTTTATGACCGCGATACGCGTGTTGTGTGGCGTTACAAAGGGGAAAGCAATGTCAGCTAAAATTAGCAAGAAGAACAGGTACTCCACTGAGTACGTGCGTGAAGTGACAGAGATAAGACCGAACATGTCTGAGCTTCGCAACACGATCAGTTTATTTCTGTCCCATAACTTATGTGCCGGCGAAAGGCTGTTCGTTACTGACTTAAAAGTCGAAGGTAGACATTTTGGTGAGCCTCCTTTTATCGTTGGTGTTTACCTAGGTAAAGAAGAAACAATCAGTGGCGAGACAATGGTTGTTCCGGCCACCGCTGATGAATTGTTGGATCCTATGCTTGTTGAATTTCTTGCTGTGTTGAGCAACGAGTGTGGGTTTACCGTTGATACAATGTACGTGCCATGAGCAAGAAGAAGCATCGGTCAGTCAAGAAATACGACGAGCTCAGTAATACTGAAGCCTTTGTATGGCTGTGGATTAATGACCCTGAAGAACGCTTTATGTGGTTTCAAGCCTACTTAGTTGCGTTGATTTGGGGCGGAGACGAATTACAACATAGTGTAGCCGACAACTTGGCTGACTATGGACTTGCCGTACAAGAAGGCAGTGTATTTGTCTATATAGATGAAATTGAGTACGAAGCGTACTTAGAAAAGGTGAAGTATGAAAAAAGTTAAAGGTGATTTACTCGAAATGATGGAGAACGCGCAGTTCGACATTATGGTTCACGGCTGTAATTGTCTGCATGCGATGGGCTCCGGTATAGCGGGTCAAATAGCACGACGACCTGGCTGGCAAGCAGTGCTGCAAGCTGATAAAGAACAGACTGAAAAAGGTGATCGTTCTAAGCTAGGCAGCTTTTCGGCTGCGATGTTAACAATAAACGATCACGAGTTTGTTGTCCTTAATGCTTACACACAGTACGCCCCGCGAACTTCACCTGAAGACTGTCCTGTCGACTACACTGCTTTGGTTGACTTCTTTAGGGAGTTGGGTAATGATTTACGTGACTCTGCCGCTGAACGCGAAGCTAACGGAGTGCCGCCGATACGAATTGCATACCCTCAAATCGGCTGCGGTCTTGCCGGCGGTGACTGGCGCATAGTTGAATTCATTATTGATACCTACTTGGTCGGCTTAGACCATACTTGTGTGGAGTATAGTAGATGATTTTAGATCCGGATGAATATATCGAAGCCAACCTAAAGGCGTTGGCCAGCGAACGTGTGGTGATGTTCAGCACAAACGACCACAGCGAGTGTCCTTACTTTTGTAGACTAATGTCTATACTATCACCCGCAGGCGCTCCGTCAGTTGGTGATCCAGCCATGCTTGCTGCGAGCCTCGTTGATCAAAAAGTTATACAGCGTTACTCTGAATCCGAATCAGAAGACGTACCGATTAACAGTGATGATCAAATTATCGCGTTCAGTGAAACCCTATATCGTAAAGTACACGGCATTAAGGTGTTAGACACTTCGGCCAGTATTCGCTTGTTACACGAGTATCTAGACTTCCTAGACGCTGCTGGTATACGCACTGGCGCAGACAATTGGCCTATGCTGGATATGAACGTCACCAACGACTCTAACATTACTGGATTCATACGCAGTAAAACCGATTCCGAATTTCACGCAGATTATCTTCGTTTGTGTGATGACTGGAACGAAATGTATGAATTATACCGTAAGTATTACGCATTGGTTGCGCGATACAATAACCCGGATATTGCTCAGCATGATATAATCCAGCCATTCAGAGATATATCCGATACCATACTCACATTGGTTAGAAAAAGTAAGGATAGACGATGAACACCGGAAACCAACCCATCGCATCGGCTAAGACAAAGGAATTTAGCATGCAAGAGATGAACGCACATGGTGTCTTAACACCGTACCGATTGGCTACAGAATTACACGACTCTGATTCGGTAGTGCAGCCCAGGGTCACCGTGCAGTCTATCAGAGAGGCGAACGAGAAGAAAGAAGTACTCAAACAGCTTGAACTGTCTAACGCACTTGCTGACAAGCTAGCGTCAGTTAACCAAGAACCTCATTCTGAAAGCTTTTTGGCAAAGGCAGCACATAAACCGGATCCGTTTATTCCTGAGCACCCGGGCATGCACAGCACAAATGATACGGAACGTGGTACGACAATCTTCCCGTACAAGCTTCTGTCGATGCTCGTATACGGAATGATCCGTGCTGATAAAACCGGTTTAACGACTGCTGAGCGCCTGCTGGCTGATCGAGAGGACTGCGGCACCTTTTTGAATAAAGTGAACTCTAATACTTTCTCTTATGCTGACTCGTGCGAGGTGTCACTGTTATTCAACCACGCGGCCACGTTGAGTGGCTTTTGTAACCTGACCAAATGGCCGTACGCCGACAATATAACACAAGCTTTGCTGACCGGGTTTTCGCCAATCGAAATGACGCAGTCATGCGCAAAAATCGGGCACCTATATGACTCCAGGGAAGCTACCCGCAGAACACAGTCTTTGGTTAACGCGTTCATGAGTTATAAGAAAAAATTCATCGGTTTTGACGAAAGCCTAAAAGCCGAGGTATTCAAGAACAACGAGTACTACCGTACAGATGCACACGCGTCCTTTCACAATACCATACACTGGTTTACTAATCCGATGCACTCGAGTTGCGGCCAGAGCGGGGCATTGCTTGGTCTTGCTCTTAGTGAACTACCGGGCGCACCTAGTGATCCGTTTATGTCATTCTCCGGATATGTGGTACAGACAGCATACGATATAATTGTTGCGACAGTTGGACTACAGGCTGCCAACGAGGGAATACAAATTCTTCGCAACAATGGAAGATCGATGTACGATTCTAGTTTCCGGCTCGATAACACTGTGTTCAGTATGATGCAGTACTACGGTTACTTGGAAGTGGCAGACAACTACGATCCTGAGTTGCATACACACCAAGCACAAGCGGCAATGATTAAAGCGATTCTCTTGTTGTCAAAAGAAAACAAGTGCAGCCCCTACGAAACCGTGCGCGAGATAACTATGTTCGCCAAGCGTCTTATTGATGAAGAAGCGAACGGCGGCAACAAGTTTGAAGCCCACTTGATTAATGACATAACAACGCTATGATTAACATATTCGCTGTCGTAGGAGTTACGTTGGGATTATCTGTGAGTAGTACACAGCACCAGGCTATAGATGAGTTCTGTGACGCGAACATCAGGATAAACAGCGATCAAGCAAACGTATTGGTAACCAGCTACGAGTTTGGCAAGGAGTACGGTCTCGAGACTGTGCTTCCTGCCATTGCGTGGCGGGAAAGTAATCTCGGCAAGTATTTGATGAACATAAATGACCCTAGCTTTGGTCCTTATGCAATACATATCGACACAGCTACAAGCCGTCTTGGAATAGACAGGGAATCGTTTATGGCAAACGTACTTGCCCAAGATTTGGTGATGGATCAGGGTCTCGGTGCGCGTCTAGCCATAAACGAGATAAACTACTGGTTACGCATACGTGGTGGCAATCATCCTATGGCCCTTGCGTCGTATAATGCTGGGTTTGTATATCGACGCGGTCTTGAGTATTCAGAAGATGTTACCCAAAAAGCAGGTCTTATCAAGCTATGTATCACGCGCATTAAGAATCGTTTTAATCTAGTCAGCAAGAAGCCTGAATGTACAAGCAGGTTCTGTTCACTCTTGGAGATGCAATGATTAGTTATGCAGAATTTGGTGACAAGAAAGTAGAGCTGTCGTCTAACTTCGATGACGTGTTGGGTAGTTTTCGCCGAGTGCGTAAACTGACACGTCATAAAAAGGACTTCGGTAATTTTGCTGATCAACTAGCAAATGATTTGAAATGCATCCACTCTTGTGTCACTGAACTGTCAGGGATAATTGTGAAGGCACGTATAAGGTATGTCGGCGATACTGTGTCACCAGCTTGGCCTATGACTGATTTAGTGATAAACGGAAAATCAGTCACCAGTAAAGATCAGGTTTGGGAGATTAATAAGTCAGAATATCTTAGTTTAATAAACCCAAATGATACCGCTCGTTTCATAACAAAGCTCACTCTGAATAACCATGCACACGGTATACCTGCTCTTGATGTGCGAATATCAAGCGGGAGGTCAGTATTATCTATATCCATAAGTGACTATCACCAACGGGTATCGTATCTTCCAAACCCGGCTAAAGTATTAGGTCGTAAAATGACTGACGCGCCTATGCCGTTTGGGCGGTCAATTAAACTCTGGATGCCTCTTCATGACGACTTTAGACCAAGCGGTAGAGTAAAAAACGTTGCAGTTGACGAATGCTTTGCTATGTATGAATCACATCATAGGCCACCGAACAGCGATGGACCAGTGCATAGCTCATATACACTGATTGATTTATGTGATTTGAAATCCGCACTCGGTGGCATGGGTGACTACTATCTTAAACGACACCTTAGCCCTTCAGAATACCTCTTATATAGATTAAATTACGGATAATCTTGTGTCTTGTTGCCGATTTTGTTAATCTAATAATATACACGTTTAACAAAGAAGGCAACATTAATGACAACGATGCTAGACACGGTATCCAGTTTATCTGCATTGCCTAGAAATCTTGAAGACCTTATCTTTAAGATGACTACAATGACAACCATAGTGGGCGTACCGCCTCTACATGATTGTGCAGTCACTTACATAAACGGCCGCGCACCTGCAATCAAACGACAATACGGCATCGTTGTGAGTGCCAATCGTAGGTTGGTGACTAGCGTAATGTTTACGAGTCCGGCCACGCGTACTAGTATCGGTATGACATTCCACACCCAGTTTACTCGTGAAACAATGGCAGCGATTGCCACCCGCTCACTTGAAGAGTCTCGCCAAGGAAAATGGCCGCCTACTGTAATGATTATTAAAGGTGTCGGTACGTCAAACGCGGTCAAGTATGTTTATAACTCGTCAACGTCAATGAACCTTGCCACAGAACACATAAACGGTACGAAAAAAATTGTTAACGGCCATACGCCATGTGTTACGTCATATGGTTATTATAGTAATACCGACCTAAATCCGGCTAATATGAATGCAGATCAAATAACTACTGATTTTGTCATTCATTCATTAGAACGGCCTGCTACTATGACAGTCCAGTACGATATTGATGACTTTAGTAAGGTGAAACAGGTACTAAGGTCACAGTGGATGTTAAATGACTCGCCGGTAGAGTTTAGTGACATACTATCCCGCGTATCAGCCGAAGAACGTATACGACTTAAATTGGAGTACGGTGATGGAAAATTATAAGGATTCCTACGTGTTTGGGTATGATGTTGTGGCCAACATAAAGGCTATAAGCAATGCACTTTCCGACGATTGCAAGATGACTCACCTAGCAGTAGCCAAACGTATTAACCGTGTAATGGATGATGAAGGCCGCCCGGTTGAACGCGCAGTGTTTCGACTTGTCGGCAGCTCATCGTTATCTACTTATATTGCGTCTAAGCTATACAACGTGGATTTCATTCCCAAAGTCGAACTTGAAGAAGTAGCAGAGTATGATCCCAAAGTAACTTTGCGGGACAGGTTTTCTCGTCGGGTAACTATTGTGGTCGCTGGTAATGTGCATGTTGACTTCACGTTACACTTTTATAAACACCAGCCCAGAAACGACTACATGTTGACTATAAACATGAGCAGCCCAAACAAAGACATGTCTATCGAGCGCCCTATTCATCTAGCGTATGCCTCCTCGAGAAGAGGGCTATGTGCGATCTGGGTGCGTGGACATTCACTTGCATATAAACACGGGTCACAGATAGTGTATATGAGACGGTTTGACTACGATAACCCAGGTCCTAATGCAATCTCGTGTCGTTACCACCCCGGGGCTAATATTCTCAACAATGAAGAGTCTGCCATGATGTTTGCTAGTTTCGACAAGTATTACGATACTAGTAACACCGTAATAGCAGAAAACGTGTATCTCGCTGATTACGAGTCCCTGCCAGAGATAAGCAATTCTTGCGAAACAGTGGCTGAGTGGTGCATCGGTGATCGTCTAACAGAAGAACAGTTTGCCTTGATGAGGTTGAATTATGCGTAATCCAGGAAACAAACTACTGACGCACCTAATGCGCCTACGCAAAGAACGTGTTGAAACTAGACGAAAGGTGTCGTTTAGATTTGGTCCACGGGAAGATGTAGGCGTTGTCGCTGTAGGTAAAGCAGTGCATAAGATGCTGGGCGACTTAATAACGTTCGTTGATGAAGAAATTGGCCCGGCCATCTTAAAGTCAGGTGACTTCAACCCAGTTTACTTGTGTCGTTTGCCTGGCACTGACGTAAAAGTAACATTGACGCGTAAGCGGATACACACTGTTGATCCCGTTAACGTATGTATCGTGGATGGTGATTACACTTGTGAAAGTTACGGTGTTACTATTGAATATAACGACGTCGTGTATACGGTGCAAATAACATTCAGTAAACATAGCAAACTCGTTAAGACAAGGTTATATGGACCAAGTGCGGTATTCTATAGGCGCTGGTCTAGGGCTTCATATGAGCATTATATGGAGCACCGTATGGTAACAGCAACCGCACGCACTGGATTATGGTCTAACTGGGACGGTATACCTTCAGCTGAAAGAAAGGTTCGTCTTTCGTCTAATATTGGCGAGATAGTGTTTGTGGCAAATAAACATACAGACGTCCGTATGATGTCATGTACTGTGACTGATAAGGCACTATGTACCGCGGATCATTGGATGTACGAATCACTAGAATTGTTCAGACCGTTTGTGCCTGTGGTTTCTACGTATGTGCAGGTATCAGGCACTAACAAACTAAAACTAAACCTAAGACGTTGGCGTTACGGGTTTGATATAACGCTAACATTGCGTCAGTATTTAGAAGAAGCCAAATTGGTTGAAGAGATGCATGGGCCTATACTAAAGCGGTCTACCGCAGCATTGTTCGTACTCGGAGAGCAATATTAACATGGACATTATGGATAAAGATACGTTCTCGCAACGAGTATATGAGCCTATTAGGAATCGTAGAGTATACGATAACACGCCTGGCTATAAGCGGTATATGAAAACCACTAAAGATCTGATCGAGTGTGTGTTAAAGAACAGGTTGTATCTGACTACAACTAGAGGCAAGTATAAGCGAACTAGACGCGCACATGTATCGATAGCCAACAAAGCCCGCAAAGTCGTGGAAGCGATGTCTTATGCTGAATTAGCACACTCGACTGGTTTATACCCTAGACAGATACAACTTATAAAGGATCCGTTTAAGGCAGAAAGCCTGTCACTATCGGTATTCATACACGAGATCACGTTGACAATAAGTACCTTTTATAATTCAGAGAGCGACAACGGCTTTACGGTAACAATATCCAACTCGTACCTAGCAAAGAAACCATTTAAGTTATCTATTCGATCAGCCAATGTGCCTGGTAAGAGCGGGTCTGATCCGAGATCAGTAATTCGTGTGTCGTACAGTATGTCTAAGTTACCTATTAAAATATTGTCGCAAACAGGCACCGCATATATGCAGTTCAAACGTAACGTAGGTAATGTAGAAAGCTATCCGTTGTTTTTGGAATCGCCGGAAATTGAAACATCGGTATTTAGCGCTGACGATAAACAGTTTAGCGGTAATGCGTATTTCATACGAAATGATATTGACATACACATACGCAATCGTCTAGGTAATAATAAAGACAAAGTTGACCCGTCTCGTATCGCATTGCTAAGGCTTCAACATGTATGATGAAATATTAGAAATTGTAAACCACATAGGCAAGCTGGTAACCAGCAATGTTCGTTCACTAAGAAGAGCAGATGATATCGATGCCATGGTATTGTTTATTGAGCAGATGGAAAGCTTAAGTCGCCTCGCAGTGAAAGAAGTATGCCCGAACGCGACTATGATGCGCGATGCGATCATATACGATACTGACACACATAAAGTAGGTGTGAGCGCACGTAAGCCCGCAACTCGTGTAGAGGCCAGGCGATTTGAGTTATTATCGATACAAAAACAAATACTGTCAAATGACGAAGAGCGCCATGTAACACGTAGGCTTACGGTGATCACAAAGCATAATAGCCCTACTACTGTGGTAATGAGTGACACAAGATTTGGTACAAGTTCCATTACTCTTGTTTTGTATGATGTGTCAGGCAAGCCTTATATATCGTGGACTAGAGAGGATGAATACTTACGATCTGAACTTGGTCTTACGTTTCCGCTAATACCAATGACACAAAATGCAGAAATCTGCTTGACAACCAAACAGACAATCAGTTATAATTCCAATTATAGCGGTGGCAGTGTTGTTGAACAGATAAAGAGATTAGACATTGCTGACGAAGAAAAGACTAGACTTATTACTCTTACAAGGTTGCAAGGTTTATGAAAGAATTAGCTGCTGAAATCAATACGTTTGTGAAAAAGTTAATCAAAGCGCGTCACCACTTTAGACTTCGTGATAGTGCATCGTACGAAGGCGCTGAAGAAATCCTTAATTTGATTCCTGGTTTATGTGATACGTTGCTCAAAGCTGATCTGTACCGCGGCGCCCCGATGACATTGCTTGATACAAAGCGTACCAAGTATTGCTTGACTTTAGATGTGGCTGAAAACAATACGTTTGAAGATTATCGCCCGGGCACCGTGCGAGTAACTGCTACAATTAGTATGTTAGAACGTTCAAACGGCAGAGTAAACTTGCATGACCGTGCATATGTTGAGCTGAGTACAGTGTTCAGTTCATATAGCGACGACAAATATCGTGTTAAACACGTCAGCCTTGAAGCAGCGACATACCACTTCCCATTTAACATTGACGCATCGTTGAAAAAAAGTCATAAAAAAATGTTTGACTCAACATCGCCGAAAGAAAAAATAATCAATATTTCACGCGAAGTTGGCGTTACAAACAAAAACGCACTGTTTATGGACTCACCGACACTTGCTGTATGGCGCTTACACCCGGATAGCACTATCGTTGAGCGCGGTAGAAACTATATGGGCGGATCGCTTGCAATGCAAGTATACGACAAATTAAAGCACGTAGCTGACCCCGCTGAGCGCTCAATGCTTTGTTTACAACACGGAGTAACTTGTGAAGCCTAGTGAAGCAATAATACAGGCAGCTGAAAGCTGTGCACTTGATTTCATAAAAACTGGCTTCGGTATTGTTACCGGTGTTAGTCAAGTCAGACGCCCCGATCCGCAAGCTACTTATGACACCATGAGAGCGCTTCGCACGAAATGGCACACTACTATTGTTGAAATCGCGACGGCTTGTGCTGAACTCAGGAACCAGAACGATGAAAGCACTGGTACTTGGGAGCATTCATCACCAAATTTGGTAGTCAATGGCCGCGAATTTAAAATACGTGTAGGTCGCTCTGTCCTTGCGAGCATGTACTGGTCTTTCAACGTTTACGCACTGCGCACGTATCCTAGCAAGCGTGGACGAAAAACACACCCGTATAGACGCGTTCTTGACGTTTCTATGAATGTTAACTTAACAAAGAAATCAGAACTTAGCTCTGCCGGTTTGTGCATGCGCACCGAGTCTGACTTTTTTGGATCTCGCTCAGTGACATTAACTGACGAAGGGCTAACTCTGGCCAATTACGAAACCCTATCCCAGCGCAGACTTTGGGAGGAACGGGTACCTTTACGAGTACACCTACCGCGCCAGTTTGTATTAAACACCGATTTCGTAAATGACACGCCGTCTAGCGAGCGCTTATTGCAGCAAGAATGGGCAATTGTCGGTGAACGTAGTTTCAACAGCGCTATGGACTATGTCGACAAAAAGCGCATACAATATAACCAACCACCTTTAACTTATCCTGAGATTTTCACAAACAGAATACAGTACACATAATCAATTAGAAAACTTTCTTTACTAACGGTTGTTTGTGTCGTATATTGTGCTTATGATAAAGGAGAGCATTTAATGTTTGACATGTACGGCCTAACTAAAGAGTTCTATGGTTACGTGATGGAGATACTACCTACCGTATCTCGTGCGCGTAAACCTGATTTCGATGCGCTTCGAGAAAAGCTTGAAGCAATAGTTGAGCACAACGCACGTATCCTTACCCAAGTCAAAAAAGGTAGTGTGTTCAGCGAAACGCACGAAATAGGCAATCGTCAAACACACCTCCGAATCGGTAGCAAAGTCAGCGACTACTTCAACACAGTTAAGTTATCAGTGTATCAAAAACGAGGCGTAGAAGAACGCGTATCGCATGAATTCCTTAAAGGCCGAATCGGCCTTGCTGCTTGTCGTAAACCCGCGCTAAGCCTTGATATAGTGTCCAGAGGCGGTAGATATAAATATATTTCGATTCAGTTTTCCTCATTGAGCGGTTCGAAGCTTATTATTGATTACGAAAACGACGAGATCACTATACGTTACCTATACCGCAACGTTACATTTACTGATGCTGCACCGATAAAAGCACATATTCCTGCAATACAAGTGAGTTCTAAGAACTTCGAAACAGGTGAAACAAGAGTTACTAGGGAATGGAGCCTACCGCTCGAAATAACTGACTTACCGGAAGTGTCTGGTGTTTTACGTGACTATGGTGAAGAAAGCACACTCGCACGCCGGATGTCGCTCGTTAACACCTATCGCAAAAGTACAGGAAAGCTAGCACCAGTTGAAACTAAAGAAATATGGATGGGTATATTAAATGGTTTCTAAAAACGAAGCATTCAACCACCACACACTAGGTATTATTATGTCCGGCTTGCGACACTTTGGGCGGATCTATATGCGCTGTATGAATGAAACATATACTGAATGGCGCATGAATACTGTCCGATACTTTGCTGAAAAATTATTAGAAGCGCTGCCGTATGCATCGGATAGCGATGGTGAAGGGTTTGAGTACGAATACAAAATGTGCGACTTGAATATTACCGTGCGCAACTCTGAGAGAATACGCTCAGTCGGCATATACATAGATGGTATTGATTTTGGTACCGGCAAGCGATATGATGCGGTTATACGCCTCAGCCCGCGCACATCTCGTACACGCTTGTTTATGGGTCTTCATAAGTCAATGCCAGGCGGGCACCGTGCCGTGGATCGTGGATCAAATGCCACACGCCATTTAACAATGGTGGTGTATAAAGCCGGCGCCGTTGAATTTCGCGCGTCGCGGTATGTTGCTATACCTGCGTATGTTCCGGGAAACATATACACAAGGCGCTACTTAACAAAGAACCAAGAATACACCGGCGTCGGCATACTGTTGCGAAGGGAAATACTACGCCGTCCATTTGCTGTATATGGCGATAACTATCCGTTTTCTAAAGGCACTAAATTTTATGTCATTAATCCGTACAAGCCGGTTCGCGCAGTAGTGGACTATGACATTGAAGGTCGTGTCGTAAACCAAAGAGCTGGGTTCGGCTACGACGAATTAAGTGGTGATTGGTTGACGCCTGTGCATCACTTAAAAGAAGTACGAGAGGCAGAAGATGAAACAGGCCTGAGAATACTAAACGATACTGACGCAACAATTATGGCTCTCAATTATGGTATTTGAAACACTTTGTAGGCATAGTGCTGCTATTGCTGAAATCGCAATGAATGATTACCGACAATTATATCGTTTCGCGTCTATCGGTAAAGGATCAGATGAACCGTTCGACTTTTGGATGTTTTTGAAACTTGTTTCTGATGAAGGTACCGGGATAGCCGCGATAGCAGATAAGTTATCCGTTTACAAGAATTTGAACGAAGCTTTCATGCTAAACGACTTGGGTACTTTTAGTATAAGGTCCAGACAGGCCAATTGGGCTGATGTCGGTATGACGGTTGCCTGGCAAATTAGCAAGAACTACCTAGCTGAAGTGCGGTACGTTGCGAATGTTAGTACTAGTATAGAGGCAAGTTACTCAGTCACTGTCGAACTGCGCAGAAAAACCCCGAATGGCATAGTGAGAACGTCTAGTATCGAGTACACGATTACCGGCCATCCAGCTATCCCGATATATGAAAGAATCAAGCAATTGGCCATTTACTTGCGTCATGATGGTTATAATTGCGACCACGTAGAGGCCGCAATACCTTCTGAGAAGCCTTTCTTAAAAGACGCTAATACACTAGCCTTACGAGTCACCGCGAAGTTCACAGTGCCGTTCAGTAGTATACCGATAGTCTGTCCTGCGGCAGCGTCATTGTGCATGCGAGAAATCGTTGTTAATAGGCCGGTATTTTCTGCTTACCGTGTTAATGGCACTGGCACTATTGTGGCGAAGGGGCTATACCGCGCAGGCGCGATAAGATACCGCCGGGATGATAATGGGCTTGAGATAGATTGCTTCTCTATGTCTGGGTTGCTTACAGCTAGCAACCCGCACGACTACGACTCTGTGCGTACGCACATCGGCCGCATACTAGTGGAACAGGAAAAACTCGGGACAGTATTAATGCCAGAAGAAGATATGGCTATGATGAGGTTACAGTATGGATGTTGACTTGAAACTGTTTGGTAATTTGTTCTCTACAATGCACGAACACGCCACGAACTCGCATAATGTGTATAGTCAAGTATTAGATGGCAAAACCTGGTACGCCGTGTGTCGTGCACTACTAAGGAAGAATAAACAAGGGAATAGTTCTGACATCGCGCTCAGTACATGGCTCTTAAAAGAACGCATGCTCAAGTCCTTTTATGCAGTATGCGGTGGCGGATCAGTCGAAAAGGTTATGAATACGACTATAGGAAAAGAAGAAACTTCTTTCAACACCGACTACCACATTACGGTACAGGTACACTACCAGACTGCTAGAGAATATGGCATTGATATTGATGTTTACTTTAAGGATCGACTTGTATACAATGTGTATTATTCGACGCATAGGGGCGTAACGTTAACAGAAATGGCTACCGGTGATGGTTTTGCTGTGGTCTTGGTAGAATTCATACGAGGTGGCCTGTTTAGCACAGGGCTAATGGAATTTACTGTTACTTCTAGGCGCAGCTATAAAGAAACGTCAGTTTACCGTATGAACTATAAAGGCACAACTAGAGACGGGTTCCCTTCGAAGTTGGTGTCGTACTCGATATGGACTACGGTAATTGACTGGAACACACTAGATAAGAATTACCACTCTTACGCGTATGACTCCGATACTGGAGAATTCACACTCACTAGCTCTATGTGGATTTACCGTGACAGTAGTGATGAAATAAGGACGTTCGGTAACATACGTGACTTATTGGTATTGGTACGAGGCTTCTGTTCAAAAGAAGTAATAAGTAACGCATTATTAAATTGGGATATGAGATGATTAATCATATATGGGACGACGTATATTTGCCGACTAAGGCTTATCAAGCATCGGCGCATAACAAAACGCGCAGCTTTAGAAAGCCATTAAAGTCTCTGCCAAATTCAGACGAATCGCGTCTAATGTTGTTCGTGCGCTGGGCGTTCCTTAACTTTCACAACAAGCAGAAACGTCCAATGGTTGCGATGATGATGCACATGCATCATAGGTGCCTTAGAAACTCGGCTAAGCAAACAAAGCCTCCTGTTACCCAATACGATGTGGAGTACAAGCGCGGAACAGTTACTAGCCATGTAGTTAACCTTTATAGTAGAGGGGCGCTCAAGTACACTGCTTTATTAAACAATAGCAAGTTCATCATTAAAGATATGGAACGTGATCGTTACCTTAGTTATAATCTTGTGGTGCCGGCTCACGGCTACCACGGTTCGTTTACGGTGACAGACACAATCGGAACAACGGAGCAAGGTTTTATTAAAATTACGTCTGAGCAAAACCGTGATGTTGATCGGGTGTCGTGGTCTACTGAATTTGATTTCAACACATTAGACAGCAACGCAGTAACACAGGAAAAGAAAAAAATCAGCGACTCGGTTGAACTAAAGACAGTTCACAGGTGGTTGATTGAGCGGGTGGAGTACTATAGTTTGAAATCAGTAGTAGCGACATATGAACCTTTACTAGCCAATAATATAGCACTGCCTATGTTACGTATACAGGGGATGGTATGACTACTACGTCTATGGATAGAGTAATAGCAGAGGCAGTTCTTGAAGCCCCTGCTGTACTCAAAGATTCGCTAGCTACAATAAAAAGCACAACTATCAAAGATACCATATCGGGTACCATTCTTGATTTAATTGGGTGCGTTACTGCCTTGCATTCGATGGGTACCATGTACTGGGACGTGACACGCGGTGATATACAAGGCACCGCATATTTTACCAGCAAGTCACTCACCACGCTTAGAAAAACAGTTGACTATTACCGTTTTACTACTGCGAATGTAATCGCCGCAGCGCATAGCACAGTGCCGCCTGATTACACTTACAAGCCAGACCGTATAGTAAGCTTCGTTATGGATTCAGAGATTACCTTATACGGGTTTGAATCTACTGGAAACAATATATCATGCTTTGTAGCACGCGAACCGCACCGCGGTGCATCAGTCGTATTACGTAGCCCAGGTGAAACACACATCATGTATATGGGAGACACTTCACTCTTGGTATACAGGATAGAAGAGCCGGACAAAGATGAACGAGGCATGCCGGTGTCATGTTGCGCAGTCTACCCGCAGGATCCGGCTCTTCCGGTCAAGCACATCAACGGGTGGTTGGTGACTAAGCATGCGGACAGTAGTAAGTTAAGAATAGTAGACGAGATAACACCGGATGTGGTACCGTTATTGACCTCTGTCGCAGGCGACTTGGATGGTGTATTTAACAACCAGTACCGTGTCATAGTAGGCGCCAATCGCTTCATGGAGATTGACAATTTATCCGATGAAGAAAAGGTTGCAACTATAGCGAAATTGCGTCTTAGGGGAGACTTAAAATAATGGAAAGTATTCTTGATATCGCCGAAGCTAACCTAAAGATTATTGTTAGGAGACTTGAAACGGTATTTTCGCTAGAACACCCGGCTACAGATGCTGCCAAACTGCGCCACATGATAGTACAAGTGAACACGGCTGCTAACCTATTTTTTGACTATGTAGAAAGCGAGTTTGAATGGAACGAATTGAATGAGCCAATATTGCGTGGTACTAAGTCTAAATTCACCACAAGTTCCGGCGCAAAGATAAACGTTGTCGCATTTAGTGCCATACGGCGTATCATGAGGATTAGCACCGGGTTTCCTGAGTCCGGGAAATGCTTCATAACAATAACGCGCACAGCCGACCGAGCAGGCAGTCCAGACGTGTCTACCAAAATGAATCTTACACCGGCAGGTGTTGATGACAGTCCGAGCTATGAGATACACGCAGTCAAAGGCACAGTCGGTAATTGTTCGCTAGTAGTGCGCAGCGACAGAAAGTTTGTGCGGTACCATACTGTCGCGCAGACGGGTCGTGTTGATACAATTCAATACTGTGAAGAAGTCCCGGATAGTGATATCACTGACGGTAACTCGAAGCTGGCATTGATAGACCATAGCTTTGGGACTCATGGTATCGAGTATAAGAAAGGATGGCTGGTACTCAGACGTTACGGTCCGTTGCTTGATAGCACCGTAGAGTACATAAGTGATGTGGCAAAACCAAAGACAAGCGAACTATTAAACGATCACGGATATTCTTATAACCAAACTATCAACATAAATGAGCTTGGCCGCGTTAAAAACCTTGACGACGAGGTTAAAAACAATATAATAGCACAAGTCAAATTAAACGGTATTGAGGATCAGTACCAAGTAGTGGATTAATTATGCATCAAAAACAGTATACAAAATCGATACCGTCGTTTATTGCTTGCTTGACTACCTTACTCGACGTGCACAAAAAGGAGACTTCTTATCTATCACCTGCAGAGGTACTAGATTTGAAGAACCACACCGCACGCGTAGAAAAGTGGGTGCGCGGCGCATCATATGTGATTGAGCAACAATTCAAATCACCGCGCGTAAAGATGTACCGCAGTTCTAAAACCTTTTTAGCGGCAGTACGGGAAGACGACTTCGACGGCAAATTAAAAATCGCATCCGACTTAATGTATGTGAATACCGGCGTTGATGGTAATGTTGCATACCAAAACGGTGACGAAAAGTATTACCTGCGTATGATGAACGGTACACTCGACATCTTAAAGCTGGATCCTGATTCAGGCAGCTTCTATATCATAGCACATTACCGTACATTTGGACTTCATAATGATAAGCGCAATGACGAGATATGTATGCGAATGGCCAACGCCATTGTTGTGCTTAACTTTAAAGAAGACTACGAGACGGTGGTGAAACTAGTCCGTGACGAGACCACTATCGGTATACCTAACACTGTGATCAGTCGTTGTAATGGTATGACTGAATCTAAATTAGAAAGTACAGGCTGGACTATCACTATGGGCAAGCCTGTGTTTATGCCATCCAAAGCTGATTTAATGGACTTCTATCGCTACGGTTGTTATATCATGGATCATGACATGAACAAAGGGCAACTACCTAACGAACTACGTGATGCCATCGAGCTTCATCTAGACGATATCACCGTACTAGGAATCCCGAAAGAATCACTAACACTAGCGGTAATACAATACGGCCTAGTAGCCAGCTAATAAAATGGTATCACTAAATACTGGAAAGATAAAACTTTCTAGTAGGATACCCAATGAGACAACCCGTTCTTCTTACATCTAATACAGGTCAAGAATGGAATTATGTAGGTGAGCGTGTACGCGCTGACGGATGGTACGGTAGTGTAGATGGCCTGCACACCGTGTCTATCCACTATCAGGATTTCATAGGCCGTATAAAGATACAAGGCACCCTTTCACTAAACCCAGACGACGACGATTGGTTTGATATAACGTTACGAGGCTATACGTGTTCTTGTGACGGCGCCTTCATCGAATTCCCGTTAAACGATGACCCTGAGTCTGGCGTTGCGGCATTTACCTTCTGCGGTAACTTTACATTCTTACGCTTTGTGCAAGACAGAAGTTACATAAGCACTGACAGTTTACAGATACCTGATCTCAAGCTTACACACGGTGCGATAGACAAAGTTCTGTTAAGTCTATAAGGAGGTGACACATGGCTATTAATGCATGCAACACTCTTTACAGTCAATCACTCGCTTTAAAGATCATGGCAGAAGGCTGTCTTGTTTTATCGGGCGAGCATGGCGGTACCTTGCCTGAAGTACCAGGCGGTACCAAAGAACCAACAATAAGTGAAACTATTGAATGTTTCCAACTAGATGTGATGAGCAACGAATCAAGGTTCACATTGCCTTGGAGCGCGATCTCTACGACGAGTTTGCTTGTTACTATTGACGGTGTTAAGCAACACGCTGACTCATTCTCTATAAACATCGGCGACTCGGTTACTGTATTAGAGTTCAGTGAGAATTTAGTAGAAGGCCAACGACTAGAAGTTTACGGGTTCCAAACTTTAACACCGTCGCGACTTGGCCTTTTCACACGAGTAGCGCCTGGTGGCCAACGCGACTTTGGGTTGCCGTGGTATGCGACTAATACCGCTTCGCTAATAGTGACACTAGATGGTGTCATACAGCACATCGGCGCATATGATCTATACTATCCGGCAGACGGTCAATCAGCAATACGATTTGTCGAAGACATTCCGGTCGGCGTTGAGATAGAGGTATTCGGTCTACGTGGTTATCCTAACAATACATTCTCGGTTGCCAACTATGTCGCTGATGGTGCGACCTCTGACTTTGTGGTGCCGTGGTCAGCAATTGGCTCTAAGATTATATTGACACTAGATGGTATTAAACAAGGTAGACAAACCTTTGAAGTAATACCGCAGACTGACGGATCTACTATATTCAGACTAAATGAGATACCAGCCAACCAGACAGAGGTTGAAATACTGGGCATTACGTTTGAGTCCAACGTGGATGATACTGACGGCTGCGCCTGTGCAATGGCGGCGTTCTATATAACCGAAGACGGGGCTCGAAACCTCAAGGAGTTGCGTAGAACTAAGACTGGCTATGAACTTCATATGCGTAGAATGCGGGGCGATGATGATATAATCGTGACCGAGAATGCCGATACTGTTGACTTTGCTTTATCACAGGCACTAAAAAACCAAATTAATGCGATACCAGACGTGCCGTCGATTTCGGCTGCTGATGATATTCGCATAGATGTTGACGTAAATGGCGACTTGGTAATCGGTCGCGACATTACTGCGCCTACACAATTAGCAGTAAGCAACGCAGGAAATGGATATCAGCTAGTCAACCAAGACGGTGATATCAGAACACTACGCACTGGCCCCGGATTGTGTATGCGTGTGGTCAATGATGTAATCGAAATCAGCAACAGACTTACTGGTGGCCACGTTAGTGTGTCTACCTCTGCTTACACCGCAGACCCTCTTGACGGGGTAATAAGTGTTACACAGCCCAACACAGTAATCACATTACCGAATATGATGATCGCTGATGCAGGCAAGCAATTGACTATCAAAGACGTTGCGGGCACTGGTAATATAACGATTAACGCTAATCAGCCAATTGATGGACAGGTGTCGCTAACACTTACGCAGCCATACGCATCAGTAACGCTGTATCACAACGGCACTGGTTGGTCAATTATCAATATGTATAAGGATTAATGACTATGGCTAGACGAGGATTAACAAGGGTAACCTCCGAAGTAATTAAAGACGGTGGCGTTGCCTCCGAAGACATTCAAGAAAGCGCGGTCGGTTTACGTGAGTTAAACGTACTGGGTAAAGATACGGCTACACCAAACCAGGTTGTTGGTGTTGATGCAAATAACAACCTCGTGTTACTGACCGCGTCGGGTACTGGCGGCAATGTACCGGTTGGTGTAAACGTCAATGACATAATTAAATGGGATGGCGCCCAATGGGTAGCAGTGTCAGACAGCTCTGTTCAAATGCCAACCAATGTCGCAGACGGTCAGGTCCTTGCTTGGGATGCAACCAACTCGGCTTGGGTAGCCGTGGATCAATTCCCGGCAGCAACAGACGGACAAGTATTATCGTACGACGCAGCAAGCGGAACCTGGGTCGCTGTAGACATGCCAACCGGAACAGGCGGACAAGCCGTTCCTGTGTTTGGTGCATTGCCGCAAGACGGTGACTTTGATGCGCCGAGGATAGCAGGCGGCAAGACTCCTGCTGTTCAAGGCCTACTAAGTACTAGTAGAATAGTAGACGCGTTTGACAGTCTGAATGAAATCGTCGGGTTGTTATTGCCTGACGCGCCTGCTCTACTTAGTACCAAAACACTTACGTTCGGTAACACGAACGGCCTAAAATATGCGAACAATTATATCGACAATACTGGTTCGGGTCCTGCTGCTGGTGATGATATACCATCACGCACCACGTCTGTTCCGCAAACTTCTATTATCAGTGGCTTCGGTTCTGGCAATAGCGGTGTGCTTGATGCTGTGATAAACGGTGTAGTAGACGGATCTGTTACACTAGACGGTACCGATAATAGTGGTACTGACGCGTCGCTTACCATCACGGCCAATAACGACTATCCTGCTACTACACCAGGCTTCTTCCAAGACTTGAGTGCGCGTATGCGCGGTGTAAACATGTCAGTTGGTTTAAACCAAGCCAAACTCTTGCACAGTGAAACTGGCGAGACTAATACAGCGCATGTGTTGTATGACACGGTTGCACCTGATACCACAGCAACTATCGATTCGTATACTGTGACGAATTCCGTATTAACACAGTCTTCCGGTATACCGCATTATGTAAACGGCACGACTATTACGCTAGACGGAACCGGTACTAACTTGGCCACTAACGCATATAAATCATCCGGGGTGTTCGTTATCAGCGCAACAAACGGAACAGGATCTAATGTATCTATTAATCCTGGCTCAAATGGCCTACCTGCTATATTTGATAAGGACTTGGCAAGTGCGTCATTTACAGGTGCAGTGTTTACGATAGGCGGCAATATACATAGCACTAGTAAGCTCGGTCTAGTATCGCATAACCCGGATAAAACATCCTCTAAAGCGAACGTAGCAGAGACCTTACTTGTGATGTCAGGTAACCCTACACCGACAAGCTCAGGCCCTGTTATTGAAATGCAAATACCAGTATCAGCATCGTTGGGGAGTATTCCTTCAGGTGCCGCTACAGACGGTTATCGAGTAAACGGCAGTGATTTTTCTGCTTGGGATTCATCAGCTAGTACCGCACCGGATGAAGCTTCAGTGGTCGGTGGTATTTTAAAACACGACAACACTGATTACACAAGTGGCTATCTACCAGCTGGTCCTGATTACAGCAACAAAAACTCAACCCAATATCTTACGTTTGAGTTTAGACGAACAGCCGTATCGTTATTCGATATACAGATTACAGGCTCGTATTCAGGCATAGAGGTGCAACTACCAGGCGTTGCAGGATGGTGGGACATGTACCAACTATACAGCGGATCCGGCGTACCTAACCCTGGGTGTGCGTTGGGTAGCATAGCAACAGGTTCAACAGGTACTTTCACTTGCACATTCGGTACACAGAGTTCTACAAACGCCACTGACAATAAAGTGTACGTAAGGATTAAATTAGAAGCAGGCGACGCAGTAAGCGGCATCCAAATTAGATCATAAGGATTTTGAATAATGGCTATTAACGATTCACAAAAAGTAGACTTTTTATGGAAGAAGCTAATATACGGGCAATCTTCCACATCTACTACCGCTAAGCAAGCGGCTAACGAAACTATACCGAGTCCGGTTATAGTAGACTCACGCAATGTCTGGAGCGAAGCGGCATCTATACCAGCGACACCACCTGCGAGTGATACTAGTGTTATAGAAGTCCTGACGGGCGCTAATGCTGTGGTGTTTGTACCAGATCCTACTGTGGCTAATGACAGGACTTGGATTGCGGTAAGTGATGTCAACGGCGACCCGGCTGATCCCGCTAACAGGCTTGGCAACTGGATCCCGGCATCATTTGGACCTGACTATCTTGTCAAAGTCTATAGTGATCAAACAGTGGCGCCTGGTAATTCCCTTAACTTATTAGCTGCCAATAATGAGTGGGTATTCGACTATGCTTCTGGTGTGTTACAATTCATCAATAATATCCCGCCTGCAGGCACTGGTATTATAGTAGAGGGCTACCGATATATCGGTGAGGTAGGCGGCACAGGATCGTCTGGCGGCGGCACAGGCGGCACACCTATCTTTACTGAGCTTCCGGCTGATGGTGACTTTGATGCACCTAGAGTAACTGGTGGCAAGTCCCCTGCTGTTACTGGATGGACAACGAATACAAAAATAGTAGATGCGGTTGATAGCTTGAATGAGATATTGGGTCTATTATTACCAGACGGGCCCGATGATCTGTCTACTAAGACACTGTCGTTTCCTAATACTCGACCTAACGGTGCGCTTTATTACGCAGACGGGTATACCGATAATACAGGCAGCGGTCCAGCGGCTGGATCTCCTGCGGCTAATAGAAGTACGAATAGTGCATCTAGCGCACTCGTTACCAGCTTTGGATCCGGTAATAGTGGTGTATTATCTGCGACGTTAAACGGCAGCTCGATTGACAGCATACCGTTAACAGGCGGCGATGATACTGGCACAAGCGCGAATGGCTTTATTACTATCACGGCCAACGATGACTTCCCGCAACAGACACCCGGCTTCTTCCAGGACTTGAGCGCACGTATAGCCAATATAACAACACTTGGTCTAAACAACGCCGTGCTAGAGCACAGTGAAACTGGTACGACTAATACTGCTGATTTCTTGGTAGACACTGTGGGTGACACTGTGACTGTGAGTGGTGTTTCTGTAACGGAAGGCTCAACTATCAATACATCACTTAGTAGTGGTGTACCGCATTATGACGCCGGTAGTGTGTTGCTTGTCAGTGCGTCTGCCACTAACTTGTCTACACAAACATATCTACAAAAAGGCATATTCGTAGGATCCATTTCAGGCTCGGTAGCTTCTACTCAAGCAGGCGCTGGTGACTATGGCTTACCTGATCCGCTTGTTGTGAATTATGCAAGTGGCTCAATCACAGACATGCCCCTTACTATATCCGGCAATCACCATCGTTCTTCTACAATTAGTGTTTCGGCACACAATCCAGATAAAGACGGCTCAAGTAGCTTTGGCTCGACTGTGCTAGTAATGAGTGGCAACCCAACATCACCGGTAAAGGAACTTAATATACCGGTTAGGTCTAGTTTAGGCAGTATTCCTTCTGGCGCAAGTACAAATGGATATCGCGTAAATACTAGTGATTTTTCTGCATGGGATTCTTCTACGTTAGTAGCATCAGATGAGGCGACGGTAGTGGGCGGCGTTATGCGCCACGACAACACTGATTACACAAGTGGCTATCTACCAGCTGGCCCTGACTACTCTAGTAAGGCTGCTGTGCAGTATTTTACAGTTGAGTTTAGACGCTCGGCAGTATCGTTATTTGATATTCAAGTCACAGGCACATACAGTGGCCTTGAAGTACAGATACCGGGAGTTGCTGGATGGTGGGATATGTTCCAACTATACGGCGGCGCTGGCGTTCCCACAGCGGGGTGCGCATTGGGTTCAGTAGCAACTGGATCATCCGGTACATTTAGAGCCACTTTCGGTACTGAGACATCTACGAACGCAACGGATAACAAGATTTATGTTCGTTTCCGTATGGAAGCAAATGATTCTATTACGGGCATAGAGATCAAGTAAAGGATAAGACATGGCAATTAGTGATAGTCAAAAAGTTGATTATTTGTGGAAGAAGCTTATATTCGGTGTCTCGAACACCAATATAGGCGGTAAGGCGGCTGCTAACGAAACGATAGCCAGTCCGATAGTAGTAGATGCGCGTTTCGTTTGGAGCGAGGCTTCAGTGATACCAACTACTGCCCCTCTTATCACTACGTCACAAATAGAACTTCGTACGGGTGCAGACGCGGTGACGTTAGTGCCCGACCCCACGGTACCTGGTAACAAAGCATGGCTTGCTCTAGTAGATCCGAATGGCTCTACTACTGACCCTGCTAACCGTGTAAGAAATTGGATCCCGCCGTCGTTTGGGTCTGATTATCTATTAAAAGTTTATAGCGACAATACAGTTGACCCTGCTAACTCGTTAAACCCGCTTAACAATGGTTTTGAGTGGGTATTTGATTACGTATCTGGAGTACTGCAATTTGTAAACAATGTACCTAACGTCGGTACAGGTCTGACAGTCGAAGGTTACGTATATGTGGGTCAAGTAGGCGGCACAGGCGGAAGCGGTGGCGGCGGCACAGGCGGCTCGTTTAGCTTGTTTGGTGATCCTGATCCAACACTTAGCGCACCATTAAAGACTAACGGACAGGCCATTACCGGTGAAGGCGGCATTATATTCGACACTGGTGCAGGCCCGTCTACCATACGTGCTGACGGCAGTGATGACTTGATGCTCGAAGGCGGTGATCAAGGGCGTGTCGGGATCAGTGGCTACTTATTCCCCGACGCTGTTGGTAGTGCAGGTGATATATTAGTTGTAGACTCGGACGGTTCACTAAAGTTTGACAAGATTCGTAATGGCAATTTGCCGGTCGGCACGTCACCTGGACAGATCTTTACCTGGGATGGGTCTACATGGGTTATATCAGACGCCCCGCAAGGCACAATTCCGCAAGGCACGTCTAACGGACAGATTCTAGTATGGAACTCTGCTACAGGCGGCTGGGTAGCACAGGCTAACACAACTGGACAAACGTACTGGAATCTGGTACAGAACAAACCGACTGATATTCCAGTTACCGGGCAGAATATTGATTCAGGCACACTAAACCTAGCAAACGGAACACTAGTAGTAAACGTCAGTGACTCATCTGCTAATCCGGAATGGTCAGCCATACAGAATAGACCGACGTCGTTTACACCGAGTGCTCACACCCATACATTTGGTCAGATTACAGGCTTCCCGCAAGGTAGCACAAGCGGTGATCTACTAACGTGGAACGGCACGCAGTGGTTAGCACAAGCACCACAAACCGCAGCAACATCTCTTACAGGGCTATCTGATACAGACGTGTCTGGAGCAACATCAGGTCAGGTGCTTCGATATAATGGCACTGAGTGGGTAGCGGCAACGATTTCGGCTAACGGCTTAACGGCAGTATCTGACGACACCAACCCTGTACTAGGCGGCGACTTGACTACCGGATCGTTCACTATAGACGGATTCAACTTACCGACTGCTGACGGCAGTGCTGGCCAAGTAATGGTAACAGACGGTAATGGACAGCTGGGATTCGAACAGTTTTATAACTTGTTTGACTTGTCTCCGTCACAAGGGCAGAGTATACGTTACGGCGTGCTAACATGGGAAGTATACACACCGTTTGATGGTAATTATAGTAACCTGTCAAATGTACCTAGTACGTTTGCACCTAGTGCACACACTCACTCATTCAGTGACATTTCGGATTTCCCTACAGGAAGTGAAGGTGATGTACTAACGTATCAGAGCGGACAGTGGGTAGCGGCTACACCAACAGGCGGATCAGCAACATATAGTTATAACGACTTGACTGATGTGCCAACTGAGTTCCCGCCAAGTACTCACACCCATGCGTGGTCTGAGATTACAGCATTACCTACATTGTCGCAATCAGGCGGTAACGTTACTGGTTCGATTGACTTAGGCGCAGGCACGTTCGCACTAACAGCACCGGCTGGATCTGGTGGTAGTGGCTCAGGCGGTTATGAATGGGCTGTATTCCAGTACCAAGCAGGTGACACATTTGATCAGGCAGCAACACAGCACTCTGCAGGTGTGGCAATTGAATATATCACCGCAGACGAGCAGAACTTAACAGGGTTTACATTCTCTGGTTATAACTTGCCACCCGTTGCTTGTATGATTTATGCTCAGAACTTGTTTACTGGTAAATGGAACATCATAGATACGACAGAGATTGTCGACCAACAATTGTTTATGACTGATCCAAACGGCAAAAGCTATACTGATCCAGACTTGCCTAAGACTACGCAAGAGAATGTGGGGCAATGGCAAATGGCAATGTCACGTGCTAACACGGGCGCAAATAACCTTAATGGTTTGCCGACGTACTATGCGAGGGTGTTTGTTCTTTTCCATATCCCAGGATAATTTTCTATTAAATAATAGAAAAAGGATTTATTGGAAATGGCCATTTCTTTACCCTCAAAGCTCATCCGTGCCGAAGTATCTAATATCTCGGGATACGAACGTTGGATATACGACGACGGCACTGGTGATCCTTATTGGAGCGGGGGCTCAAGCCCTCGCTTTTATCGCTGGACAGTAGATGTCACTGTCACTAAATCAAATCACTCTAGCCACTTAACACGCAAGCCATTCGAATATAATGGTTATGATGTAGCCATCGGTGATTGGCTAGCAAACACGTCAACTGGTACTGCGCATAAGATAGTAGGCATAGTAAGCAAGTCAGAAACAACACTGTCTTTTATCTTAGAGGATGTTGATCGTTATAACACGTATCGTGATCCTGGCGCACAAGGATCAGGTGCACCGCAAGCTGGTTCTGCTCTTATATTCACACTAAACGAAGAAGGCGAACCGTTACTAGACGGCCTGACGCCGGGGACTATTAGTTCTATATTCTTTGCTAACCTGATGAGTCGCTTCCAGAACATCAACCTCGAGTACGATTACCCGATGACACAGGAAGGGCACTCGTTCCAGATAGGCGATATAGTCGCGGCAGACCCCTCTACTAATAGTTGGGTTTTATCCGCGCCTGAGTATCCGTATATCGTTGGTCGTGTTAGTGCATTAGGCCCGGGACCTGACGGATTCTACGTAACACCTGTACAGCGCATAATTGATGATTTAGACTCTCTTCCTGGGGACGTTGCGTCTATTCTTTATCTTGACGAAAACAATGCTGGTAAGATAACAACCAATGTTACTGACCACATTATGTACATAAAGACTAAAGAAGCAACGGTAACCGAACACATTTCTGACGTAATAAACCCGACAACTACCGCGGGTAATAAAATGTCTGTGAACGGCGTAGAAGTTACTTTTAGTGTAGGTGATACAAGCGATATCATCAGTTCTATTAACGCAGTAACGGGCACGACTGGCGTTCTTGCGAGCTCTGTGGCGCCTCCGACTAGTGTAACTGGTAGTGTAGGCGACTTGGCTTATGGTGTTACGGGCGCAATAGGCAACACGTCACAGGCAGAAATAAACGGAGTGTTGGTCACATTCGACTTGACTACCAACGGAACCGCGCAATTTGGCACTACCGCGGCCAACGTGGATGATATGATTGCTGCCATCGAAAGAGATATGAACGCGGCCGGCAACGCTGACATATACGGTGAAGACAATAATGGTCTTTTGCGGTTATATGATCGCACAGGTGGCGCAATTAACATCACTAATATCGCGTCCGACGGTTCCGGTAATAACTTCGCAGGCCCTGCCTCGTCTACTGGCTTGCCGTTGAGCACATCTGGTACTAGTGACGTCCAAATCAAAGTAGAAGGCAGTGACGCCGGTCCTATTAGTACACGAAACGTTTCTGGTACTCCGGTAGAAGACACCGGCTTATATACAGTAGAAAACGGTGCAAAAGCCGAAGCGATGTATGTTGAGCAAGGCTTACGTGTCATATCTTCCGGATCGGGCGGCTCGAGCATGACTGTGGTAGCCGATGTAAATAGTCGTGACATACTTAATCCACTTGTTGGTGACCAAGCATATGTGATAGACGACGGCAATAGCGAATGGGCTATCTACTTGTGGACTGGACAAGACTGGGTAAGAACCGCAGACGAAGACAGTGCACGCACTGATGCTGATACGATGACTGTTGAGTTGAATTTTGACTCTCAACCTACCTTAATAATCGGTAGTGTATCGCCTGGTTCAAGAATAACGTTGATTACTGTCACGGTAACGACGGAATTCGACGGCAGTGCTGAACTTACACTAGGGCCTAGCACTGACCCTGACAGACTTATGGATAACGACTTGCTTGACTTAGCAACCGAGGGTACATATTCGATACAATCCGACATGGTGCTAGACAACGGAGACGGTACAGACTCGGTTATTATTGCTGCTTACAAGCCAAACGGCTCAACTGTGGGTTCGGCAATAATTAGCGTTTCGTACATGTAATCTTTTAAGGGATAAGAATGCCAATTAGATTCAAAGGCCCGGTGAGGCCACGTAAATTAAAATCACCTGATCCAATCAAAATGCCTGTAGTGAGGAACGACAAAGTGCCAAGAATTAAATCCGAAGTATTGTATTACAAAGAGCACGGCTCACTACCGACTGAACCTGCCGTGGTTTATGATATATCGAGTAACAACGAGACGGGCTCGTTCGATCCGTCGGGTGCATTTTACCTAACAGATGAGTTGCGCTCCGCTGAAAAGACTTATGGCAGTACCTACGTGTCTGTACAACACGGCGATGATTGGGCGTTTACGCAGCTAACTAAGGTATCCGATAATCAAATAAAAACGTTTCCGATTCTTCCCGGCCACGATTTTACATTGACATTAGAATGTAATCGTGCCGCGTACGGAGCAAACATATCCGCTTTCGTTGCTCTGGATGACCAAAACTATCAAGGTACGTCGTGTGCGCCGCTATTTTACTGGTGGTGGCAAACAAACAACGACGGTCGACTTTGGAACCAGATTACGCCGTTTGGAACCTATTACGCGAGTAACACAATTGGTGTACTTGATGCGGAATTCGACCCCACTAGTGGAGGCGGGTGGAACTTCGATTACCCGCAGACGTTTAAGATTACTAAAACCGGTAATGTAGTGACTGTATTCGTTAATGCAGTGCAAGTCGGAACCACATTGTGGACGTATGATAGTACCTTCGCTCCTACTCTTAGATTAGGGGCTAATAACAGTACTACCCGTGTTGGCAACTTTAGGCTAACCGTAACTGACCCGAACGCATAAGGATATCGTATGCCAATTAGATTCAGAGGCCCGGTGAAGCCGAAAAAACTAATAACACCAGACCCGATCAATATTCCGGCCATAAGGAATGATAAAGTACCGAAGATTAAATCCGAAGTACAGTATTACAAAGAGAACGGCGAGATGCCTAGTGATACCGCTCACTTGGTATTCGGATCTACCCTGGGTAGCGGAACATACGTCGATGAAAATACAGACATGACCCGCAGTTACGCATTGGACGGAAATACAGATACTGTCACCGAGCGATGGTATTGTTCTATGACCAGTAGTTTTGTTAAGGCACAGTGGTCAACAACCTTGCCTTTTACTGGAACAATACGATGCGTATTTGACGTGGGGTCAAATACCACGAGCCCGAAAACCGGACTATTCCGTATATCGTGGAATAATACTTCTGGTCAAAATACATATGCATATAATAACACTCATATGCCGCTTGCGGTTAAGGGTAGCTGGACAAGATACGAGATGGATTTTTCTGTTACTGATATGAACCTTATTGTATTTAGGGGCCAACATACTGGCGGCGGCGGCCCAGCGTTTAGAATACGATCGCTTGAATTAATGGAGTAACCATGCCAATTAGATTCAGAGGCCCGGTGAAGCCACGTAAACTAAAATCACCAGATCCAATCAATATGCCTTTAGTGCGCGACAATAGGTCTACGAGAGTTAAGACCGAAGTACAATACTATAAAGAACACGGTGAGATGCCAAGAGTATCAGACCCGTGGACATCTATAAGTGAGTATTTTAGCCTGCCTGCTGCTGCCGACGGCTCACGTGGCGCTGACTGTATAGTCATAGACGGCGACGTCATGGCGCTACACGTCGGTGACGTTGCGGCTAGTGTGTACTTTTACAAATGGGACGGCTCAGCATGGCAGCAAACTGACACGTTGGCGTTGTCTAATATCATAACAGGCCAGACAGTATTTGATCGTGAATATGATTGTGTGTATATTGGCCGCCCGACTTTCTCTAGTAACTCTGGCCAAACACGTAGATACGGTTTTGATTTTACTACAGGTACAGTAACTGATGCTGGTGTAGTGTGTGCGGACCTTACATCGTCTGCTGGACTAGAAGGACGACAGAGCGTAGTTTACAAAGACTTGCAAATAACGTCGTCGCCTCATTGGCGTCAAGGTACTGATTACGGCGGCATGATCGGGTACAGGCTTAGAACTGATCCATCTGCACGCAAGTCAATTACCCATACGCTCGCCGATTCGTCTACATATACGTCTACGGCATTGATAGGGTATCAGTTTCCAAACGATGATTTGCTATTCGGCGGCTCTATGGGTGTTGACCAAGATAGACTGCTAGTGACGGCAATCGCAAGTCCATCAGAAAACTCTGGCGCCCATGCCTTTATATCTGTGTTTGAGTATGACGACGTAGCTGCAACGATGACGGAAGTTCAGCGCATACCTAACCCGTACCCATTGCCGGGCAACTCTTATAGGCCTATTGCTGTGCGCGGCCAAGGCGGTACCATGTTTGTGGTGTGTACCGGTAGTAAAGAACAAGATAACGCAAACGCTTTCAGTATTATTGAGTATACTTGGAATGGCACCGAATATGTCCAAGACAGTTGGTATACCTTACCGACTGAAATATATACAGGAACACAGGCACGCAGTGGCATGATGTACAACATCACCATGCTCAGTAAAACTGAAATTCTAATCCCGTACCAAGACAGTACTGGGAGAATAATGAAGGTGACAAAGTAATGCCAATTAGATTCAGAGGCCCGGTAAGGCCG